>Ga0070697_100000617_pt1 | contig 27050 bp, 23 predicted proteins | sample KBSK1501metaG_FD_65475 | JGI IMG/M metagenome (GOLD analysis project Ga0070697, IMG submission 65475) | Corn, switchgrass and miscanthus rhizosphere microbial communities from Kellogg Biological Station, Michigan, USA - KBS K1-50-1 metaG | ecosystem: Host-associated > Plants > Roots >...
TTCGATTTGCCGGCTGCGCGCCAGGTAAATGCTGTGGCGCTTCACCTGTTCCAGGTCGGGATAGATGCGCACCGTCTGCCGCAGATCCGCAATCGCCCAGCGTTCCGCAAGCTGTGCGGCGCTTTGATAACGCACGTAAACTTCTCCCACCGCGAGATCGCCGCGTTGCCGCGGGCGAACCGTATAACGACCATTTGCCTCGCGCTGCGCGGGGACTTGGAATTCGAGCAGCGGCGTCTCCTCGCGCAGTTCCAGCGGAAGATTGTCGAGCACAGTACAGGTCACTGCGACACCGCCCTGGTTTTTGAGACTGAGCTGTACTTCTGAAAGGTTGGAGAGTGAGGGCGCCGCCAGCCAGATGCGCTCAATCACGAGTTGCCTGGGTTTCGGGAGCTGAAGCAAATCAAGGACGAAGGCTGCGAGTACTACGATGTCCCACACCAGGATGGCGTAAACGAAGCGGGGATTCCAGAAGCTGGGGATAACCCAGCTCAAGCCGACGATCAGAAGAAACAGAAAACGGCGCCCAACGCCGAAGGCGAGCCTTCCTTTTTTCTGGCAGGCGGCTGAGACCGGCGGCGGCGCCAGTGGTGCTCGGATCACTTCGGGACCTCGACGGCGGCCAACAGGTCGCCGATGACGCGATCGGCGTCGATGCCTTCGAGTTCAGCTTCCGGTTTGAGCATGACGCGATGGCGAAGCACCGGCAGCGCCGCTTGCTTGACGTCATCGGGGATCAGGAAGTCGCGCGTTTCCATAGCGGCATAGGCTTTGGCGGCGGCCATCAGACTGAGAGCCGCGCGCGGGCTGGCGCCCAGCGAGAGCGACGGCCAATCGCGGCTGCGGCGGACGATATTGGTGAGATATTGAAACAGCGCAGGCTCCACGCGAATTTTCTTGAGCTCCTGCCGCGCCTGCGCGAGCACTGCTGGTTCCACGGCCTGGATGCGAAGCTCCTCCAGGTTGCGCGGCTCGAATCCGTTGTGGTGCTTTTGCAGAATTTCAATCTCGCGCGCGGCGTCAGGATACGTGGCCCTGATCTTTAGCAGGAAACGATCGAGCTGCGCTTCCGGCAACGGATAAGTGCCTTCGAACTCGATAGGATTCTGCGTTGCAAATACGGTGAACAGCTCGTTCAACGGATAGCGCGTGCCATCGATGGTGACTTGGCGTTCTTCCATGGCCTCAAGCAGTGCTGCTTGAGTTCGCGGAGGCATGCGATTGATTTCGTCAACCAGCAACAGGTCGGTGAACAGCGGGCCGCGATGCAGAGTAAAGGTGCTGCTCGCCATGTTCAGGATGTTGCTGCCGAGAAGGTCGGCCGGCATCAGGTCTGAGGTGCACTGCACGCGCTGAAAGTTGGTGCGCAGCAGCAGCGCAAAAACTTTTACTACCAGCGTTTTGGCAATGCCGGGTACACCTTCGATAAGAGCGTGGCCGCCGGCCAAAATGGTGACCAGACATTGGTCCACGAGTTCCTGCTGGCCGACCACTGCCTTGGAGAGTTCGGCGCGGCTGTGCGCCAACAGTCGGGAGACCGCTTCCATTACGTGTTCTCCTGTCGTGATTTTCCACTCAATTGCAGCTTAGTCGCATGCTCGTGCAGCGATTGGATCAACCGCAGCGCCTCGCTATCGCGCAGATCGGGATTCTGGATGGCTGCTTCGCAAGCATCGAGCACCTTCGGAAACTCTGAGTCACGGTAGCCTAACCGCTCCTGCGCGCTGCGTACCATCTGTTCGGCCGAAGTGTCATTTCGCAGCCCCAGGCGCTTGCCAAGCAAGTAGCGAAACCGCTGGTACGTGGTCTCGAGCGCTGCCGGGGTGGCCTGCGCCCGATGATATAGCCCGCCCAACGTCTCCACGAACTCCAGCGGCGAAAGTCGCGAGACTTGCGGCAGCGGCCGGACGGGACCACTACGGCGTGAGAAGCCGAAGACGATAGCCAGACTCAGCACACCCAACTGAATGCCGCCCCAGGCCAGGGCTGGTCCCCACGGCTGGCTCAATACCGAACGGCGGCTGCCGTGGAAGTATTCATCCCAGAGAATGTGGGTGGAGCGCGGACCAATGGAGTTCAAGAACAGCTCTAGATTGCTTCCGCGCGTGATGCCGACATTGTTCAGTGGGCTGGAGCTGCCCCACCACACGACTTCGCCTTTACCCACGCTGTACGAGACCACCACCGCGTGCTTTGCAGTTCCGTAATGAGGGAGACGCAGTGAGTCATCTTCTTTCCAACCTGCCGGCATTTCCATACTGATGGTGCCGCCACCGCGAGTCAGGCGGCTGGGTATCTGCGCGCGGTAGTCGTTCCATCCAAAGTTCTCAGGGTCAGGGGGCGACACCTTTTCTTCGGGAAGCATCATGCCGCCACTGAATCCGGTGGCGAGCAATCGGCCGCCACTCGCGACAAAGCGCTGTAGCGCCTGTTGATCTGCCTTATCGAAGGAATAAAACGGTTCCGCCAAAATCAATAAGAAGCCCGCGCCCTCTTTTGGCAGGTTGGCCGGACGATCTTGCCAGCGTTGAACGTCGTATCCGCTTTCCTGCAGTAGTAAGTAGGCGGCTTTGGCGCCGTGCGACTTCGCGGAATAGGTGGAGGGAAAGTGGATGTCCTCCTCTGGATCTCTGGAGAGCAGCGCCAAGCCGGTGGTCATCAAGATCACGAAGACGGCAACAAAGACCAGCAACTTACGGTCAGCAGCGGGAATTACAGCCGGCATTGCATTCTTTCCAATTGTGCAACCACATGCTGGAAATCTGTGGAGTTGGCTTGCCGGTCGCCGTACCAGATGATTTCAAATTTCTGAGTGAGCTCGGCCAGCGCGGGCCGGTGCTGATTTCGGTCTGGAAGTAACCGGAGGTATTCGCGCGGTGTGCGGGCACGATCGGGCACCCATGCGCCGTTCTCTTCCAGGCGCGCTATGCCTGCCCAGTAAGCCAGGTGGATGGCATCGCGCCATCTTCCTTCGAGCGCCGCTGCCTGGGCCTCGGCCAGCCATTTGCGGGAGCTCTTAGAAGACGGCGGCGCGAAGCGCAGGGGCTCGCGGCGAACATCTTGTACCGCGGTCTTCAACTTGCGTTTCAGCCAGACAGCCAGCATGGCCGCCGCAAGCGCGATCAGGATCCATACCAATAGCTGTCCTATCTGTGCCGGAGCTGCGACCCGCCCAAAAATTTTATCCAGAATGTTGAATAGCCAGCGCATGCTTCGAGCCTGCAACAGATCCCACGCGCTCGGTCCGCGCACCGAGTTAAATTCGCCGCGGGCAAGAATCTCTTTCAGCTTCGTTTGCGCTTGAGGTCCGGATAGCGAGGGCTCCGTGGATTGTTGGGCTGCCTGCTCGATGGCATTAAGCCGCTCTAGTATTTTCTTGATGAGGGCGGCCCGCTGCTCGGGTTTGGTTTTCTGAATATTTTCGAGCGCGGCATCGAGCCAGGCGGTGCTACTTTCGATTTCCGTCGTTCCAGTATTTACTCGAATGCTCGCAGGCAGCGATTTACGCAGCTTGTCTGCTACGGAAGAGTCACTTGAGATCTGGCCTACCTGTGACGACCACTGCCGAAGCGTGGATTGATACCCCTCCAGCGAAACCGTGGGTACCGGAACCGGCTGATCTTCGCCCCAGCAGGGCAAGCCTGCGAGCGCCAACACCACCAGCGCTGCCGCGGGTAATGCGTATGGCTTCCGGCGATTCATCTGCAGCTTAGACAGCGGCCGCGGTAGCCGCCCCGGTGGAAGGCTTATCCAATGAGGTCATCATCAGTTGCAGATCGAAAGCTTCTTTGCGAACCCGTTCATCGTAGTACACCAAAGACATGGCGATGGTGGCGATTGGGCCGCTCAAAGCTCCTGCCAGAAATGAGGCGAAAACATTCATAATCTGGAGCACGATTGGATTTTCTCGCGCAATTACTGCTGCCGCAAAAACTGCGGGGATTACCAACGCCATAATGAGAATGTAATTGAGCAGTCCCACCAGAAAGAAGATCACGAAGATGCGCCCACGATCGCCCTTAGTGAGAAGGACACTGCGCTTCAGCGCGGCGCGCGCTTTGATGTCTTCCAACACACAGGCAGGCACAGCAACGGCGTAGCGCAGAAAATAGTAAAGCCCAACTACAAAGGCGGCGACCATCATCACCATGGTTACGAAGCCGACAACCATGGGGGCAGCAGCGCTGCCCCTCGGCAGCAAAGCACCAGCGCCCACAGCAAGCACGCCGGCGGCGATAGCGAGGACGATAAAACCGCCCATGGCCCGAATGATGATCGAGAGCACAACGTTCAGGACCCGTCCGAAACGGCCACGTACTCTAGCATACGATTCTCTGATACTGGTCTCGCGATCCAGGTGCACAGCCGAAACGGCGAACACAGTGGCCGCATGCGCAATGGCGTAGCCGATGATCCAGGCGATGAAGAACACCACCATGCTTATACCAGCGGCCACCGCTGCGTTCCCAGACCACGCAAATCCCGATTGATTGAGCGGCAGGATCGCGACCTGTGCGAGCTGCATAAGAAGCATCAGGGCAGGTGGCAGCAGAGCGATGCCGAAGAAGAGTACGAAGTTCCTGCGATACAGGTTGAAGGTGCGATCCAGCACCTGCCCTGTACTCATGGGACGCAATATGGTGTTCATGGCGGTAGAGGTCCTATTTATCGGGGGCTGGGGCGGATATTAGCACGGACACCAGCACAAAACACGAGTGACCTAAGGTCAGGCGCGTGGTAACAAAACGATGGCCAGAGTGATAAATGGGCCGAAAAGAATTGAAAGCAGGAACCAAAACAGACCACTGCGGTTCTTGCCTTGCGCCAGACCGGCGTTAATCAGGGCCAGCGTGAACCAGCCGACCACGTAAGAACTCTCGATCACCATTCGACCGCATTTTAACGCTTGGCGCTAATCGCAAGCCGGTGACCACCTCGCCCTTTGCAATTGCATCGGATTGTTTATCGTAAGTCTTAGACGGAACAATGAGAGGAATCGTATGCGCCTGCGTTACAAAATTGCTGGAGGGTTGGCCGCAGGGGCTGCCCTGACTGGGGCTGCCGCGGCTGCCGGTACTCTGGTTGTAGGCCGCGAAATTTACCGCCGCCTGCGCATGGCCGACCTTAGCGGCAATGTAGTTCTTATCACCGGCGGATCACGTGGGCTGGGCCTCGCCATGGCTGAGGAGTTTGCGAGGCAAGGCGCGCGCCTGGTGCTTTGTGCCCGTGATGAAAAAGAATTATCCCTGGCGGAGGAGCGTCTGCGCGAACTTGGCGCCGACGTGTTGACGGTGCCCTGCGATGTGGGCAATCGCGACCAGGTGCAAGAACTAATCCGTCGCGCTAGCGAGCGCTTCGGGCGAATCGACGTGCTGGTGAACAATGCCGGCATCATCACCGTCGGCCCGGTGAACTCGCAGACCCTCGAAGACTTCCAGCGCTCGATGGAGATTATCTTCTGGGGCACGGTTTACCCCACGCTCGAGGTGCTGCCGCAGATGCTGGCGCGGCGCAGCGGACGCATTGTGAACATCAGCTCCATTGGGGGACGAATCAGCGTGCCCCATCTCCTGCCTTATAGCTGCGCCAAGTTTGCGGTCACGGGCTTCTCCGAAGGGCTGCGCGCCGAACTGGCGAAGGACAACATCAAAGTCACTACTGTCATTCCTGGGCTGATGCGCACCGGCTCCTATATCAATGCGGAGATGAAAGGAAAACATCGCGCGGAATTCGCATGGTTTAGCGTAAGCTCGAGCCTGCCGCTGCTTACTTCGAGCGTGCAGCGCGCGGCCCGGCGCATCGTGCGGGCTACACGTCGAGGCGCCGCGGAAATCGTGATCACGCCCGGCGCGCAGCTTGCATCGCTGGTTCACGGCGTGGCCCCGGGATTGACCGCCGACTTGCTCGGCCTGGTGAATCGTTTTCTCCCCACTGAAAATGGCTCGACAGAGCGAGTGCGGGGCAAAGATGTCGATTCCGCGGTATCGCAATCCTTTCTCACCAGCCTGGGCAAGAAAGCCGCACGCGAGTATCAGCACCAACAGCCCGCGCGGCCAGCCCGCGCCAGAAGAGCGACACGGCGTCCCGCAGAGGCTTTGGGGAGCTGACGAGTGCCGCAGACCGCAAAAATCGATACTGCGGCCAAACTTATCCGGCCCGGGACGAGTTTGGAGGAGTTGCGCGAAATCGCAGCACGGTGCAAAGCCTGCGACCTGTGGATGCGCGGCACGCAAACCGTGTTCGGTGAAGGTCCAGTTCCTGCGGAGTTGATGTTCGTGGGCGAGCAACCGGGCGATAAAGAGGACCTGGAAGGGCGTCCGTTCGTAGGACCGGCAGGCGCAGTGCTCGATCGCGGGCTGGAAGAAGCTGGCATTGATCGCGATACCGTCTATGTGACCAACGTTGTAAAGCATTTCAAATGGGAGCCGCGGGGCAAGCGTCGCATTCACAAAAAGCCGAACGCGTTGCAAATTGCCGCGTGCCGGCCGTGGCTGGAGGTGGAGATTGACCGCGTGCGGCCGCGCGTGGTGGTGCTGCTGGGAGCGACGGCCGCTCAAGCCGTGCTAGGCAATAAGTTCCGGGTCACACAGCAGCGCGGAGAAATACTGCCGTTCTCACTCGCGCCTTACGCCATGGCTACGGTGCATCCGTCGTCGATATTGCGGGCGCCGGATGATGAGAGCCGCCAGCGCGAGCGCCTGCATTTTGGGCGCGATTTGAAGGTGCTGGCAAGATTTCTTCGCGAGCAGCGCCGGGCGGCGTAATTGTTCTAGCATTCCAAGCAGTCCCTCCTAAACAAGGTGGCGTAGAGCCCCCGCGAAATATTCTTAGCCCAGCAAGGAAGTGCTGGGTATGTTGTCAAAAGTGAGAGAGTCCCGTAGGGACGACACATTGTGTATTGTGCCGTTCCTACGGGACTCTTTAATTTGAAATGTCTACCCAGGACTTCCGTCCTGGGTTATTTATCTTCCGTGCCTTACGGCACTAGACCTTGGTTAGTGTGACGCCGGGCTCATCTCGAGGTTTCTCGCGGGCTCCTTCAGTGCCTCAATCAAATACTTCGCGGTAAGCGGCTCGCCCGTGCCTTCTTTCATGATTTCATCGAGCGTGAGCATGCCGCCGCGTGAGAAAAACTTCTCACGCATGTAGCTGCCCGCTGGTTTTCCCCAGCGCTTGCCGAACTTCTGGTCGAGCGCATGGTGAATCTGCCGGCCCACCATTTCCGCGAGGACATAACTTTGCAGGTAAATCGGTCCAGATGCAAAGAAGGGATCGAACGCCCATACCGACGGCGCAGATTCTGGAATTTCCACCCCGAGATATTTTGAATAGATGCCGTTATACAGCTTGTTCAAGTCCTGGTCGGGGTTGGCGTAGGCTTCGAATTCGAACATGGAATCCGCGATGGTCTCGCGCAAATCGTAAAGTGACTGCAGGCGATAGCGTTGGTTGATGGCCTGAACCTGCTGCGGCGTGAGCCCAAAAATTTCTCCTGCCACTTCCGGCCGATAAAGCAGCAGGGCCATCACTTGCCCCAGGCCCTCGTCGAATGGCTCCGCATAGTTGGCTTGGAGCAGGAATGAGAGGTCGTTGTCGTAGCTGTAGTGCAGCCCGTGTCCTGACTCGTGAAACAGCGTGTCCACAAAGCGTAGGCCCTTGTACTTGTTGATAAGGATTTTGACTTCGCGTCGGTAGAGAATTGGATATGTTCCGCCCCCAAACGTGATCTCCGTGATCTTCACGTCGACCGGGGGATGCTGGAAGTCGAATCCAAGCGGCGCAGCGGCTTTCATGATCTTTGCCCAAGCCTGCTCCGGAACAAACGCCTTGTCTTCAAAGTCACCGGTGAGGGTTGAGAAATAATAAGAAAGGTCCCAGGGCTCAACTTTCTCGACTTTGAGTTTGGTTTTGATCTGGTTCAGCAGTTCGCGGTAAGCGCCATCCGTCTCTCGCCCGATCTCCTCAAACCACTGCATCAGGCGGGCGCGGCTCTCGATGCCTTTGCGCTGCAGCATGAAATCGGCAAAGGGACGCCCAGCATGCTTTTCCGCCAGCGCAATCCGCATCTTCATCGCCTTGCGGATCGGTTCACCGGTCTTGGCAGTAAGCTGCGCCATGGCGTTCCACGCTTCCCGCCGCACCTCACGGTCAGGGCTGTGGGCCAAGAGATTGCGTAGCTCTGAACGCGCAAGCTGCTTGTCGCCTACGCGGTAACGCATGTCGCCTTCATCGCGGCCGATGTCTTCCACCAGCTTGGCCAACTCAGGGTGAGTGCTGATCTTGGTGGCGATAGCTTCTTCTTCAAAAATCTGCTGCCGCCGGCGCAGGGTGCGGTCGCCAAAACGCGCCGCCTTCAGCCGCGCCAGGAACGGATCGTCGGCAACGACTTCACGAATGCGCTTCTGCACGTCGAGGGAGGAAACGTCTTTCTCGCCCTGCGCAATGCGGTATTCGGTCCGCCAGTATTCAGCGTAGAGCTGCTCTAGCTGCTTTTCCTTGGCGTCAAGTTCGCCTCGAATGGAATCGGCGGCGAAGCCAAAAATGGATAGCAGTGTAAAAAGGAAAACGAGCAGGCGGCGACGAGCCATGGTGGGGTATTGTAAATGTCGCGTCAGAAATCAAAACAACGACATTTGATCTTCTTTAGGCGCGGACAAGCGTTCCTGGGACCAGCGCTCTTCCGTACGCGGCACCATGCGATATTTGCCGCGCAGTGCACTCATGAGCTCAGAGATGCGCTTGCGATAGGCAGCGGAGACAAAGGCCTTGTCGCCGTAGCGCTTGCGATAGTCCTCGACCAGGTGCGGGAAATGTTCTTCTAGAAAGGGCATGAAGATCTTTTCCGAGCACGGCTTCAAAAAAAGCGGGTTGGCCCAAACGCCACGCGCACCCGCCTCAGCCGCAGCTTTGACGAGGGCTTCGAGGTCCTTCGGCTGATCGGTAATTCCCGGCAGAATCGGCGCGCACAGTACGTTCACGTATATCCCGGCAGCGCTCAGTTCGCGCACAGCCTTGAGCCGCAGATCAGGCCTGGGAGCGCGGGGCTCCAGAATGCGTGCCAGGCCGGTGTTCAGGGTAGTGATAGTGACGCTGATTCCGAAGCGATTGTGCTGCGCGATCGCGCGCATCAGGTCGATGTCGCGCACCATCATCGTGGACTTGCTCACCATGCCGACTTCGAGCCCTGCGTGGCGCGAGATTTCCTCCAGAATGGCGCGAGTGATTTCGTAGCGGCGCTCGGCAGGCTGGTAAGGATCGGTAGCGGTGCCAATGGCGATATCTTCGCCGCGCCGCACTTTCTTCAGATCACGGCGCAGCAGCCAGGCCACGTTCTGCTTCACGTATATCTTGCGCTCGAAATCCACACCGTCGCGCATCTCCATGAACTCGTGCGTGTAGCGGGCATAGCAGTAGCGGCAGGCAAATTCGCAGCCCCGGTAAGGGTTGATGGTCCAAGTGAACGGCATTCGCGCCGACGTACATCGGTTCAAGATGCTGCGCGCGGGCAAGGTGAAGTATTCGACGTTGTGCCCTTCCTGAATAGATTCACCCTCGGCCGCTAGGCGGGCAATGCCCACCAGTTGAGGTGTGGGTTGCGGTTCGAGGAAGGGAAGGGCAGACATATTCGCCTTTTATTCGCCTGCCAAGCATAGCGCGGGCGGCGGGCGACAGTCAAACCCTAAGACAGAGCTTCAGTAGCGTGAGAGCCGGATGTGACCATCTCCGGTGCGAATCTCCAGTGGGGGCCCGCCCCCATTAAGCTTGCCGCGCATCTCATCGCGGCGAATCGAACCCGAGATGGTGATGGGAAAATCGACGTCGATTCCGCCATCGCCGGTGCGTGCGTCCAGGTTCGCAGAAAGGTCTTCCGGAAGCCGCAGCTCGACGCTGCCATCACCGGTGTGAAAAGACCACCCGATTTTCGGTTTGGAACCAGGCTCCACTGCGGCCCTGATGCTGCCATCGCCGGTGCGCACCTCGAGCGCATCGAAACGGCCGGCAATGCGCACGTGCCCGTCGCCGGTATCGGCGTTCAGCCTGCCATCAAGCTTATCCAGGTCGATGCCGCCATCCCCGGTGTGAAAGCGCAGATCGCCGCGCAGGTCCGAGCCATGAATGCTGCCATCTCCAGTGCTGATGTCGAGATGCGATTCGCGTGGCACCTTGACGTACATGCGCAGCGAGCGGTTGCCAAAGTGGAACCCCCAGTTGTGGCTTGGAACCACCAACTCGATTTCGACCCGGTTGTCGTTCTGCCGGTCCATGATGCGAACCTGGTCCGGAGCAATCCGCCAGCCGGTAGTTTCGACACGGACTTCAATTTCTTTTTGGTCCCAACTACTCAACTCAACGCTGCCATCGCGTGCATTCACCCGCAGCTCGGGATTGCCGCCAACTTTGAAGTTCTTGTTCCAGTCATCGGCCGACGCAACCACAGCAGCAAACAGCAGACAGCCGACCAGCAAAGACAGTTTGTGCACACTCCACCTCTCGTCGCCGAACAGGATACGCAAACTCGCGGCAGGAAGTTCCATGGCATAAACGCTCGTGCCACTCGGAAGAGAGCACGAAATGCGAGTATGGTAAATGCAGTCAAGGCTAGCGCGGGTTTTGTCCCGCGTTGGCCTGGCTTGGCCTTTCGAACAGTTTGGCGTCAACCGGCGGGTTGATTTCAATCTGCTTGACTTCGTCTTCTGCCACCACCTGGCCGTTCTCACTGATGACCCGCTTTGCCGGAAGAATTATTCCGCCGAATTTCTGCCAGTCGGAATAGTCGATGGTGCGCTCGATAGGGCCTTGCGCGCCCAGAGTTTTGAACACCGCGCGCAGCACGCGGCCGCTCGCCGGGTCCACATACCATCGCGTTTCGGCGCCATCCCCGCTGACTTCCAAGATTTTTGCTTCTGTGCTGCCAATACGCTCGCTGCCGACGGTAGCAAAGCTGAACTTAGGGTCAACGGTGTGCTGGGCAACATAAATAAGGTCGCGGCGAATGCTCTTGCTGTTTTCGGCGTGCTCTGCGCTCGACATCGATTGCAGGTCGCTGCCCAATGCACGGAAGCTTTCGTTGGGGGTGATAACCATACTCATGGAGCCCATTGGGGTTTGCATCAACACCGCGGCGCGATCGGGATACATGACCGTTTGTGCGACCTGGATTGGCAGATCTCCCTGGTCGGTCTTGCGCAAACTGGAGACGCTCTGCCGGATGGCCTTGATGTCGCGCAGCTTCTGCTCGCCACCCATGAACTCCGCCACTTTGGCTGCGAGCGCTTTTCCCTCAGCGCTCGAGCCGGCAGGCCGGTTGGCGGCTGGCTTTGCGGCCGTCCCTTCGGGAATACTGATATCGACCGGAACAACCGGCCCGAGCTTGGCAAGCTGCTCGCCCAACTCCGCGGGATTGCCGACAACTAAAGTGGCCAGCTTTTCTTTGTGAACATATTTTCGCGCCACTCGCTCAACATCGTCGGTGGTCACTTTTCGGATGCCGGCAGGGAAGCGTTCCAGAAAATCCAGGGGGTAGCCGTAAAACTCATAGGTCATGCGCGCCGCCAGCACCTGGTCTTTTTCCGCAAACTCAAAAATAAAGGAATTCAGAATGGTGTCTTTGGCGCGCTTAAGCTCGTCGGGCGTGGCGGGATTTTTCTCCAGATCGTCGAGCTCTTTCTTGAGAGCTTGAATTGCAGTGGCCGTAGCTTCGCTCTTGGTACCCGCGACAACGCGGAAAATTCCGGGATGGTCGTAGCCGGCTCCAATGCCTCCGCCAACGCTGTAGGCAAGACCCAGTCGTGTGCGAATATGCGAAACCAGCCGGCTGGAAAAACCTCCGCCAAAAATCTCGTTCATCACCGAGGCTGCGTAGTAGTCGGGGTTGTCGCGCGTGATGCCGAGATGCACCATGCGCACATTGCTCTGGTTTACATCGTCCTTCTTGGCCAGGTAAATCGCCGGTGGGGCGGGGTGGAACTCAATCTTGGGCGGCACCGCTTTTTGCCCCTGCGGCCATGGACCAAACGCGGCACGCAGCTTCTGTTCCATGGCGGTCGCGTCGAAGTCGCCCAGAATGCCAAGAATCGAGTTGTTGGGATGCGCGTACCGGCTATGCCACTCAACCAGGTCGTCCCGCTTGATGGCGGCAATGGTCGCGTACTCGGCGTTGCGGGCGTACGGATTCTCGGGTCCATAAGCGAGTTTTACCGCTTCGCGCTCTGCTATGCCGCCAGGATCGTCGTTGCGCCGCGCAATTTCCGTATTGGCACGCTGCTTGGCGAGAGCAATCTTGTCTTCGCGAAATGCCGGTTCGCGCAGCACCTCGAGAATGATTTTGAGCACGTCGTCGAAGTCCGCCTTCAGGCACGACCAGGAGAGGGTGGTTGAGTCCACGCCTCCGCCGGTTTCGACGCGCGCTGCACGCGCCTCGAGGAAGTCATCAAGTTCGTCGCCGGTGCGCGCCTTGGTGCCTCCGGTGCGCCAGCTCCTGCCATAGATGCCAACCAGGCCAGTTTTTTCTGCGGGTTCTTCACGTGCGCCGCCCCGGATTCGAATGGTGCCTTCAATCAGTGGAATCTCATGGTCTTCCTGCAAAAAGAGGACCAACCCGTTCGGTAGCGTAACCCGGCGCGGCTGCTGCGGCTGGAATGGGTGCAGCGGTGGAATCTTGATCTGCTGCCAGGGAGCTGTGCGCCTCTGGGATGGAGAAGTAGCTTTTTGTGAGCTGGCTGCGGTGCGTCCCTTCGATGACTGAGCAGCTTTGCCGGGTTCCTGCGAAAAAGCAGCACCGCACACAAACAACAGCGCTAGGGTCAAGCCACGGAGCCTTCTGGTCTTAAAGCAATTCATTATTTGGCTCCTTGCTGAGCCGATGCACCGGTTGGCGCAACATTCTCCAGCATGCCAATGGTGCGATTGTTAGGCACGAAGATCTTTTGCGCGACGCGCCGGATAGCGGCTTTGTTGACCTTATCGACGCGGTCCACTTGGCGAAACAGTTCGCGCCAGTCGCCGTATCTTGTCTGAACGGTGGCAAAGGCCTGCGCCATGCCGCCATTGTTGGCCAGGCCGCGGATCAAATCGGCGCGAATGCGCGTCTTCACCATCTTCAGTTCTTCATCGGTCACATCTTCATTCTTTAGGCGCTCGATTTCACTATGGATAGCGTCACGCAGCTCCGCGGGAGTGTGGCCCTTGACCGGAATGGAATAGAACGCAAACAGGTGCGGATACTTGACGCCGGGAAAGCCGCTGAATCCCGCAGCCTGCACCGCGATCTTCTTGTCGCGTACCAGTGCGCGATACAAGCGTGAAGTGCGCCCGTTGGAAAGCAGATCAGAGATCACGTCGTAGACGGCATCATCGGGATCGCGATAATCCGGACGGTGATAGCCCTCCAGATAGATAGGCTGGGAGACCTCCCGCATGACGAAGTTCCGCTCGGCAATCTGCGGAGGTTCTACCAGGCTGATTTCTTCCGGAGCAGGCCGGCTGACAAGCCTTCCAAAATATTTTTCCAGAATTGGTAATGCAGTCTGCGGCTTTAGGTCGCCCACCACCGCGACCACCATGTTGCGGGGAACGTAATAATGGTCAAAGAACCGTTGAGCGTCCGTGGCCGAGAAGGCTTCCAACTCCGAAGGAAAGCCGATGCCTTCATAGTGATAAGGATGAGCGATAAACGCCGCGCCCACGAACTGCTCAACCAGGCGGCCCAGCGGGCTGCTGTCAACGCGCAGCCGGCGCTCTTCCATCACGACGTCTCGCTCTTTGTAAAACTGACGCATCACTGGATGCAGAAAACGCTCTGATTCCAGGTACGCCCAGAGTTCTAGCCGGTTCGAGGGCATCTCGTAGAAGTAGCCCGTCTCGTCCATGCTGGTAAAAGCGTTCAGGTTCTGGCCGCCTTCGCGTTCGATGATCTCGTCAAACTCGTTGGGTACCACATACTGCTCGGCTTTTTCGACTGCTTTTTCCCACGCTTGCTTCAGTTGCTCCACTCTTTTGGGATCACTGCCGGTAACTTTCCGGCGCTCGTAGTCGTAAGCGCGATAGAGTTTCTCCACTTCGGCCAGGGCAGCCCGTTCCGCCGGCCAATTGCGGGTACCGATTTTGTCGGTGCCCTTGAATGCCATGTGTTCGAACATGTGCGCCAAGCCACCCTTGCCCTTGGGGTCTTGCACGGAGCCGGTGTCTACATGAGTAAAGAACGAGAAAACTGGAGCCACGGGCCGCTCGATAATCATCAGCGTCAGGCCATTTGGCAATTTCTTTACGGTGACGCGCTTTTCGAACGCGGCGATGTCCTGAGCAAAGCCCGAGGCCGATAACAGCAAGAGATAGGCGGCAAGCAGCCAGGCGAGAGACACACGTCTCATGCAACCTCCAGCAGAATCTATTGACGTTACTTGGCGGGGAAAGTCGCTGTCAAATTGAGCGGCCTTGCGGGCGAGAGAGCGTCCTTACGAGGCTCCGTTGGTCTGCGAACTCTATACTCCTCGCGGCTAAAGCCGCCCCGCAACCAATTCTTTTCGGCACGGCTGAAGCCGTGCCCCTTCAAATGGGCATTGTTGCGTGCTCACACATCAAACACCCGGTAGACGCACGGCGGCTGCTGCGCCATCAGCAGCGAGAGCGAGACGTTGTGTACGGGAATGCCGGCGGTGGTGCGTCCTTCCAGTGCGCCGTGGTGCGCGTGCCCGTGCACGATAAATTTCGCGCCGTGGCGGTCTACCACTTCAGAGAATCGCGAGCTTCCCAGGTAGGGAAAGATTTGTTCAGGTTCGCCACGCACCGTGTCGACCACGGGAGCGTAGTGCAGCACCACGATTCGCTTCTCCGAGCGCAATTGCATTAAGGCCCGCTCGAGTTTCATGGTCTCGTCGAGCGCCGCCTGCACAAAGACTTTGATCTGAGGTTCGCCGAAAGAGGTGAGCACACCGCGGCCAAAGCCGCCCAAAAAGCCTTTGGTACCGGCGAAGCCCACGCCGTCGCGCTCGTAGCCGGTGCCATCGAGCACCTTGATGCCCTCTGCGGTCATCATGCGAATCAAGTCATCCTGGTGGCCGCTTTCGTAGTCATGATTCCCCAGCACGGCGACTATGGGAATGCGCAGCCGCACCAAGCCGTTGAGCAAAGACTCCATCTCCTCGGGCCTGCCGTAATTGGTGAGATCGCCGGCGATGATCAACACATCGGCTTCATCGCGTACCCGCGAGAGCGGTTCGCGGATGTGGTCGTAGCTCTGAGGTGAGAAATGTATGTCTGCGGTGGCAGCAATCCTCATGGGCGAGCGAAGACCTCTTCAACCGGCAACTTTAACCGGCTCATTTGCGGCTTCGCGGGGAACGTACACCAGATGCTTGATTGCGACGTAGGTTTCCTCGGGCACTACCAGCCGCGAGATCAGGTCGAGCTTGTTGCGATATGGTCGGTTTTCGATGATGCGCTCAGCCAGTTCTCTGTCCAGGCCAGGAAGGCGCAGGAGTTCTTCGATAGTCGCTTGATTAAGATCAACTCCCGCAGGAGTTCTGGTACGGCGACGACTGCGTGCGCTCGGCGCTGCTGTGCGGCTCCGCTCATACCAAATCGCGTAGATGCCGGCGACGAGCAGACCTTGGAAAAAACTCTTCAGATGTTTGGTCATGGCCTCTCCTGAAATTTCAAGCAGCTTCGTCGTGTTTCGATTCCACTTCGGTAAGGGCTTGGGCGGCGCCAGGATCCGTGCCCCGGCGGGCCCGGTATTCTTCCACCAGGTTCGGCATGCCCCACTCCTTAACGTCGATGGCAAACATCTTCTCGTCAAGCAGGCTGCCGCGGAAATCAGTTTTGCTGCTGGGGTTCGCCAGTTCCTTTTGAAGACGCCGGATAAGCTCATCCCAGGCTTCTTTGGCCACGAACTCACCGCTGGTGGGGTAGATGTAGTGAAACAACACCAGCACCGAGAGCAGCAACTCCCAATGTTCGCCCACCAATTCGAGCACGCGGTTCCAGTCCATGCCGCCGGCCTTGCCGAAGATGATGTGGGCCATATCGGCGCCATCGAAACGTTCCCGGAAAAGCACAAACAACTTCGAGGCCAGCAGCTCTTCGGCTGCCAAAACGCGGGTCTCGACGCCCATGACTTCGGCAGGCACGCTACGTTCGATCCAGGAGCGGTCCACCATGATCACGGCATTGCTCATGCCGGTGATCAGATCCACAAAGTACTCACCCCGGCGCGCTTTCGCCAGCCAAACCGGATCGCAGATCTCGCATTCGAACCCGGCTTGCTCCAAATAGTCCAGCGCCGGTTTCATATGCTCCGCCGGAAGAAAAAGATCGAGGTCCTTAGTGTTGCGCCAAATGCCGGTGTGCTTTTGCAAAGCGAACGCGCCGGAGACGACATAGGGCACCTGCTTCTCGTTCATCAGGCGTAGCACTCCGCGAAACAGCTCTTCCTGCTCGGGCGCGAACTTGGGCGGCGTCGAGGAGCTGACCGGCAGCGCTTTTTCCACGGTCTCTGGCACGAACAGATTGGATGGCGGCCTGCCGCCCGGTGTTGTTGCTGCACGCCAAAAAACCGGATTTAGCCGCATCGCCGTGGTACCCGGGATGCAACTTGCGGAATCCGTTTCAGGTTCTAGTAGCATGGTGGCGAATGGCGCGTAAGACCTCCGTTGTCGAAATCGAAGGCAAGCAGCTCACGCTTTCCAATCTGGACAAAGTCCTCTACCCCGAGGCCGGGTTTACCAAGGGCCAAGTGATCGACTACTACGTCCGCGTCTCGCCCGTGCTGCTGCCGCATTTGAAGGGGCGCCCCCTCACCATGAAGCGCTATCCCGAGGGGGTGAACGGGATGCATTTCTATGAGAAAAACTGCCCCTCACACCGCCCACCGTGGGTCAAAACCGCGCCTATATGGAGCGAGGGCAACAATCGCTGGATGGACTACTGCGTTATCGAAGATCTACCCACGTTGGTGTGGGCGGCTAACCTGGCGGACCTGGAGTTGCATACCTCGCTGTCGCTGGCGAAGGAGATCCTCCGGCCCACGATGGTTGTCTTTGACCTCGACCCAGGAGCCCCGGCCAACATTGTCCAGTGCTGCGAAGTGGGACTCTGGGTTCGCCGGCTATTTGAGAGGATGGGTCTCGAGTGCTTTGCCAAGACCTCGGGCTCCAAGGGCCTTCAGGTTTATGTCCCTCTGAACACGCCCACTACTTACGATCAAACCAAGCCCTTCGCCCATGCCTTGGCCCGGCTGCTTGAAAGTGAGCACCCCGACAAGGTGGTGTCAGATATGAAAAAGGCGCTGCGGGTTGGCAAAGTGTTTGTGGATTGGAGCCAGAACGACGATCACAAGACCACCATCTGCGTTTACTCGTTACGCGCCCGGGAGCGTCCGACGGTCTCGACGCCCGTAACCTGGGACGAAGTCGAGAACTGCCTGCGAAAGAACGATCCCAAGCTGCTGGTCTTCGAAGCTCACCAGCTCTTGGAGCGCGTGTCCAAAGCGGGCGATCTCTTTGAGCCTGTGCTGAAACTCAAGCAGAAGCTGCCAAGCCTGGGCGAGCAGCGGACGCAGCCCTCGGGTAAGCGATCGACGCGCACGAAAGCGGCAAGCAGGCAGAAGAAAACACGACAAATTCGCTGAACAGTTCAGCTTTGTCCGACCCCTTACCTGCCTTGTTGCCGCTGGCGGGAGAGCATCGCAAGAAAGGCCCCGAGAACCAGGCCAGCTATCAAACCTCCGATGTGTGCGGCGTTGTCGATTCCCGGCACCACCGCGCCGATGATCAGGTTGTAGACACAAAAGGGCAGAAGGCTGTTCAGTTGTTGCTTGATCTCATCGCGACCCAGCGAGACCGCGCCAAGTCGAAGAGCGCTAATCAAAGCTCCGGCAATGCCGAAAACTGCACCTGAGGCTCCGGCGCTGAGGATTTGAGGGTGCCAGAGGAGGCTGGCGAGGCTGGCGAATACCCCGCTGGCGATGTAGACCAAGGCAAATTGAACTCGGCCCAGGTGCAGCTCTGCCAGTCTGCCGAGGTTCCATAGGCACCACATGTTGATTCCGAGATGGACGATTCCAATGTGTACAAAGGTGGAAGTGAGCAAACGCCACCACTCTCCCGCAAGCGTGAGCGGGCCGTAGTTGGCGCCCCAGCGGATCAACTGCACTGCGGTTCCGCCCGACAGCGAGGCTCCGCTAAGCATCATGGCAACAAATACCAGGACGTTGATGACAACAATCGTGGTGGTTACAGGGAAAGAAGCTTCAACACGGCGGGATGTCAACACCTGGCGCTCGCAGTCCGAGCATACATCCGACATTTCACCAAAAGAAAAGGATGGAAGCTCTCGTCCACAGCGCTTACAGGCGGCCATGCATTTATTCCAGGAAGGAACTTACAGCAGTTCCGCGACGTCGCGCGATGGCTTGCCTTGGGATTGCGCAACGGCGAGATAAGTTACGCTCCCCTTGAACGTGTTCACGCCTTCACGCAGTCCGCTGTTTGCCTTGATGGCACCGATTGGCCCGTGTTGCGCCAATTTCATGACGTAAGGAAAAGTGGCGTTGGTGAGCGCCAAAGTAGAGGTGTGCGGTACTGCCGCCGGCATATTGGTGACGCAGTAATGGACAACGCCGTTGACCGTGTAAGCAGGTTCGCTGTGAGTCGTCGGCCGCGCGGTCTCGATGCAACCGCCCTGATCGATGGCAACGTCCACAATCACTGAGCCCGGCTTCATATCGGCAACCATCGCCTTGGTCACCAGTTTGGGAGCGGAGGCACCCGGAATCAGCACCCCACCAATCACCAAATCGGCATGCCGGGTAGCTTTGGCAATGCTGTAGGAGTTTGAAGCGAGCGTGTAAACGTGGCCGTTGAAGATGTCGTCGAGTTCGCGAAGACGGTTCAGGTTCAGGTCAATGATGGTGACGATTGCCCCCATGCCGAGCGCGATCTTTGCGGCGTTGGTGCCGACGATTCCGCCACCGATAATCGCAACCTGCGCCGGTGCCACGCCCGGAACGCCGCCCAGCAGTACTCCGCGTCCGCCGCGCTCCTTCTCGAGGTAAGAGGCGCCCACTTGCACTGACATGCGCCCCGCTACCTCTGACATTGGCGTCAGCAGGGGCAGAGTGCCCTGGGTATCGCGGATAGTCTCGTAGGCAATTCCGGTTACGTTTTTCTTGATGAGCTCGTCGGTCAGTTCCGGTAGCGGCGCCAGATGCAGGTAAGTAAAAACCACCAGATTTTGCCGGAAGTGCTTGAACTCGCTCGGCACCGGCTCTTTCACCTTAACGACCATGTCGGCGCGTGACCAAACGTCGGCCGCCGAACCCAGAATTTCGGCCCCTGCCTGCTTGTAATCATTGTCGGGCATGGAAGAAAGCTCGCCCGCGCGCGCCTCCACGATTACCTTGTGGCCGGCATCGACCAGGGCTTTCACACCCGATGGCACAATTCCAACTCGCGACTCGTGGTCCTTAACTTCTTTGGGAACGCCGATAATCATAGTCAGTACCTGGTACTCACTACCTGGAACCCAGAATCACTCAGGCCGGTCGATCTGCGCCCGCTGCAGGCGATCGGAGTAGTCGACATAAATCGACTTCCACTCGGTGTAAAAGTCGATAGCCGCGGTTCCACCTTCGCGATGCCCGTTTCCGGTGGCTTTGGTTCCACCGAACGGCAAATGCACTTCCGCCCCGATGGTGGGCGCGTTCACATAGGTAATTCCGGTGTACAGATCGCGCATAGCGCGGAATGCCTTGTTTACATCGCGCGTGTAGATAGAGGTTGAAAGCCCGTAGACAATGCCATTCGCGATTTCGAGCGCCTGGTCGAAGCTATCGCAGCCAATAACGGAAAGCACCGGACCAAAAATTTCCTCTTGCGCAATCCGCATCTTGGGATGCACGTCGCCGAAAACGGTGGGTTCGTGAAACCAGCCGTGCGACTGGGCCGCGCTCTCCAGCCGATTGCCGCCGCGCAGCAGCTTTGCCCCTTCATTCTTACCAATTTCCACATACTTCACCGTGGTCTGAAGTTGCTGCTCGTTGATCTGCGGGCCCATGTTGCTGGTTTCGTCCAAGCCGTCTCCAACCTTAATATTGCGCACACGGTCGAGCAGACGGTCTACAAACTGTTTGTAGATCCCCTTCTGCACGATGATGCGGCTGGCGGCGGTGCAACGCTGGCCGGTAGTTCCGAAGGCGCCCCATACGGTGCCATCGACCGCGAGATCGAGATTGGCGTCGTCGAGCACGATGATGGCGTTCTTCCCACCCATTTCCAGTGAGCAGCGCTTGAAGCTGCTGGCGGCCATCTCGCCTACCAGGCGGCCTACTTCGCTCGACCCGGTAAAAGAAATTGCGCGGACATCGCGATGTGCCACCAGCGGCGCTCCCGCTTCGGGTCCAAAACCGCTAACGATGTTGACCACGCCTTTGGGCAGGCCGGCATCCATCAGCGCGCGAACCAGATTGAAAGTTGAGAGCGGCGTATCTTCGGCTGGCTTGATGACGCAGGTGTCGCCGGAAACCAGGGCAGGAAAGAGCTTCCATGAGGGAATTGCCATGGGAAAATTCCACGGCGTGATCATGCCGCACACCCCGATGGGCATGCGCACCGACATAGCAAACTTGTTCGGCAGCTCCGAGGGAACGGTTTGCCCGAACAGCCGGCGTCCTTCGCCGGCCATGTAGTATGCGGTATCGATAGCTTCCTGAACGTCACCGCGGGTTTCGGCCAGGATCTTGCCCATCTCCCGCGTCATATCGCGGGCATACTCTTCCTTGCGCTCGGTTAGAATCTCGCCGCAGCGAAATACGATTTCAGCGCGACGCGGCGCAGGCACCAGGCGCCACCGCTCGAATGCACGCTTGGCGGCGTCCACCGCCGCATCCACGTCTTCCTTCCCGGAGCGCTGGAAGTAGCCAACCACATCGCGAGTATCGGCGGGGTTGGTGTTCTCGTAGGTCTTGCCGCTGCGCGACTCAACCCATTCGCCGTCAATGAGATTCTTGAAAGTCTTGGGCGCGCGCTTATGCTCTTGCTGCCCCTGCTCTGCCCACTTTGAGGGCGAAAGCGTAGCCGACATAACAACTCCTTGGAAAACTAATTATCGTAACAGGTGAGCAACGATTGCTGCCAGCAGCCGGGCTGGTTTGCTGCAATCCAGGAACCCGTCAGGTGGTCCTTGGGGAGTGTCAAAATGGCTCTCCGCTGCCATCCTCAGCGGCAGTGAAGATGCTTTAGTAACTGGTTGAGTGACATCCTGTTGGTGTAATTTTCAGGCTGGCAAGTGGTTGTATATCAAGTGTATTACCTATTTGCGACCGAATAGGCTTGTGGTACTCTCCCCTACAATTCCACTGCCACATCGGTTCCATTCAGGTGTCGTCTAAACGAAAACCCGAGTTTCACATCGGTTGGACGACCATCACCTATCGCAGTGTCTTCACCGCAGTTTTCGCAGTGCTCCTGGCAGCCGGCATCTTCATGTACTTCGTTTTTCCCGCGCCTACGAGCGCGGTGATGGCCAAAGCTGGATCGAGCGTTCGCGACTGGCTCGATAAATTTGTCCGTCATGACGCCACCCAGGCGCTGCTTCCGCTGCAACAAGCTCATTTCACCAACCTGGATGGCACAGTGCGCGTACGAAAAGCCAGCAGCATTGTCTGGGTGAAGGCCGATTACGCGCTGCCGCTCGAAAAGGGAGACGTGGTGCAAACCATGTCGGAAGGTATCGCGAAAGTGGCCTTCCCTGACGGCAGCACCTACAGTATTCAACAGGACTCACTGGTCACCATTGAGGAAAGCGCGAGCAACGCTCAACAGGTTCCCGCAGTGCGATTGGATACCGGCGAAATTCATCTGAACACTGGGCCGCAGGCTACGCGCCAGCAGGTGAAGATCGACAATTCAACCACCACCGTGGCGCCCGACAGCGCGCTGCTGGCTTTGAACGATCGCCGCCATGACAAGCGGCAGGTGATGGTGACCAAAGGTACCGCCGAGTTCGCCATGGGCAACGAAAAAGTCACCGTGGCGCCCTACGAGCGCGTAGCCTTCAGCCCCGAAACCGGCAAGATTGCCAAAGAGAAAGAGATTGCTCCGCCCGTCCTGTTGGCTCCCGCCAACATGATGCCCATCTTCTCAGCTGCTTCGAACAAGCCGGTGGAGTTTAGCTGGACTCCGGTGGACAATGCCAAGTTCTACCGCCTTCGCATATCGCGTAATCCATATTTTTCGTCGGTGGAAAAGGAGTTGAAGGCGAACATTCCGGAAATGAAGATAATAGGGCTTACCGAGGGACGCTACTACTGGGTGGTGCAATCGGTGGATGCACACGGCAAGGAGTCGGTGGAATCCGATCGCAACGGGTTTACCTTGATCGCCCGCGGCAACGAGACGGAAGCATTGCTGCTGGAGATAGAGCCTTTCGTGCAGCATGGCCCTGTGATGCAGGTGAGGGGCAAGACCGAGCGTGGCGCGCGCGTGATGGTCAACGGCGAAGAGGTGCCGGTAATTTTGCCGGATGGTTCCTTCAGCTACTTCACCCCGCCGCTGCCCAAAGGCGAAAGCGTTATTACGATTACCGCGCAGAACTCCCGGGGAGGGGTTTCAACCCAGACCAAACGGGTGGTGATTCAGTAGGAAGGGCAGTTATCAAGTAGGTTTCCTGGCTGGCCGAAAACCACTTGGCCAATGCACAAAGGTTCAGAGATGCTGGTAAAAGATGTAGTACCGTGGCGAGGGCAGCGCAGCCGGTCTAACTGGCGCAAGAAAGCGAATTTTACAAAGGCTTATGTCATCAGGTAACGGTTTTCATTCGACATCGAAGCTGCACAATCTCCGCTCGCTCTTCAGCATGTTCTCGAGCGATTTAGCCATAGATCTGGGCACCGCCAATACCCTGGTCTACGCCAAGGGCAAGGGCATTGTGGTGAACGAGCCCTCCATCGTGGCTATAAATAAGGTTACCGGCGAAGTAGAGGCGGTCGGCAAAGAGGCCAAGGAGATGCTTGGCCGAACGCCCGGCAACATCGTGGCCATCAAGCCCATGAAAGACGGCGTGATCGCCGACTTCAAAGTCACCGAAAAAATGCTGAACTACTTCATCCAGAAGGCGCACAACCGCAAGATGCTGGTGCATCCGCGCATCGTGATTGGCGTGCCTTCGGAGATAACCCAGGTAGAAAAGCGCGCGGTTATGGATTCAGCCTATCGCGCTAAAGCCAGCGAGGTGCACCTGGTGGAGCAAGCCATGGTGGCCGCGATTGGCGCCGGCCTGCCCATTACGGAACCCAGCGGAAACATGGTGGTAGATATCGGCGGCGGCACCACCGACATTGCGGTGATTTCGTTGAGCGGCATCGTGTACTCGCGGTCGGTACGCATGGCGGGTAATCAGATGGACGAAGCCATCATGAATTACCTGAAGCGCAAGTACAACCTGCTCATCGGCGAGCGCACCGCGGAGCAGATCAAGATTGAAATCGGCTCCGCCTTCCCGCTGGATAAGCCGCTGACCATGGAAATCAAGGGCCGCAACCTGATCGAAGGCGTCCCCAAAACCATCACGGTTGACGATAGCGAGATCCGCGAAGCTCTGAGCGAGTGCGTAGGCACCATCATGAATGCCATTCGTGTTGCGCTGGAGCGCACACCGCCTGAGCTCTCTGCTGACATCAGCGATCGCGGCATCGTGCTCACCGGAGGCGGCGCCCTGCTGAAGAACCTGGACAAACGAATTCGGGAAGAAACCGGACTTCCGGTCTCAATTGCCGACGATCCGCTCGCCAGCGTGGTGCTGGGAACGGGCAAGATGTTGAGCGACTTCAAACTGTTGAGGAAGATTTCGATCGAGTAGGGAACGATTGCACCTGTCGCGCACGCCGCGAACAGTTGCGTTCACCCCCCCGCTCAGCCAACTATGGGCCTCGCCCAGGGTTACAAACTGTGAGAGGTAAGCGCGAGGCGCGTTAGGCCATGGAATCCTTTTTCAGCCGGTATCGTAACTCCGCCGTTCTGGCGCTGGTTCTGCTGGCACAAGTGATCGGGCTGGCGGTTCAGCTCAAGCGCCCCCTCGATCCCAACAATCCCGACGCCGGCACCGTGCGCCTGCTGCGTTCGTGGGTGATCGGGGCGATCGCGCCGGTCGAGAAAGTGTTCGTCTCCAGCACCCGCTTCATGCGCCGCACCTGGCACGATTACATCAATGTGGTTGGATTGCGCATGGAGAACCGCGATCTGCGCGAGCAGAACGAAAAACTCCACATGGAACTGGCACGCCAATCTGAGGGTGCCAACCAGGCGCAGCGCTTGCAGGCACTGCTCGATTTCAAACAGCAATTTCTGGGTTCTACCCTGGCAGCGCAGGTCATTGGCTCGAGTGGCAGCGATAGTTCGCGCGTCGTTTACATCGACAAGGGCACACGCGACGGCCTGAAACCTAACATGGCGGTGATTACGCCCCATGGAATCGTGGGCAAGTTGCGTGACGTTTACCGTTACAGTGCGCAAGTGTTGATGTTCAACGACTCATCAAGCGGAGTGGGCGCCATCCTCGAAGATTCACGTCTGCATGGAGTAGTGAAGGGCACCCCCGCGGGGGAGGTCATTCTGGTGCACATCCAGGCTGATGAAAAGGTGCAGCCCGGTGAAAAGCTGGTGACCAGTGGCGGCGATCGCATTTACCCCAAAGGTTTGCCCATCGGGACAGTATCTGACGTTTCGCCCGGGCCCGAGCTGTTTCTCAACGTGCGGGTGAAGCCCGCCGCCAATCTCACGCGCCTGGAAGAAGTGCTGGTAATTACGCAGGCGCAAGAGCCCAATCTCGAGAGTGCCGACAGCCAGACTCCGGTTCGTGCCTCCGATATTCTGGCGCAGCGCCTGCCCAGCGTGCCCAAAAAACCAGAGGCCACGCCGCCGAAGGTTGATAAGAAAACAACGCCAGGTCAAGCCGGCGCGACGGACCAGACTCCTGCCGCTGGCGTGAAACGGGTGCGCCCAACAGTCACGGCTGATGCTGATTCAGCAGCCTCTGCGGCAAATAGTCCTAAGAATGGCGTAACCAAACCAAATCGCAGCGCGGTGCCGCGCGTGGTGACCGAAAACGCGGCCACTTCGTCAACTTCAGGCGGCGCTGCCGATGCACCAGCGATCACGAACCCGGACGCAGAAACGCCGTCGGCAAACAATGCGGCGGACGCAGCCACACCGCTGCCTGAAAAGCCACAGGCAAAACCGCCAGCGAACCAGGAAGCGGCGCAACCGCCGCCACCGGAGCGGCACCGATGAGCAGCCAGGGACTCACGTACACATCGCGGGAAGAGATCGAGGTCTACCGCTTCAGTCCGCTGGTGGTGATCGGCGTCTCGCTGGTCGCCATCTTCCTGCAGGCATTTCTGCCGACCCGTGTAAATTTCCTGCGCATCTTCGATCTGCCGTTGCTGGTCACGATTTTCTTCGCCATGGCGCGACGCAATCCTGTCTCCGGACTGCTCACCGGATGCTTCATCGGCCTGGTGCAAGATGCGCTGACCGCCAAGATGATCGGCCTGTATGGCATCGCCAAAACCATCGTCGGCTATGTGGCTTCTTCATTGGGCGTCAGGATCGACGTGGAAAATCCCGGCTCCCGCCTGCTGCTTACTCTGGCCTTCTACTTTTTGCACCGCATCGTGTACCTGGTGGTGCAGCGCGGGCTGGTGCAGGAGAACGTGAGCGGCGAGTGGCTCCACCATCTGGGCGCAGCCTTTGCGAACGCGCTGCTGGCGATTGTGCTGTTCGCGGTGCTGGATCGCTTCAAGCAGCGTACGTAGGTTGGTCGAGAACCCGCCCTTTGCGCTACAAGAAATCGCCAGGCGCAAAGGGTGGGCCACCCCTCAGCTAGAAAGTCCCAGCTCGACAGATTGATTCCCGGAATGAAGGCGTTTTTCGACTGCGTCTTCAAACATTTGTCGCCATGAAAGCAACGAGGTGAAGAGATGTTCAAGACAAGTATCTTAGTCGTCGTTGGTGGTCTGGCTGTCCTTGCAAGTACTGGACTGTCGGTACCAGACTGCTCCAGACCTCTTGCGGCGCCTACCTATTACATTGCAGCCAAGGCCAGTTTCGATTCGGGGTCGCAGAAGATTGGGATAGCCGGTACTACAAACCTGCCAGTGGGCGCTCTCTTGATGGTTAACATTGCTGATTACATAGGCGAGGGTTCACACACCTTCAATGATCCGGCGACTGCCGCTGTCGGTAAGGATGGCTTCTTTTTCATGTCGGTGAGTCCTAAGAAGGGGATGTCGTTCCACCGCAATCTGATATGTGACATCGGTTTCATGGCAAATTACCCTCAGCAGCCAGCGACTGTTATTAGGGAAGTCGGACGAAAGGGCGAGCGTCTTGGATTTGCAAAAAATCCGCAATCTGGTGTTTTGTCGGGTGAGAACCACTACTTGAGCACCGTCACTGTGGTGGAATAGGCACGGGTGGCCTACTGATCTTGGGTCGTACAAGAACCTTCCTGTTATTCGAACAGCAAAACTGGCGGAATCCGTGAGCACTCTCGGCCATTGTCCTTACGGTTCCGGGCAAAGTTGGATTAAACTGTTTTCCAGCAGTTCACGAAGTGCGGTTGCCACTCCCCCGACCAACTGACAACTGAGAACTGGCGACTGTAGCCCCGAGAATGTTCGGCCGCGAAGAAAAAATCTCCGCCACCAAGCTGGACGTGGTCCAGTACTTCATCCTTATTGTTTTTCTGGTGCTGGGCTTCCGACTGTGGCACCTTCAAGTTACCGGCAAAGAAAAATATGACGTACTTGCGGAGCGCAACCGCGTGCGCGTGGTCCCCATCCTCGCCCCGCGCGGCAAGATTCGCGATCGCGAGGGCCGCGTCATCGTTGATAACTATCCGTCGTTTTCAGCGTTCCTGTTGCGCGACCAGGTAAAAGACATTGAGCCCGACCTGCCGCAGATTTCCTCCGGCCTGCACATGACCGTCGAAGAAATTCGCGAGCGCATGCGCCGCCGGCTGAGCAAGCCCTCGTACGACCCCATCATCCTTAAAGA
>Ga0070697_100000619_pt1 | contig 27010 bp, 20 predicted proteins | sample KBSK1501metaG_FD_65475 | JGI IMG/M metagenome (GOLD analysis project Ga0070697, IMG submission 65475) | Corn, switchgrass and miscanthus rhizosphere microbial communities from Kellogg Biological Station, Michigan, USA - KBS K1-50-1 metaG | ecosystem: Host-associated > Plants > Roots >...
TGGGCCGCCTTCTTCAACTTTATCGCTTTCGCAGTTTTTGGTACGCGCGTCGCCAAAGCCATAGGCGACGGCGTCAGAATGGATCTCATCTCTCCGGATCTGCGGCTTTATGTACTGATGAGTGCGCTTTTGGGAGCGATATTCTGGAATCTAATTACTTGGTATCTGGGATTACCCACTTCCAGTTCTCACGCGCTGCTCGGCGGCTACGCGGGAGCCGGCATTGCAGCATTCGGGGGCATTAGTGGCTTGCTGAAAACTGACGTCTGGATACGAACGCTCACCTTCATCGTATTGTCACCGCTGATCGGAATGTTGCTCGGTTTTACGCTAATGGTGGCGGTCCACTGGATTTTCCGGCGGATGACCCCGAAGCGGGTGGATAACTTCTTTCGCAAGGGCCAACTTTTCTCTGCAGCCGCTTTCTCTCTGGGCCACGGCGGTAACGACGCGCAAAAGACTATGGGAATCATCACCGCGGTACTCACCGCCGGAGGAGTCGCCGGATTGGCCTATGGACCAAAGGGCGCGCTGCCGCCGATTCCACTGTGGGTAGTCTTAAGTGCGCATGCGGCAATCGCTTTAGGCACGCTGTCAGGTGGCTGGCGAATCGTGCACACAATGGGTTCCAAGATTACCAAACTAAAACCGATTGGCGGCTTCTGTGCTGAAACCGGCGCAGCACTCACACTCGCATACGTAACCCTCACGGGAACTCCTGTCTCCACCACCCATACCATTACCGGAGCGATTGTAGGAGTAGGGGCCACTCGACGGTTATCGGCCGTCAAATGGGGTGTTGCCGGCCGCATCCTGTGGGCCTGGATCCTTACGATTCCAGCCGCTGCGACAATTGCCGCTCTCTCGTTCTGGCTTGTCCGGGCCATCCATCAATTAGCAACTTAAGATTCCAGAAGAGATCTTAATACCTTGGTCGAAGGTACTGGTGCAGTTTGGGAATGAGGTCACTACCTCGTGTTGGTACTGACCTCACTCCTTGCCGGGCCATGTCCCGAATCGCGTACAATGCTCTCAATGTCAGGCTATCTTGATCTATCAAGCTGGGCTCGTCGTGAAGTCTTCGAGTTCTTCGTTGGCTTTGATAAACCGTATTTCAATATCTGCACGCGGCTCGATATCACTAACCTGCTTACACTGCTTCGCGCTCGCCCTGAGGTCAGCGTGATGCTGGCGTATCACTACTTCGCGCTGCGGGCGGCAAATGAGATAGAACCATTCCGCTATCGGCTTAGAGAAGGAAAAGTATTTGTTCACGACGTGATCCACGGCGGCACGACTGTGATGCTGCCGAACGAAAACTTTACCCTGGCATACTTTGAATACGACGCGAACTTCGAGGCGTTCATAAAAGGCGCCGATCGCGCGGTGAAAGAAGTTCAGTCAGGCGACGGCGCCTTCAGGCCAAACACCAGGGACGATATGATTCACTGCACGACCCTGCCGTGGGTATCGTTCACAAGCTTCTCACACGCGCGAAATTGGGGGCGCGAGGATTCAGTGCCGAAGATTGCCTTCGGTAAATTCGTAAAGGACTCTGAGCGCACATTGTTGCCCTTTTCCGTAGAGGTACATCATGCGTTGATGGATGGCCTTCATGTTGGTCGATACGTGAATAGTTTGGAAAAGGCGCTGGCGGAACCAGAAACTTACATCGGATCCGGAAAAGCGTAAGAAGCTACAAGGCTTAAACTACTGCTAGACTAAACTAAAGATTGACACGTCTGAGATGTGTTAACTAAGATGAACCACCTCGCAATGGCTCTCCACAAAATTCTTAAAAAAACGATCTGAAACTCGACCCAGATCATAAAACCACAGGAGAAAATCATGCGCAACGCCTTGTATCGTTCCTTAACCCTGAGGGTTAAAGGATTGAGTTATTGTCTGCTCGTCACTCTTTTGCTTGCAGCTGGTACGGCGGCTCAAACCCAAATCACGACCGGTGCTATCCAGGGGACGGTTCTCGATGCAAACGGCGCAGCGGTTCCCGGCGCCAGCGTCGAAGTCAGGAATGCCGATACCAACTTCACCCGAACGGCCACGACCGATGATGACGGACGATTTGTGGCGTTGCAATTACCCCCCGGCAGATACAGTGTGACCGTCTCCAAGACGGGCTTCGCCACTATGGTGGTTGAGAAAGCCGACTTGACCGTCGGTCAGGCCATGAATCTCCCCATCTCGATGAAGGTTTCTTCGGTGCAAGAGACGGTTACGATCACGGCAACTCCGACTGTTGACACTGTCAAGACGGAATCGAGCACAACCCTAAACGAAACTACCGTGAACACGACCCCCATCCTGGGGCGGAAGTTTGAGGATCTGCTAACTCTGACTCCGGGAGTCAGCGTGGTGCAGGGACCGGACGGCGACGAAATCACTTTCGCAGGCCAGCGGGGTGTTTTCAATAACGTTAGTCTTGACGGCGGCGATTACAACAATGGCTTCTTCGGCGAGCAACTGGGTGGTCAGCGCGCGGCTATAGACATCACTCTGGAGGCGGTCAAGGAATTCCAGGTTGTCGCCACCGGTGCGAGCGCCGAATTCGGCCGCACGGCGGGCGGCATAATCAACGTAATCACCAAGTCAGGCACTAACAACGTGCACGGTAGTCTGTTTTACTTCCAACGTCTCGAAGCGCTGACAGCCAACACCTCAGATGGCAAACCGCTGACAGATTTTCACCGCGAGCAGTTTGGCGGCACGGTAGGCGGCCCCATACGCAAGGACAAAGCATTCTTCTTTCTTGCCCTCGAGGGCATTCGTGAAAACCTGACGCGCGCCAACCTGAGCGATCCGATTGCTCCGGCTTGCCCCGTTACTACTCCGGTCATTACGAATCCGGCACATGAGCTTCTCATCAATACCAGCGGTGACTGTCAGCGTTTGGCGCTCATTAACTTCATCAAGACCTCCAGGAACCAGGACGAGGGATTGCCGGTACAGCATCCCATCCAAAACTATGCTTTCCTCGGCAAGACAGACTTCAACCTTAGTAGTGCGCATCAGCTCGCAATCTCCTACAACTTCGACCACTCGAAGAACACGAACCAAACCTTTGATGTCGCCACTTATGGCAACTCGGCAAATGGTATCGAGGGACCGTCGAAGATCAACAACCTCAACATCAATCTCTTCTCTACGGTTTCGCCCACGAAACTGAACGAAGCACACTTCTCCTACACCCGTGAGCTGCGGCCCCGCGCCGCTATCCAATCAAACCTTCCTGCTGACACTGGTGCTGGAGGAGGATTCAATCCAAATGAACTTTCATTCCGCTTCGGTAATCCATTCTTCCTGCAACCGACAGTCGACGAACTGATCTGGCGCACCGACGCCAAGGATAACTTCTCGATCATTTCCGGAAATCACACCGTCAAGTTAGGTGGCGAGTGGATCCACACGCTGAACACTCAGGTGTTCCGTGGCTTCTTCACCGGACGATATCTCTTCAATACTGTCAGTGGCTTTCTGCGTTACGCATCCCCGGCTTCGTTGGGCGCAGGTTTTGGCCCGAATGCCGGCCAGTGTACGAATGGAACATGGACCAGTCTGACAGCTCCAACTTGCACTGGCGCCAGCACGCCGCTCCTGCTCTTTTTGCAAGGCGCCGGACCCAGTGGACCTGCCACCGATGCGGCTGGCGCATCAACAATCAAGAACGAAGACTATGCACTCTTCGCGCAGGATAAGTGGCAGGTCAGGCCGAATTTTATTCTCAATTACGGACTGCGATGGGAAGCGCAGATTTTTCCCGACGTGACCGTTCCTCCGGCGCAAACTGCCTATGGATTTGCCTTGACTGATCCGCGATTCCCTTCTGACGGCACGCTGCACAGTCCCAAGAAGGAGTTCCAACCGCGAGTGGGCTTTGCCTGGGATATTTCCAAAAAAGGTAAATCCGTTCTGCGAGGAAGCTACGGCATTTACTACGCGCGACAGAACATGTTGTCGCAGGTTGGATCGATAACCACTAATGGCGTGCAGCAACAGACAATCGCCGGAGGATTGTTTGCCAATCCGAGTGTGCGGCCGACCTGGCCCGGCCTGGTAACACCTACGGCGAGTTCTTGCCTGGGAAATCCGTTTCCATGCTTTAGCGGCGTTCGTGTGTTCAGCAAAGATTACGCCAACCCGCGAATCTATACGGCAAATTTACAATTTGAACAGCAGATCGCGAACGACCTTTCCTTGTATTTCGATTTCACTAACTCGCATGGTGTTCATCTGACGCGCTTCTTGAATTACGGCTCGACCGGTATATTCGCTATCCGACTCGGCGATATCTTCGTTACCTCGGCTCTCGGGAAGTCCCTTTACAACGGCTTTACCGTGGGCATGAGGAAGCGCTTTAGCAAGGGCTATCAGTTTGAATGGAACTATGTACTCTCGAAAGATAAGGACGACGATTCAAACGAGCGCGACCCTTTCACGGATCGATCTTTCAATCTTAACAATCTTCAGCTTGACTATGCCCTGTCGGATCGCGACATCCGTCACAAGTTTAACTTCATCACGTTTGCTGAGTTGCCCTGGGGGCTTGAGGGTAACTTCCGAGTACAGGCACGTTCGGCGCAACCGATTACCCCGCCGGTGCGAACGGCGACCAACCGCAATTCATTGAGGAAGGACAATCAGTATTTCTCATTTGATTGGCGGTTGCAGCGTCCATTCAAGTTTGGCGACAGGTATGCAGTTATACCAATAGTCGAGATGTTTAATACCTTCAACAACCGGAACAACATCAACCCGCTGAGCACAGCTGCGCTGTTCAACTTCGACGGCTTCCTCCGACAAGGTGTCGGGGATCCAAGACAGTTGCAGCTGGCGGTGAAGTTCACGTTCTGAGATTTCGGTTCTCTGTGCATCCTCAGTGCGCTCTGTGTCTCGGTGGTGAGTCTTCTCTTCGTAATTCACCACAGAGGCACAGAGATCACAGAGTTCGCACAGAGGAAGAATCAACTGCGAATTTCCTCCGACCTTCTAATCCTTAGTGCCGGCAAGTTCCTCACGCTTTAGTAAACATGAGGCCGGCCCTGTGGTAGTCTGTTTGCCAACAAAGTGCTGATCCAGGTCGATAAGCGGGCGAGCAAGATCCGAAACCGCGCACGCGAGATGCGGACGCGAGTGCGTGATACTCGCCGGGAACTTGAACGGATCGCCAGCACACCCACCCTCGGTGGCCTCTTCCTCTCAATGCTAAAGATTGGCCTGGTCGGCTTCGGCGGCGGCCTGGCCGTAATCTCGCAAATCAGATCTCTCGCAGTACAGCAACGGCGCTGGCTCACCGAGCAGGAGTTTGCGGCAGGTTTCGCTTTAGGGCAGAGCTTGCCGGGCACCGCCGCAGGTAACACGGCGACCTTTGTCGGGTTGAAGGTGCGCGGCTGGCGCGGAGCAGGTGTAGCTATCGCGGGATTTATTCTGCCGTCAATGCTGATGATGATAGTGCTGGCAATTCTTTATCGTCATCTGCGATATCTGCCTGATAGTGACCGGCTTTTTCATGGCTTAAACGCGGCTGTAGTAGCGCTGGTAATCGTTACCGCATGGCGGATTGGCCGCAACACCCTCGTCAAGCCATGGCAATGGTTTGTTGCCGTGGCCGCTTGTCTGGTAGTCGCCTTCTTTAGCGCAACCGTTCTCGAGGTGGTACTGGCCGCGGGTCTGGTCGGCATCTTTATCGACTCGTTTGCCGAAAAGCAATTGCGGAAACTGGCACAACTTCAAGGCGTGAAGTCACGTCGCAAGCGTATTACTGCGCGCATGACTTTGCAGCGACGACGACGAAATCTCAGACAGACGCGTTTTGTAGGCGGGTACCTGACGCGCGCTATGGCGGAAGAGCGCTTGCGCCAGTCGGCATTAATGGAGGCAACTAAGAAAAATCAAAAGAACGAAGGTAAAGAAGAAAGCCCACAATCTACGGACAAGAGTAAATACTCTGCCATCCTCCTGGGCCTCTCCATGCCAGTCTTTGCCAAGGTCGCCTTGCTCCTGATGCTCTCTACAATTTTCCTGCGGGTGGGAGCGATTACCTTTGGTGGTGGTTTTGTAATGATTCCGCTGATCGAAGCGGAGGTGGTTGACTCTCATCACTGGCTTACCCACCAGGAGTTCGTCGATGCCACGGCTCTGGGCCAGATCACTCCTGGCCCGGTTTTGATTACTGCAACCTTCATCGGCTATCGAGTGGCGGGAACGCTCGGGGCGATTGTGGCGACGATCAGCATCTTTCTCCCGTCGTTTCTGATGACAGTCGTAGCGGGCTCATCACTGGCCCGCTTTCATACTAATAGAATTGTGCAATCGTTTTTGAAGGGAGTCACTCCGGCTGTGGTTGGTCTGCTGATAGCGGCAGGAATCAGCATCGGACGCGCCGGCATTCACAGTTGGGTAGGAATGGTGATTGCAATCGCGGCCGGGGTGATACTGGTTCGTTACCGACCGAATGCAATCTGGGTAATCTTAGGCGCCGGACTGATTCGTTTCATCATCGGCTTCTTCATCGCCTGAAGAGGCCGGCGCCAGAGTCCGCTTCAGCGACTGTCAGACGCGCGCCTTCCTCTGCACAAAACCTTTCCAGAACAGGGAAAAAGTTCCCACCAGAATTATCAATCCCGCTATTTGGAGACCCTGTGCCGGTAAATAGAGACTTGAAACAAAATGCCTTACCAGCAGCCCATCAACGAATAAGACTGATCCACAGAGCCACAGCAAGGTCATCTGAAGGCTGCTTCGACGTGAGTACATCAACACGAGTGCAGCTATTAATATCAAGTGAACGGAGAATGCCAGCCAAATCGCTCTCACTTCGCCTGACAATGCCGGCTCAATGTTCAAGAGTCCTTTAGAAAGGTATGGATAACCCAGCGCAATATATACGAGCCCAATGCAGAGCAGAAAAATGGCTCCGGCCCGAATAAGAATGATGCCGAACGTGTTTATGGTTAATCCAAACATCTCGTCTCCTTTTTCTTTTCAAGAGCACATCAGGGAAAGAACCCGACCATCCGACACAGAGTGATGTCTGTAGCAATATAGACAAGGTAACACATAACCCGCACTTAAACGGGCCGCGCGCGACAACCCGACAACCTGAGCTGTTCTCTTAGAAAAGTGTGGCGTGACGACGCGCAAAAACCGAGAGGCCGGGTTTGGCCCGGCCTCAGATCGGTTGGCGGAGACATTCAGCCTCAAAAAGGTCGCTGTCCTCACCTCAGCAACCGCGCCTATTGACCCCGCATTTTATTCTTAATTTTTAATTCGTCAATGCAAGAAAACTGTTATTTTTTTGCTGCCAAACTTCGCGAATTCAATGCCAGGGGTTTTAAGGCTGTGGAAGCGCAAGCCGAGCCAAAACAATAACTGGCGAGAACCGTTTGTTTAATAACAGCGGCGGATTACTTAACCAGAATTTAATTCGATGGTAACCGCGAGTTAGCATATCGCCTTGATACTCAATCAAGGTAATCATTACGGCAGATCGCGTAAGCGATACGCAGCAAATTGCGGTTCGACTTTCTCCAGGTAACTATCGCACCGATCAAAAGGGGGACGGCGTGGTGGGGAAAGAAATGGAGAACAGACCGGCTTCGTAATGGCTACTCCCACCAGCAACACCAGACAGAACGGTTTGTCATAAGCCACCCGTTCCTGTTTGCTCCTAAACGACTAAAGCCTCGGCGGCTGCGACATCGCCGGGGCTTTTTCTACGCGCGTATTTAACCCATGTTTAATAAACTCTTAACCCAATTCTCATATCCCGCTGGTAGTCTCCTCCCAAGATCCGCAATTGCACGCCAGATTCAGTTCAGCACCGGGATAGGTGAATTCTTGAGCGAACAGAAAATTATTCCCAGCAGCACAAAGATTTGGGAGAACCAATCAATGCCGACGATCATGATCGCTGACAGTGATGACGACAACCGTTATCTCTTGAGGTCGCTGCTCGAGTTGAAGGGCTTCCATGTTCTTTTGGCGACGGATGGACTAGAAGCGATCGATACAGCGGTTCGTAAGCTTCCCGATCTGGCCCTCATTCAACTAAAGCTGCCAGTGGTCAGCGGCTTTACTGTCATACGTCGAATGAGAAAATGCGGTGCGCTTCGAGAAGTCCCGATTATTGCGGTCTCATCCAATAACCCAATTACAAACCGCAACGTCGCTATGGCGGCCGGTTGCAATGCGCATATTGAGGATCCGATTGAATTTGACCTGCTCGACACGCTTATCGATCAGCTTCTGCCTGGAGAGCGATTGCCGCTCGCATCAATCTTAATCCAGTAAGAGCATGCAGCAAGGCCTATCTTCACTCTGAAAAGCAAATTCAGACTGTCAAACTGATCGTGCCTGCGAGGTTAAGCCTCCCGCAGGCAACCCGCCCGTGTTCAGACGAGATTCAGATAGTCTTCACTCCACAGGCCTGTGGAAAAAAATTCTATTCACCCCGTTAACATTTTGGTAACATGCGGTTCATTGCAGCGCCCCCAAAAGCGCTTGAGATAGTCTGATCCGACGCATGCACTGAATCGCCGGTCCAAACTGGGAGGAAGCGACGTTGCTACCCAGATCGCGCGGGATAGTCTTCTTTCGAATCCATCAATTAGCATGGCTCGTCGGTATCCCTCTGATCCTTGCGACAAACCTCCTCGCTGAACCAATTCATTCCAATGTTGTTTGCCGCGAAGATCTCTCTCAGGAGCGGCGCAATGAACTCGCCGGTAAGCTCCGACAGATCACTGGTTGGCCCGATCTGAAGTTCGATCGTTCTGGTGTACTACGCGTGGGAACTGCTAGCCCGGTGGGCGGTTCGCCAACTGCACGGGAGCTGGTGGCCAAAACTATTTACGGAAAGAACGTTGTAGTACTCGAGGATGCGAGCAAACATTCTGACGTCGCGTTTTGTCGTGTGCTCCCCGGCAAATGGAAAGACGACTCTTCGAGCCGGCCACCTGCGCATGTTGTCCAAATAGACTTTTCTGATTTCGAGCAGGTGCTTGGTGATGAGCAGGCTCTCCAGTCATTCAACGTTGCCTGGGCGTTGCTCCACGAATTCGAGCATGTAGTAAACGACTCGCCCGATGCGGCCTCGTTTGGTGAAACCGGAGAATGTGAAGCGCACATTAACCAAATGCGGCGCGAATGCAATCTTCCCCAACGAGCAGACTACTTCTACACACTGCTCCCGCTTTCCAAGGATTCTGCCTTCGTGACCAGACTGGTCCGGCTTGCCTTCGATCAAGAACAGCCTGCCGCGAACAAGAAGAGACGCTATTGGGTTCTGTGGGATGCCAATGCAGTCGGTGGGCTGGATGCACGGAAACAGATTGCGGCACTTAGATAAACTCTACGCCTTCTCTTCAAACCGCCAACCGCCAAGGCGCCAAGACTTAAATAATGATCACCAGACACCCGGTCTAAACTGCCGCAATTCCAGTTGTCCTAATCTCTTTTTGCGGCCTTGGCGTCTTGGCGGTTAACGTCGGGAAAACCCACGTCGAAATCCTCGAGCTGCCTTATGTATCTGTTCCGGCAGACCTGGCTTTCACATCCGGCGGGTTCGCTGATTGAGGCGCGTGAGTGTCAACGCGGGCCATTCGGGCAATCCTCTCTTCATCCGTCAACTGCTCCAGCGTTGTGTGAATCTGAAAAACAATTTCCTTTAGATCATTCAATTCGTGAGGCGATCTCTCTCGGGCAGCGAATAAAGCGGCAGCAATCTCGCTGCTGAGTTCATGTGAAATTGCCATAGAGTTTTCCGTTTACCCTGAACAAGTTCTGAACGGTCAAGCAGTTGTCAAAAAAAAGAAGAGTTCGCATCTTACGATCACTCTGTTACGTCCATGTTAATAAGATGTTAACTAAACGGGTTTTGGTGGAGCCGCCGTCACGATAAGGAAGTGTCCTCACGATAACGGTTCTTGCGATCTCGCGAACTTGTCATAGTTCACGAGTGCGACGAATACGCGGAGCGATCTCAGTTAGCACCGCGGCTTTAGCCGGGTGATAAGGGTCGACTAACCGATCCTCGAACCGTTTCCAACGGTTTCTGTCTGCTCCGGCGCAACTAAACCGTTAAAACGGTTCCATTCTCAATTCCGACTTCGGATCACCGGGCTGAAGCCACGGTGTTAATGAGATCGCTCCGCGTGCTGGGTAATCAATACCTACACCTCCGCAGGTTAACAAACATTTAAGGCGCAATTCACAGCACCTTAACCTCACCCGCCTAGAGTCTGTCTTTGCAGCACAACAACTACTTTCAATCCACTTCAGAATCTATTCGCGGCTCTTCATTTGAAAGACGTGAAACAATCTTCGCAACCAAAGCCACGCACTATTTCTACAATCCGAGGAGAATTGATTATGCATAGAAGAGTCCCCCAGAGACTTGGCCGCATCTCGTTAATCGCCATCGCTCTGACGGTGTTATTCGTGGTTCCACCAGCCACAAAGGCGCAGACCGATCAGGGTCGCATCGCGGGTACGGTAACGGACTCAAATGGCGGACTTGTGCCAGGCGCCACTATCGTGGTGAAGAATGAGCGCACTGGTGAAGAACGCACGGCGATCACCAATGAGATCGGCTACTTCATCGTCTCCGCCTTGCGTCCATCCAGTTATTCAGTGACGGCCAGCGCTAAGGATCTGTCGGCTAAAACCACCAACATTCAATTGCTGGTTGGGCAGGAGTTCACTTTTACCATGGTTGTTCAGCCGACCGGCGTGGCCGCAACAGTTGACGTCACAGCCGGAGGAGAGACAGTGCTGGAGACCAGCTCGGCCGCGATGGGCGCAAACGTGAATCCGCGCGAGGTTGAAGGTCTTCCAATCAACGGTCGCCAGCTGTCGCAGCTTTACCTGCAAGCACCCGGCTCAGTCAACAGTGGTTCGGGCACCTTTGGCGACATACGCTTTTCGGGCCGCGCCGTCGAACAGAACATCATCCGCTATGACGGTATCGAAGGCACCGCGATCATTGACAGCTCGCCCGGCAATCTAAACGGCGAAATACCGACACCCTTCCGCCTCCAGTCTTCACTCGAAAACATTCAGGAATTCCGCGTGGATTCAAATAACTATCCCGCCGAATACGGGACCGGCACCGGCGGGCAAATAAATGTTCTCACCAAGTCCGGCGGGAAAGATTTTCACGGTTCGGTCTTTGAGTATTTCAGAAATGACAAACTTGACGCGGCAAATTTCTTTGACAACATTATTGGACAAAAAAGCAAGTTGCGGTTGAATCAGTTTGGCGGCTCTATCGGTGGTCCAATCAAAAGAGACAAGGCCTTTTTCTTCTTCTCCTATGAAGGGTACCGACTGCGTGGCGGCGTCAATTCCATTGAAGCGGTTCCCGGATTAGCTTCGCGTATCTGCGCTGCGCCGCTCGGTGCGGGCACAGTAGCTTGCAACCCGGCGACAGCCGCGCTTATTCCGGCATTTCGAGCGCCGGGCGCCGTGACCTTGCGTACCGGCCCCGATCTCTTCGACACCGTCCAACTTCAAGCGAACAATGTAGTCGATGAGAATACTGCCGCTCTGCGCGTTGATTATAGATTTAACCCGAAGCACTCAGCTTATTTCCGCTTCTTCCGGGATCAAGGCTCAAACCTTCAACCTGATGGTGTCACCGGCCGGCAAATATCCATCCGCCAGGTGCCTCAGAATGGCGTCTTCGCCTTGCAGTCGATATTGACACCGACTCTACTTAATGAATTCAAGTTGGGTTACAACGGCGCGTATTCCCGGATCGTTGGCGTGGCTCCCACGGTAAACGGCATCGATTTATCGAATCTTTCCTTCAATATCTCCGGCAGCGTCGCCGGTTTTGCTTTACCGGGTCAGGGTTCAAATGCTGGAGTGGCGGCACCTGGTGGTCTAATCCGGGCGAACAGCGCCCAGAACGGACGCGGTCAGCCATACACGCCTTATTCTATTTCGTTCATCGATAATCTGAACTGGACGCAAGGCGATCATACTTTCAAGTTCGGTGGCGAGCTTCGCCAGATCCGCCTGTACACCGATAGGCAGGGCGGCATCACCTATACCTTCGCGAGCATCAACAACTTCCTGGCGAACGCAGTCCAGTCTGTGCAGTATCTGGGCGACCTGTCAGCGCCTTCGCCGTTCTTCAATGGCTCGACCGGACGGGCACTGGCCAGGCAGTCGTATTACATCGGCTATGCGCAGGATGAGTGGAAGATCAAACCTAATCTGACTTTGAACTACGGCTTGCGTTACGAGTATTACACGCCGCTGCGCGAGGCAAACAATCGGCAGATCCTCTTCGACATCATCACGGGGCAGTTACGCGATTCCAGTCAGGACCCCCTGCACGCGTCGAAGTCTAATTTTGGACCACGCGTTGGCTTAACCTGGTCTCCGAATCCTTCAGGCACCGGGTTCTTTAGTGGCGGGAATACGGTGTTACGCGGCGGGGTTGGTATCTACTACGGTCCCGGCCAGACGGAAGACCAGATTCAACCGATTGAATCCAATCGCATCAGTTCGACTCTCAGCAACGTGACCTTTCCGCAAGATCCCGCCGTTATTGCGGCCGCATTCATAAGCAATCCGAATAACCGGCAATACCAGCCGCGCGCGTATGCGCCGGAGTATACGATTCCCGAGAAGGTCTATCAGTACAGCGTCTCAGTGCAGCAGGCATTGCCTTACAAGATGGTACTTACGGCGGCTTACGTCGGCTCCCAGGGTCGTAACCTGTTTCTGCGGAGCGTAGCAAACCGCATCCAGCCCGGCCAGACAGTGATTGCCGATGGCACTGCGTTGCCATTGGGTGTTGGCGTTATCAATCGGACGAATGCGGCCGGTCAAGTGATAGCAGTGAACACCGTGCGCGAGTTTTCGATCGTTTCCGGCACCTCATCTGTACAAAACCCGTTCGCGGAAATTGATGACAAGACAAGCGGCGGTCACGACAGTTACAGAGCTTTGCAGATGTCCCTGGCCCGGCGCTTCAACTCCGGACTGACTCTAAACTCGCAGTACAGTTTCTCCCGCTCATTCGGTAACACCTCGGGTTCCAACGAGGCGCGCACCGCGGCCAACAATGCGCGAGCTCTGAATGAGTTTGACTACGACAACGGTTACAACAACTTCGACGTGCGTCATACCTTCAACTTAAGCGCTCTCTACGATCTGCCGTTCGGCAGAAGCAAAAAGCATGACCTCGGAGGCCTCGGCAATGCCCTGCTCGGCAATTGGGAGGTTGGCACGATCCTCAACGGACGCTCGGGATTACCGCTCGAGATTGGCATCGTACGTCCGGACGTTGTTATTCAGTGCCGGAACACCGCCGGCTGTGTGGTCCCAACCGGGGCAGGCGGCGTGACCACGACTTTTGCTAACGGCTTCGTCGCGCAATTACCGGGCACGATCAATGCGGCTAATCCTTTGCCGCCAGGTTTCATAGCGGTTGTGAATACGCCCAGCGGAGGCGCCTCGCGCAACGTGCGCCGGCCCGACCTGGTTCCGGGTGTCGACCCATACTTGTCTAATGATCGACTCATCTTGAATCCGGCTGCATTCGCGACGCCGGCGCCTGGCACGTTCGGCAACGTGCCTCGAAACTTCCTTCGCGGGCCGAGCTTCAGGCAGTTTGATGTCGTCTTGAACAAGCGGATTAACTTTTCCGAGTCTGCAAATCTAGAGTTCCGGACTGAGATCTTTAACATCTTCAACCGGACAAACTTCGACATACCCGGCTCTCGCTTGAACCTGGCGCTACCGTCCGTCGCGCTGAGCGGTGGGGTTTACACAGTGAGCACCAGCAACGTGGTGCAACCGGGGCAGTCTTATTCACAATCATCCGCCGGCGGCACGTTCGGGCTGCTTCGGCAAACTGTGGTTCGCGACGTCGGTCTTGGCACGAGCCGCCAGATTCAATTCGCCCTACGATTGAACTTCTAGGGTGGTCCAAGCAGCGGGGGCAAGCCCGCCTTCCCGACCTCGAGCTGATCGCGATAGCGTGGTGAATTTTGATTGAAAGGCATTCAAGGTGAGATCGACCGATCGCCGGGGAGAACCTCAGGGTCGGGAAGGTCGGTTTGCCCCCGCTGCTTTGGCTACTACTGAAGATTTGAGATTAATGAATTCCTTTAGTTGATCGAATAATTCCTTCGAGAAATCTTATGGCAACTACAGAAATGGCCCTTACTGAAATACCGGATCAAACGCAGTCCACGGCCGACATCTACGACGACGGTTACCTGCGAGTTGAACACAGAAACTATTACGTCGCGTGTGGCGGCCAATCGCTGAAATTGCCCCGCACAGAGTTTCTGATCTTCTCGCGTTTGGCGCGTACACCCGAAAGAATCGTTACAGCTGAAGAACTCTGGGAATACGCCTGGGGAGCTGCCAAGCCGGTCAACGCGGAGAGCCTGCACGTCTACATCTACCGGCTTCGAAACAAGCTAACGCCCTTCAATCTGCGAATAGACACTATGGTCAACGTTGGTTACCGGCTCCTTCTCGGCAGTCCGACCAATAGTTAAAGACGGCAAGTCCTTTTCGACCCGGACCCGACTTAGTTTACGTAGATTTCAGATGTAGTTCAGATGGATGTAACACCCCGCACCTAGATTCTAGTTTGCAAAATCCGATCACATTTTGGAGAAACACATGCGCGCTTCTAATTTCCAGGCCTTGAAGTCTCTGCGAACGGCCGCTGTTCTGTTCATTGCATCATTCGTTCTCATGGGACTTGCCTGCAAAGGTGGTGGGCCTGACGCCGGCGGCGCAATACATTTGCAGGGCGCGGGCGCGACTTTTCCCAATCCCCTTTACCAAAAATGGGTCAGCGAATACGGCAAATCTCATCCAAACGTTCGCATCGACTATCAGTCAATCGGCTCAGGGGGCGGCATCAAGCAGATTCAGGAGCAAACAGTAGACTACGGTGCTTCGGACGCTCCGATGACCGATGCCGACTTGAAGGCAGCCAAGGGCGAGATTCTTCATATCCCGACAGTCCTCGGGGCAGTTGTCGTTACTTACAATGTACCGAGTATTACCCAGCCGCTGAACCTTTCCCCTGAAGTCGTGGCCGACATCTTTCTTGGGAAGATTAAGAAGTGGAACGACCCGCGGCTAAAGCAGGACAACCCGAGCGCGGAACTTCCGGCGGCGGACATCACCGTGGTCCATCGTGCCGAAGCAAGTGGCACTTCCTTCGTGTTCACCGACTATCTTTCAAAGGTCAGCGCTGAATGGAAAGCGCAAGTTGGTGCAGATAAAGCGCCCAAGTGGCCGGTCGGACAGGGTGGCAAGGGAAACGAAGGCGTCACCGGCCAGATCAAGCAGCAGCCGAATACGGTTGGATATGTTGAGCTGGCCTATGCGGAGCAGAACAAGCTACCAGCGGCGCTAATCAAGAACGCCAGCGGCAAGTTTATCGCCCCATCGATCGATGCGGTGACAGCGGCAGCGGCTTCAGCTTCCACGCAAACTCCCGATGACTTGCGGGTCTCAATCACCAATTCTGCAGGGCCAGACGCCTATCCAATCTCGAGCTATACCTACGTTCTTGCTTACAAAGAACAGAAGAACGCCGACAAGGGCAAGGCCCTGGTTGATTTCCTCTGGTGGGGAATTCACGACGGCGAGCAGTTTGCGAAGCCGTTGCTCTATTCGCCGTTGCCGGCAGAGATCGTTAAGCGAACTGAGGCAAAGATTAACTCCATAACTTTCGGTGGCAAGCCGCTCCGGTAAGTAGGGTTCGGGTTGCAGTGATCGAAAGCGTAGTTAGGATTGGACTCAGCCACTAACATGGACAAGGCCATCGCTGGGCAACGCCCGCCTCTAAACAAAGGCGGCGCTTTGTGGCGTGCGCTGTCACCCACCGGCAACAAAGGCGACGCGATCTTTCGCGTTCTCTTGTTGGCTGCCGCAGGATTGATGATTCTCATCGTCGGCTCGATGATCCTTGCCCTGGCGGCGAAATCAATGCCTTCAATTCGTCAGTTTGGTTTCTCGTTCGTAGCGGGCACCGATTGGGACCCGGTCAAAAACGAGTTTGGCGCGCTGCCTTTTATCTACGGAACAATTGTTTCTTCGCTGATAGCGCTCTTGATAAGTGTGCCGCTTTCGCTGGGGATCGCGATTTTTTTGGTCGAGCAAGCACCCTACTACGTGGCGCGGCCGCTCGGATTTTTGGTGGAGTTACTGGCAGCGATTCCATCGGTTGTCTATGGGCTCTGGGGGATCTTTGTGCTGGCGCCGTTTCTCCGAGTTCATGTGGAGCCGCCACTTCAGCAATGGTTCGGCTGGCTGCCGTTATTCAAAGGATCCATCACCGGGATTGGTCTCCTGACCGGCGGCATAATCCTGGCCATTATGGTGACGCCAATCATCTCGGCGGTTGTGCGCGACGTGCTGGCCGCTGTCCCCAGTTCGCAGCGGGAAGCAGCACTCGCATTGGGCGCTACGAAATGGGAAACAACGCGGGTGGTTTTGGTGAATGGTGCGCCAGGCATAGCCGGCGCCGTAATCCTTGGTTTGGGCCGGGCCATCGGCGAGACAATGGCTGTCACCATGGTAATCGGCAACCGGGCACAGATAAGCGCCTCGCTATTCGATCCTTCTTACACAATAGCTTCGGTTATCGCCAACGAGTTTACAGAGGCGACGCAGGATCTCTATCTCAGCGCTCTGGTTGAGTTGGGGCTCATCCTGTTTTTAGTAACGTTTGTGGTTAATGGAATCGCCAGAGTTTTGGTGTGGAATGTCACCCGCAAGACCAGCGGCGTAGGGAGCGCGGTGTAGACATACACTTTAGCCAGGACCCATTACAAAGGTTCGTCGTCTTGTTTTTTGAGCAAGGTCTTGACAGAGCCGACGATCCACGAAATCACACGAACGAACACGAAACTTCTCGTTAGTGTTATTTCGTGTAATTTCGTGGATCGTTCCCTTAGTTCCGGCAAAAGCCGCGCCACCCAGGACGCACAGAGAAAGACTGGAAATGAGAAAAGTAGATCAGTTACGGCGCAGCAAGAGTGCAACGATGACTACGCTCACTGCGCTTTGCACGGTGACTGCAATTGGCATCCTGCTAATCATCCTTGGATACATCGCGCTGCAGGGTATTGGTTCCGTGAACCTCACGTTTCTGGTTGAAAGTCCCAAGCCGGTCGGCGAGGGTGGCGGTATCGGCAATGCAATTCTAGGAACCCTGGTGTTGCTGGGCCTTTCATCCGCTATCGGTCTTCCTTTTGGAATTGCAGTCGGTGTTTATCTTTCCGAGTTTGGCAGCGGGCGGTTCGGCAGCATTGTTCGATTCCTGACCGACACGCTTACCGGGATTCCTTCTATCGTAACCGGCGTTTTTGTTTACACGATCGTGGTGGTGCCGCTGAAGCATTTTTCAGCACTCGCCGGTGGCATCGCGCTGGCTTTGATCATGGTTCCGATCATTGCTCGGACCACAGAAGAAATGCTCAAGCTTGTCCCGCACAGTTTACGCGAGGGGGCGCTGGCCCTGGGTGCGCCGCAGTGGAGAGTGACGCTCGGTGTGGTGATTCCGGCGGCGGCTTCGGGAATCGCCACCGGCGCCATGCTGGCGATAGCGCGTATCTCAGGAGAGACTGCCCCGCTTTTGTTCACTGCGTTCGGCAGCCGCTTCTTCAGCCACTATCTGGATCAGCCAATTGCGTCGCTGACAGTGCAAATCTATAACTATGCGATCTCGCCATACGACGAATGGCACGCTCAGGCGTGGGCGGCGACGCTGGTTTTGATGACCATGATATTGTCCATAAACATTGCGGTCCGCTTCCTGACACGCAAGAAGTTTTGAAATCTGAGAGCTGAGAATTGAGAGCTGAGAGTTGAAATCTTTGATCTGAGAACCAAGCAATCTGAAATTTGAGATCTGAAATCTGAAATCTGAAATCTGAATAAGCATGTCGACCAGCGCGCCAAAAATCACAACCAAAGTCAGGGCTCCCGACCGTGGTCCAGACGGCGCGGATTCTCCTCAACCTGGCGACGCCGCAAAAATCGCGGTGCGCAATCTAAACTTTTATTACGGCAAGGCGCAGGCGCTGCACACTGTTTCACTCCAGATTCCGGAACGAATTGTAATGGCCTTCATTGGACCGTCGGGTTGTGGAAAGTCGACTTTCCTGCGCACATTGAACCGGATGAACGATGTGATTCCCGGGACCCGCGTCGACGGCGAAGTGTTGATGGACGACGAGGACATTTACGCGCCCGGGACCGACGTGGTGGAGCTGCGACGAAAAGTCGGGATGGTTTTCCAGAAGTCAAACCCCTTCCCGAAATCCATATTTGACAACGTTGCCTACGGGTTGCGAATCAATCGCCTGACTGCGAGCAAGTCTGAGCTGGAACAGAGAGTGGAGCAGGCATTAAAAGACGCGGCGCTCTGGAATGAAGTAAAGGATCGTTTGAAATCGTCGGCCTTGAGTCTTTCCGGTGGTCAGCAGCAGCGTTTGTGCATCGCGCGAGCCCTGGCCATCCGCCCTGAGGTAGTATTGATGGATGAACCGGCGTCCGCGCTCGATCCGGTTGCGACACACAAGATTGAAGAGTTGATAGTGGAGTTGAAGAAGCAGTACACAATTGTAATAGTGACGCATAACATGCAGCAGGCGGCGCGGGTTTCCGACACCACGGCATTTTTCCTGCTGGGTAAACTGATTGAAGTAAACTCCACCGAACGAATGTTTACAAACCCGAACGAGAAGTTGACGGAAGATTACATAACCGGAAGGTTTGGCTGATAAGCTGATGAACCGCCAAGACGCAAAGAACGCCAGGACTATTGGCCGGAAGTCAAGCCTATGGATTTCAAGGGCTTGGCGCTCTTGGCGTCTTGGCGGTTAGTTCTTGGGATTGGGAATCGACAATGGATTACCACAGACATCTTGATGACGAACTAAACTCGCTGCGTGACAAAGTGTTACTGCTGGGCGGAGAAGCAGAAGCAGCGCTGGAGAGCGCGATGCGGGCGTTAACTGACCGGGACAGCGAACTCGCGCGCAAGGTACTCGAAGATGATGACCGCGTGGATCGGTTGGAAGTAGAGATCGATCGTCAGTGCATCGACATTATCGCTCTGCGGCAGCCGGCTGCGCGCGACCTTCGTTTTGTCATCTCTGTCGCCAAGATGGCCCCGGTGCTGGAGAGAATCGCCGACCATGCCTGCAACATTGCCCGCGCCGCGATTGATCTCAACAACGAACCTGAGCTGAATTCGGTTTTTGATTTGAAGCAGATGTCCGAACACGCGCTCGGAATGCTTCGGGCGGCGCTGGATGCGTTTACCACCAACGATGCGATTGCGGCCCGCGAAGTCATTGCCAGCGATTCAGTGATTAATGACCTCTACAACCACGTGTTTCATCGCCTGATTGAAATGATGGTGACCGAACCAGCCACGGCGACACGCAATGCGCGTCTGATTTTCATAGCCAAACACCTCGAACGTATTGGCGATTACGTCACCGACATCTGCGAGTTAACCGTGTACATGGCTGAAGCCGCATTCATCAAACACTACAAATGAAAGTCTCAAGAGTTGAATTAATGCTGACGATATAGAGTAAGACAAGCAGTCAGCCTGATTAGATTTTCCATATATCATTTGACATATTTGACATTTCTCATTTGCCATCGCCGGAATGCATGCCTTCGCGGACCAATCTCAAATGAGAAATGTCAAATGATATATGGAAAATCTCCCTGTTCTACAGTGAGCCAATGCAACGACCTATACTAATTATCGAAGATGACCCTGACATCTCCGAGAGTTTGAAGTACAACTTCGAGCGGGAGGGTTGGCCGGCTGTGACCGCCGCCACCGGAGAAGCCGGATTGACTGCTGCTCTTAACGAAAAGGAGCCGCCATCTTTAATAGTTTTGGATTTGATGTTGCCGGGAATGAGTGGGACTGAACTCTGTCGCAGGCTTAGACGAGAGCCCGCAACCAGGCGCACGCCCATCATCATGTTGACGGCGAAAGCGTCCGAATCAGATCGGGTAACCGGCCTTGACCTGGGAGCCGACGACTACATTACCAAACCCTTCTCGGTGAGAGAGCTCCTGGCGCGGGCCCGCGCGGTTATGCGTCGCACGGATGAAACTCGTGGAAAGACTTACGAGGACGATCACCTGCTAATCGATTTCGACGACATTCGGGTAGTCTGCCACGGCAGCAAGATCCGTCTTACCAACAAAGAGTTCACCTTGTTATCTGTACTGGCAAAGAGCGCGGATCGAGTTGTCACGCGCCAGCAGCTGCTTGACAATGTTTGGGGATACAGCTACTACGGCGATGCCCGCACACTGGACGTTCACATACGTCGCCTGCGACAGAAGCTGGGTGAATGCGGCGATTGTATTGAGACTGTGGTCGGCGTCGGCTACCGCTTTGTGGGTTGTCCGGCGACTGTTTAGATCTGTTGTAGGGGCGGCACTCCGTGGCCGCCCCTCTCCCGACACCCCACTTCAACCGTCGCAACAACCTCGCGACGCAACGAAGGGGTGGTCACGGAGTGCCACCCCTGCAAATTACTTTGCGTCCCTCGCGGGTAAGACCCGGTACCATCGCTTATGTCCAAGCGCAATCTCTCATGGTTCCTGTTAGTCATTGCTCTAATTGCGCTGGCTCTCTTCATTCCGTCCTCCCCATTGCGATCCCTCATAGCCTGTCTCTTATTGTTGGCCGCCACAGTCGTTCTGATCAAAACATGGATGACCAAAAGCTCCGCTGAAGAGCCTGGCTCGCAGCCCGGAAGTGATGAGAGTGATCAGGACTCATCGCAGGAGATTTTCGCTCTGGGAAAACTGTTTGAAGCAACTATGAGCGGAATGCGCGAGGGTCTGTTGGTCGTGGACAAAGACATGCGCGTAGTCGCTTCAAATTCGGCTGCACACGGGTTGTTCAACCTTTCCAGGGGCAAGCTCAACGCACAACGTCTGACAGAGTTAACGCGGAACCCGGCCATCTACAGCGCTTTTCTGGATGCGCTGCAGGGAACAGAACGCAGCGGCGTCAAGATTCAGACACATGGACCGGAGCGCCTGGTTTTCGATCTGCGCGTGGTCCCACTGATGGGCGGTGCGAGATCTAATGGCAAAGAGACTGAGAGCGCCCAGGGAGCTCTGGGTGTGTTCATCGACGTCACGCGCATAGAACGGCTGGAACAGATCAGGCAGGAATTCCTTTCCAACGTTTCACACGAGCTGCGAACCCCATTAACCGCGATTCTGGCGTTTGTGGAGACCCTCGAGACAGGCCCGTTCGACGACAAAGAAAACAGTAAACGGTTCCTGTCGATAATTCGCCGCAACGCAACGCGAATGCAGGACCTCATCGACGACATCCTCGAATTGAGCGCCATCGAAGCCGGCAACGTGCAGGTAAGGGCGGAAGACGTCGAGCTCCATCCGATCGTTAGCGATGTCATCTCTTCGCTGGTTGCCAAAACGGCAGCCGAAGACATCGTGGTAACCAACGCCGTGCCCCCCGAGGCGACCGTTTACGCCGATGCGCGGCGGCTTGAACAGATGTTGACCAACCTGGTGGAGAACGCCATCAAGTTTAACCGCGCTAAAGGGCGAGTTACGATCAGTTACGAAAGCGGATTGGCTGTTAACGAAGAAAGCCCCAGCGGCGATCGTTCGAAAGCGGAAGTCCGTCGAATTGACAGGATCCTGGTTGAAGATTCCGGCGAAGGGATTCCGGCCCAGCACCTGGAGAGATTGTTTGAGAGGTTTTATCGCGTCGACCGCGCTCGTTCGCGTGAGATGGGAGGCACCGGACTCGGGCTGGCCATTGTGAAGCACCTGGCTAAAGTGCACGGCGGGGAAGTTACGGTTACCTCGGAGTTGGGCAAGGGCAGCACCTTCACAATTGAGCTGCCACAACATTAGTTTTAGCCCCGACGTCTTTCCCTGGGACCGCGGGCGCCCTCGCCCGCAATGATTTGGAAGCAGGAACAGTTTTCCAACAAATGACTTTTGCTGACATTGCGGGCGAGGGCGCCCGCGGTCCCAGTAAGAGATCGACTATTACCACTCAGGCGGCCCGTCTTGATTAGTGCACCGACCGAGGTGTTGAGCAGTCTTTAGTTCAGCACCTTGGCGGTGAGAACGACAATCAGCGCTCGGTCTCTCATGGTAGCGGTACCCACTACTACTTTCTCACCGTCGCGCAAGCTGAGCGCAGTCTGCAGAGAAGCACGGTCTTTTTCGGTTAAAGTCGAAAACGAGAATTGCTCAATCTGGATCGTCGCAGCGCCCGCCGGGTTCTGCACCAGCGAGACCTGGTTGATGATGTATTCGTAAGGCATAGCTATCATCTGGGATGCCGACTGCGGATTTGAAATCTCAGCACTGCCACCACCGCGCATGCCACGCGTCGTCTCCGTAAGCCGTTGGACCACAGAAGTAAGCAGCTCATAATTTCGGTAGGTGAGAGTCCCTCGTAACTGTGCGATCACGTCCTTTAGTTCAGCCGGGAGTTGTTCCGTACTGGTGCCCGTGTTGGACGCGACCAGGATGTGCATGTGCAGTTCAATGTTGGGGCGCGGCGTAACGGGCGTGTCGAGCCTCTTGACTGCCTCTTCGATGGTCGCGATGTTCTCGGGGAAGTCACGGACCGTGAGCGTTTTAAACTCGCTGTTGGGCACAATCATAGCACCCTTGAAACCGCTGAGAAGTGGCCTCAATGCGCTGGACAGGTTGTTTACGTCGCGATGAGTAATCGTAAAGACCTTGCTATTAAAGCCCTTCTCGGTGACGTAATTGTCCTCGGGCCTGGTGGTCTGTGCGGCCGGGGTCGTCTGCTGGGCAAACAACGTAGCGGTCACAAGCAAACCCAGTATGGTTGCTGGCAATAAGTTCTTTATAAGTTTAAGCATGAAATTTTATCTCCTGACGCTTTGATTAGATGCCTTTGGAAGATTCGTTTGGAGAACCTTCGTTGGTGGCCGGATGTGAAAACCAGATGATTCGTATGTTCGAATCGCTGGTTTGCATTTCCAACCTGAGAGTCTTCTCTGAAGTTAGTGAAGTGTTGGGTGCGGTCCCCTTTGACTCTGTCGTGGAGTACTGAGCCGTTCTCACTGGGACCGCGGGCGTCCCGCCCGCCCTCCGGGAATGCCACGCTGTCTGCTGGAACCGTGGCTTGTGTGAAATCTTTGCTATAGCGCCCGGGGTCTCACCGTTCTTCTTCCCAGGAAGAACGGGCTTCGGATCGTTGCCGGAAGGTGCCGCCAAATCTTTCAACTTGTCGTGCCGTGACTCTGCGTCTGCCCGTTCCTGTGGTCCATTCGTGTGATTGGCAATGAAGTAATAGGCAAACAAAGAGACGGCGAGCAACAGTGCGGTCGACACCGCCCACATGAAACGCGGCTGAAAGGGACGCCGGAGAAACTCGAGGGCAAATATGGTTTGTGGCTTGTGGGACTCGCGCTCAATCTCGCGCAGCACGCGGCTGCGGACTGCCGTATAAGTTGCTTCACTGAACTGGGGTGGCTCAAACAATTGCAATAACTGATTGGCCTCGCCGTACTCCTGCGCGGAGTGGGCACAATGCCCACAGGATTGCAAATGTGACGCAACCATCGCGGCGCTTTTTTCTTCCAGATCGCGGCCCACATAGAGTGGCAGCAGTTCTTCAACGTTCTTACAGTTCATGAGCGAGTCCCGCCTTTCTTCCAGAGGTGCCGCTCGCAATGAATCTTGATCTTCTTGCGGGCGGAGCTGATCTGTGAGCGCACCGTGGTCGAACTTGACCTCAGGATGCGCGCCACTTCATCGGTTGGGAGACCCTCGATGTCACGAAGCAGGATAGCCGCGCGCTCCTTCTCCGGGAGTGTAGCCATCGCGCCGGCGATCAACTCGCGCTGTTGCGCGGCAATCAAAGCTTCGTCTGCGCCCTCCTGGAGGGCCGGAACTTCGAAGGCACTCTCTTCAACGGTCGTGTCCAGTGAAGCAAACCGTTCGGTGTGGCGTTGACGCTTCTTCGCAATGTCACGGCAGACGTTGACTGTGATCTGATAAACCCAGGCGAAAAAGTCCTGATCCTGCTTGAAACGACCCAGGTATTTGTAGACCCGCAGAAACACTTCCTGTGACGCATCGCGCGCATCCGCCTCATTGCCTAACATTCGCCACGATAACGTCATTACTCTTTGTTGGGAGTGGATCATAATCTGCTCGAAAGCTGTAGTGTCACCTGAGACGGCACGTTTGATGAGAAGCTGGAGCCATGTTTGGTTCTCGCTCAGGACGTTCACCGGCAAGTCGTTTCTGTTAAGAGCTATCTCGCTCAGCACGTTTGTTATTCCTTGAGCTAATGGACTTCTCATGTACTACTACACGCGAGAACGGGAAAACGTTGAGAAATATTTTCAGGGTGAATTCTAGCCGTCCCCAAAAGAGTCGGATTAAGCTCAAGCCTCTGTAATACAAAGGTCAGATTCCTTGTATTTAGAGTAAGTTTTGACTGAGCCCACGATCCACGAAATTACACGAAAGAACACGAAATTCTTGGTTAGTGTGATTTCGTGTGATTTTGTGGATCGTTCCCTTGCTTGCGGCTAAAAGTCGCGCTGTGAACTCTGTGAGTTTGTGATGAATTTACGAAGAGAAAGCCCACCACAGAGACACAGAGCACACTGAGGAAGCACAGACGGCAAATTTTGAATTTCCCGATAGCTCTACCGTTTCTCTTCGTCTAGTTTGCTCAGTGTGTCGAGGATTAGGTTGGTATTGCTCGCTGCCTTGATGCGGCTGGGAGATCTTCGGGCTGACTTATGAAACTCAAAGCTACCCTGGGTGATTTCGACGATTCCCCGGAAGCCCTCCTCACCGGTGGCGCCGGCCGCTTCCGCATCCACAATTCTTCCTTCATTGAAAAGGACGCGTCCCCCTTGCGTACTACTCGCTATATCGGGTGTTAGCAGAAGTGTGCCGGTCAACTTTGCATTCTCGATTACCTGAATCGCATCGAAGACACTAATAGCCGTAAGGTCACCCGCCAGGGTGGCGCTGGTGGGGTGATGTGGGACCGAGGGGGTTGCGGCTTCCTCGCGTCGAAGATCCGGACGCCGCGCCTTTCGGATTGCTTCCAGACCACCTGCAATATTGATGCGAGGGTCAAGCTGCTTGGCCTCGAGGAGTCGATCGTAGGCGGTTTCGAAATCATCGCGTTCGATATACAAGCTCGCCAACGCCAAACACTGCCGGGCGGCCTCTTCCTTTTGTTTCTCCGACATACAGACTTCGCGCACGCGTTCGCGAAGCGCAATGGAACGGGGATGTCCTTCGAGCGCCGTGCGGAGTCGCTTGATGGCGCGGTCGGGTGCCTTGTATTTGAGGAAGAGTTCAGCGTCAAGCAACGCGGTATCGATTTCGCTGATGCGCTCTGTGTCTGGTGTCGGCTCAGGCATTGGTCTGAGAAATCTACCACAAAAATGTCAGAACCACCTGCGTTAGCGGGTGGCCCCTCAGCGCTGCCCGGGAAGTTGCATGGGCTTAACCCTGAAGCTGGTGGGGGACGGCCACCCGCTTACGCAGGTGGTTCTGACTAGAAGTCCAAACGGACGCCAATGCGGACCTGACGTGGACGAAGCGTGCGCGTAGTCATGAGGAAAGAATCGAGGAATGCCTGGCGTTGTTCTGGGGTGGCGGCGGGACCGAAGGAACTGAAGTTTATGAATTCACTACCGAAGCTGAAGACAGTTTTATTGAGCACATTGTCAAACTCTATCGTGTGGCGAAGCCGTAACCGGTCGCTCAAATGAAATTCGCGTGTCACATTGAGATCGAAAAAGAACTGCCCGGGACCCTGGCCTGCGTTTCTTGGCAGGTTTCCAGTTTGTCCAATCGGCGGCAAGGCAAACATGTTTGGAATAGACGGATCGATTGGATCGCCCGGGCTGCACCAACGAAGCAGCTTTGTGCTGCCGTTGAAAATCGGCCGGTCATTTCCCACGTCGTCGAGGTTTCGATCGGCGCCGCCCAGCGAGATATTAAAGGGCGCTCCCGAAGTAATACGCAGGAGGGGAGCCAGGCGCAGCCGGCCGAAAAAAGCCGGCGTGTCGAAGGTTCCCGAAAAAACGAATCGATGACGCCGGTCGAGCAGGCTGCGTGAGCGCTCAGCAGCGAAGTCTCCCGGTCTCAACGCATCAGAAGTATTTACAATGCCGTCGTCCCTCAGACGCGAATAGGTGTAACCGGCACGGAAAGAAATGCCGAAGCTTTTTGCTTGTTTGAATCGTTTGCGAAGTTCAAGGGTCAGACCTTTGTAAAAACTATCGCCGCCGGCAATCAACTGCTCTACCTCGCCGCGGCCCGGATCAGGTCGAAGCAGATTCAGAGCAGCGAGAGCGACGTCAACCGGCGTGGTTGAGGTAAAGCTATTGAGGTTGATCACCGAGATCGGCACACCAAACTCTGTGACCCGAACCACCGCATTGGGATTTTCGACATCCGTTGGACGGAAGACAAATCGAACAAGTTCACCCGCTGTAGCCACATTGTAGAGCGGGCGGATGCCAAAGGGACTGCTGCGAAAGTTGGCAAAATCGCGCGAGCCGAGATATTCGGAAAAGTTCTTGAATCCCGCTGGTAGCCTGGGAGCGTTGGCGTTGAATTCCCGCCACAGATGTAGACCGCGATTGAAGGTAAAGTTTGTTTCAAACACAAACCCGTGGCCCAGATCTCTTTCCAGTCCGACATTAGCCTGGTAACTTTCCGGTATGCGTAACGCGGGATCGAGCCGGCGAGAAAATCCGAGGTTAAGAACGCCAAACTGTTTTACCAACGGTGAATCAATAGTGAGCGGGTCGGGAAACCGCAGGTTCCGCGAAATGAAATCGCGGCGAAACTCGGCACTGCCCAGCCGCCCGGTGACAGGATCAATAAGATCATTGGTGTCAAAGAAACGCTGCTGAGCACCAAGTGTGAAATCGTCGATAGTTCGAAGCAG
>Ga0070697_100000620_pt1 | contig 26955 bp, 23 predicted proteins | sample KBSK1501metaG_FD_65475 | JGI IMG/M metagenome (GOLD analysis project Ga0070697, IMG submission 65475) | Corn, switchgrass and miscanthus rhizosphere microbial communities from Kellogg Biological Station, Michigan, USA - KBS K1-50-1 metaG | ecosystem: Host-associated > Plants > Roots >...
GATTCGCGGCTCGGTCTAGGTCTGGGTCACCAGACTCCAGACGGTGTGTGCGGGCTTGTGCTGCTCAACAATCGCCAGGATGTCCCCCACCGCCTTCTTCCGGGCGATGCTGCGGAGGTCGGGATCGGGCGGAAGGCGGGAGTCGGCGAAGTGGATGACCACGTCGAACCGGAAGCGCCTCACCCGCGAGAACGTCTCCATGTTGAGCACGTCGGGCTGGCCGGGGTCGCAGATGATCAGCCGTTCGCCGTCGGCAGTCATCCCGGTGGGGAAGACGAGATGGCCGGCCTCGGTGACCCGTACGGCCGACGGCACCTGACCCAGTTCCACGCGGTACACGGCGGCCGGTTCGGCTACCGCCATGACGAAGGGGTCCCCGGACGACGGGGCCACGGGTTTGAGGCCCACGTCCAAGACGTAGAAGCGGCGTTCGTCGATCCGGACGAGGGCCGTTGGCGCCACGAGCGGATTGGCCACGGGTGGGTCGCCCTGGGGGTCGGGGGGCGGGAGAAGGACGGTCTCCGTCCAGTTGGCGGGGGCGATGCGGTCCACGCGGACGAGCGTGCCGGCGAACTGCGCGGGCGCGGTGGGGTCCTGTTCTCCCCCGTCGCCGATGATCAACGAGCCGTCCTCGGGTTCTACGAGGATCGACAGCGGTTCGACGACCGTGTGCAGGGGCGTCCGGGTCGGCGGGGGCCCGCCGGGGGTCACCGTGATGATCTTGGGGGCGGCCGGTATGTTCGGCGGGAGCATGCCGCGGTCGAGGACCAGCAGGTCCCGGTTCCGGTCGACGCACATCGCCACCGGCCACAACGATGCACCGGCCGTGGCCAGCACGGCGACCTGGGTGGCCGAAGCCCCGACGTACGGTGCTGGCAGGGCGAAGAGCTTGCCGTTGCGTTCGAGGACGTAGAGCGTCTCCGGCTGACCGGCCAGCGCGGGCCGCACCGCGACGGCCGCGACCTCCTGGTCGAGGGTGAACGGGAGGGGCTGCGGCTTCGGGGGCGTGCCGGCCAGGTCGTAATCCCCGTTCGACGTGATTCGCCAGACCTGGCTCGGCAGCGTCAGTTCGGCGCCGGCGGGTACGCCGACGTCGCCGAGGAACACACTGCCCCCGCTGCCCACCGCCACGCACGACGGGCGAATGAGTCCCTGGACAACCACCTGTCCCTGGTCTCCCAGCACCGGGCCGCAGGTCACAAGCGAAGCGACCGGCGCGAGCTCCGTCGGGCTGGGGGCGGTGACCAGCACACGGCTGCCGTCGTCGACCGCGACCCGCGGCCGGATCGAGCCCACCGCGTACAGGTCCAACTGGGCGTTGAGCCCGGCCTTCAGGCCGCGGACACCGTGGATCCGGGCGATCTCCGACGTGACCTTGCGCCGCTGGTACGCATCCCACAGAAACTCCCCCCGCAGTGTCGGGAACTCCAGGGCGACCCACGAGGCGAGCCACGGCAGGAAGTTCTCATCCGTTGTCCATGGGTCGAAGAGCCTATGAAGCTTGTCGATACGGTCCTTGACCGGCGGAATGACGCGGCCCTCTCGCTGGATGGCAACGTCGTCGGCGATGCCCGTCAGGACCTTTTCGAAGACGCGCAGGACCGTGCCCAGGGAGAACTCCGGCTCCTCGGGTTCGTTCTCCCAGAGGACCGGCGGGAGGTACTGCAGGTAGCTGCTCTTGCCGGACACGGCGGATCGGACCTCCTTCCTTTCAGGCGTCGGTCTTCCGGATGCTGATGACGTGTGCGCTGTCGGCGGCGGCGCACACCAGCTCGTAGTCGGCGACCCGTACCGAGGCCCCTCCCGCGGCACCGGGCGGTGTGCCGGGCGCCAGGAGCGGGAAGGGGCGCTCCTTGTCGTTGTTGTAATTGGCGTCCGTGCCCGCCGGGTTGAGCGGGGGGAAGTGGTAGAGAGGGATGCCCGGCCTGATCAGCAGGCTGGAGATGTAGCCGACGTCCTCTGGGGGCATGATCGCCCGGAAGAGGTCGGAGCTGAAGACTGGCTGGCCCACCTGCCACCCCTTCCCTGCAGGGCCGCCGCGGGTCGGATGCAGGAAGGCGTTGATATTTTTCAGCGTGTCGGCCGTGACCGCGCGCTCGGTCACGCCGGCGTCGATCGCCTGCTGCCAGGCCGTGATGTCCACCGTGACCACGATCGGCAGGTAGCGTGGTCCGTGAATGGCCAGTTGGGCGGTCATGTCCCGGCGCTGGTCGAGGTGTTCGCGCACGGCCCGCGTCATCTCGTCGGGCGGTGCCGGTGTACGGACGGACGGTCCTTGATCGGGCACGATGATCAGGTTGACGGTGCCGGGCGCCCGGACGATGCCCGCGTACGTCCAGGGGTCGCCCTGGAGGGGGTAAGGGCTGAGGCAGCGGCTGATCGCGACGTCGCTGGTCGCCTCGCGGGCCAGATATTCGTAATCCTCGGCCGTGACCGCGCGGTCGCGGATCTTCAGCTGCTGGGGTGCCCGGCGCAGGGTGTCCTCGATCGGCTCCTCGTCGGTTCCGTCCTGGCCCGGGCCGAGGTTGGTGACGCCGGTGATACCGGTCGGCAGCGCGCCGGACGGCAGCGGGCCGGGGGCGGTCACCTGGCCGGGCAGCACATTGCCGGCCGCGCCGGCGCTGACGTACCGGTAGGACAAGGCCTGGATCAGGCTGCCCGCGGGCGGAATGGAGCCGTGGCCCTGGGCGGCCTGTTCGTCGTCCTGACCGGTTCCGGCCTCCCCGCGCTCGGCTCGCGCGTCGAAGTTGCCGAAGCTGATCTCGCCCGCGACCGGGTCGAGCCGGTACACGTTGCCCGCACCCGCGGGCAGTTCGTCGACGCGCGTCCAGGTCTCCCACGTGGTCGGTGGAGGCGCGGCTCCGCGGCCTGGTGAGCTGGTGCCCTGGCCCACCTGGACGACGAGGTCGCCGTACGGATCGGCGCTGCCGGGTCGCCGGTACAGCGGACGGTGCCGAAGAGCGAACGTCTGGAAGACGCCCCCGGTGCTCTCCCCAAGGATCTCGGGCGTGCGCACTGTCAACGCCGTACGGGCGAGCGCGGAGTTGAACGCGATGCGGTCAAAGCCGACGGTCAGCGGCACGGTGGCGGTGTTGGCGATCCGCAGCCCCACCCAGAACCGTGGATCCGTCACCACCCCGCCGCCTTGACGAGCCGTCACCGTCGTCCAGTCTGCCGCTTCCTGACCGCCGGGCCCGGCGGTTGGCCGCTGCGCGGCCCAGTCCGCCGGCAGGGTGAGGCGTACGGTCCCGTCATGCCGCAGGGAATCCGTGGCGTCTACGACCGCCGGAGCGGGCTGCCACGCCGTGGGCTCGACCGTCCTCTGGGAGAAGGCCCAGCTCACGGTGGTGGTGGTGGGCGTCGGCGCGGCCGGCGCGGGCACGGGTGCGTACATCCGTAGCCGCAGCATGATCTCGGCGCTGGTGGCCTGGCTGAAGCCGAAGCACAACTGGACGGTCTGGCCCGGCGGCACGGTGACGGGGTACTTGTCGGCGGGCGGCCCGACCAGGCGGGCGGACACCTCGTCATATGTGACGGCGGAGGGGGTGACGGTGGTGTACGGGCCGATCGTCAGGGCCCTGTCGAGGGTCACCGGCAGGACGATGACGTCCTCGTCGGTCTCGAACACGACGGGCGGCTCCCCGTCCCTGACCGGGGTCTGGGCCTGCGTGCCGGCCGGCAGCAGCATCGGGCCCGCGCCGGTGGTGAACGTCAGGTAGGTGCGGGCGGGTGCCGGGGGGTCGCGGGTGATGCCGAGCAGGTTGAGGAACGCGATGTAATTCTTCTCCGGCACCTGGTTGAGGCGGTAGATCAGCCCTTCCACCAGCCACGCGAACAGCTCGATGAGCGTGATGCCGATGTCGCTGGGGGTCTGGTCGGTCCAGGCGGGCGCGTACTGCGGGATAAGGGCGCGCATGTCGTCCACCAGGTCCTGCCAGGTGCGGTCGTCCAGGTCCGGGGGGACGAGGCGTCCGCGCTCCGATGCGAAGCTCATGGCCGCTCCAGGAAGAACGGGTAGGTGAGGTTGTGGACGTCCTGCGTGGCCCGCAGGCGGTAGGTGATATCGATCAGGAGGACGGCGCCGAGCGGGTCGTTCTCGATGGCCGGCCTACCCTGCTGCACGTCGCCCTGCCGGACGGCGCCCTGCTGGACGGAGACGTCGATGAGCTCGATGCGCGGCTCCCACTGCGTAAGTCCCGCCTCGACGTAGTAGCGGGCGAGGTTGGCCGTCGATCCGTTGTTGGGGGCGAAGGCGAGGCTCTTGAGGTTGCAGCCGAAGCGCGGCCGCATCACCCGCTCGCCGTACTGGGTGCCGAGGATAATCAGGATCGACTCCTCGACTTTGCGCACCCCGGCCGACTGCGCAAATCCTGGCAATACGGGGAAGCTGATCCCGCGGCCGTGGAACTCGGTGTCCATCGTGCTCACCTGTTACGGGGCTTGAAGCTTGGCCTGGCCGGCCGTCGCTGCAAGCTTCGGCTGGGGCGTGGGCGGCACGTCCCCTTGGAGCTTGCCGTCGGTCGTGCCCTTGAGGGTGTCAAGCATGACGGGCTGCCCGCCCGCCCTGAGTTTGAGCGACTCGCCGGTGGTAACGCCGGATACCAGGGAACACGGTGTGGAGTTGGGTCCCGTGATGCCGCACTTGGAGATCGTTTTGAGGAGGATTCCCGACTTCACGAGCACCGGCCGACCATCGACTCTCAGCTTGGCGGTGCTGACCGTGTTCACTGCGCCGGGCAGTTGGGTGGCGGCCAGCGGATGCCCGCAGTTCACGTTGCTCGCCGTGGTGAGAACGTTCGGCATCGTCATCCCCTCTGTTATGTGACGTTGACCTGGGTCGCGTCCATCGAGATTTTCGTGGCGCCGTTCATGGCTTCCACGCTGATAGTGCCGTTGGCCTTGATCGTCAGATTCCCCTGGGCACCGATGGTGATCGAGCCGTCGGCGGCGTTGAACGTGATAGCGCTGCCCAGCCGGTCCTGGATGACCGTCACGCTGTTGGTGCCGTCGGCGTTGGTGGCCGGCGGTTTCTGGCTCGCGTTCCACAGGCTGCCGAGGACGTAGGGGCGGCTGAGATCCCCGTGCTCGAATGCGACCAGGACCTGCTCGCCAGGCTGGGGCAGGGCATAGAAGCCGGCGCCCTCGCCCCCCATCGGACGGACGCAGGGTGCCCAGCCGCTGGTGAACCGGTCGGACAGGCCTGGGTAGGACACCCTCACCCGGCCGAGCGGAATCTCCGGCGGCGCCGCGACCAGCTCATGGTTGTCCTGCACCGTGGCCAGCACGACCCCGTAGAAGCGTTCCGGCTGGGTGGGTGACGGCTCGTCCACAAGCTGCTTGCGCAGCATTCCCAGCAGGCTGGTGTGGGAGCGCTGGGTGATGGAGAAGTCGGTAGAGAAGCCGCTGCCGTCGATGCGATGGGTCACCTTACGGAGCCGGTAGGTTCCGCCGAAGCGCTCGCCGACGCCCCGGATCTCGATGTACTTGCCCGCGGCCAGGTCGGGAAGGCCGATGCACGATCCGTCGCCCTCGTACATCCCCTCCAGAAGGTCGGCCAGCAGAGACCTGGCCAGCTCCACCGCGTCCAGCGGGTTGTCGACGGTGTTCTTGCGGATGCCCTTGCGCGCCAGCGACGTCAGCAGGTCCATGGCCGAACTGCCGAGCCGTTCGATCAGGTTGTCCAGGTCGAAGTCCGCGGCCAGGGCGGCACCGTAGACCGTTTGGGCGAGCTCCTGGTTGTAGCTGCGGATGACCTGAAGTCCCGCGAGGCCCGCCGCCGCGATACGGGGCGAGAAGCGGGACAGGTTACGGCCCCACTCCAGCACATGGGCGGCGGTCTGGGGCCGGGGGAGCTGGAAGTGCAACCGGTCCCACTCGACGTAGACGTCGAAGAAATACCGCTGGGCGCGCGCCTTGAGGAAGGTCATGTCGTTCTCGACCTGGATGATCTTCTTCGGCAGGCCCGGAGTGGGATCGACGACGGGGATCAGCCCGTTCTCGGCGGCGATGCGCGCGGCGACCAGGCTGTCATTCATGAAGGTGTACTCGGTGGGTTCTGGCTGGGCGTGGCGCATCCGGTACGACTTGTCGTAGCCGGAGACGTGCACGGTTGGGGGGCCGTCCTGCGGGAAGGACGGCTCGATGGCGGCGATCTCCCCGAGGAAGGCGGGCTTAAGGTCATTGCCGTATCCCAGGTGGATCTCGACGGTCTTGCCGAGGTCGAGCAGGGCCGAATCGAGCAGCGAGTTGTCCGCGTTGCGCAGGACCAGGCTGAACGAGCCCGCAAGGTCCAGGTCGGTCTCCACAACAAGGCTAAGAACCTGGCCGGCCACATTGGCGGCCAGCGTCAGGCCCGACAGGCGGATCTCGAACCGCGGTGCGTAGAAGGTCTCGGTCACGACGGTCCTTCTCCCGCGCCTCGGGACGGGATGACCAGTGACGTGCCCGGGGGTACACCGAACGGGTCGTCGATGCGGTTCGCCCTCGCAATGTCACGCCACAGCGCTGGGTCGCCCAGGTAGACCGCCGCGAGCCCGCTGAGCGTGTCCCCCTGGACCGTGACGTGCACGGTGGTGGATCCGGCGTTTGCCGAACGGGCGGCGCTCACACCGATGTTGACGGCGGCCGAGACGGTGGGTGAGCCGAAGAAGACGCCGCTGCGGACCTCGACGTCGACGGGCACGTACTCCTGGAACCGCACGGACAGGATGGAACGCACGGGTGTCCCGTCCCGCTGGAACATCGTGAAGCGCTGCCCGGCGTCCACCAGCACGCACTGGAACTGAAAGCGCCCCAGGGAGAACAGCAGGACCGGTGGACCCTGCGTCTGGGGCTGTTTATCGAGCAGCCGCACGATGGGGGCGCTGTGGTCGCGGACGTCCTCACCGGTCTCGTACGTGTCGAAGAACAGGTCCATCGACAGGGTGCGGGACTTGCCGCGCACATACTGCACCGGCGGTGAGTTGAGCCCCGGGATGCCGACCTCGGCGAAGTTGTTGCCCTGTTCGAGCTTGAACTCCTCCGGGTTGTACATCACGGGGATACGTTCGCCCGTCGTCGTATTGATGACGACGGCCTTGGCCAGCTCGCTGATCACGGCCGGATGCAGGTCCACGGGGCGGAATGTCACCGCGCGCACATCAACCTCCGCGTTCGAATTCGGTCTTGAGCCTGCGCATCACGTCGTTCAGCAGCCCGCGTCGCAGCGCCTCGACGTCCAGCGGCTCCACCGGGGCGGGGGCAGTGTCCCGGTCCTCCGGCGCCCGCATCGGATGGGCCGCGGGCGCGCCGGGTGACGGATGCGAGGGCGCGGGGTATCCCGGCGCCGCGTACGGTCCGGGGGGTGCCGTGGGCAGGGGGCGCGAGGTAGTGCGGCCGTTCACCTGGCTGGTCGGGCGGGGCTGGATGGCGCGTTCGCGGGTAAGCGCGTCCGTCTCCTCGGCCGCGACGCCCGCCCCGGTGGCCCGGCGCCATGCCGTTCCGGGCCTTAGCAACGCCAGTACGTGGGTGGCCTCGTGGGCCAGCAGGGCGAATCCGCGATCGTCACGGGGCCTGAACCGACCCTGCCGGAAGTACACGTCGCGGCCCAGCGTCACCGCGTCCGCCCGGTGACCGCGCGCCAGAGCGTCGGCCGCGTCGTCGTCGTGCACCCGCAAGGCGTCGGCACTGTCACCTGCGACCTCCCGCAGCCGGGCCCGTACGTCGGCGGCCAGCGGGCGGCCTTCAGGCGTATGGCCCCGAAGGCCCGCCGCCGTACCGCCGTTCGCGCCGGTGCGGGGAACCGTTGGCACCGGCGCGGCGTAAATCCACGTGCCGTCCGAGGCCGGCATCCACCGCTCCAGGCTGCCCGGCGACGACTCGAACCGCTCGAAGCGACCGTCGAAGGATGCCGTGAGCGAGGTCGTCCGATCGAGGAACGCCTGGAGTGGACCCGCCCACGGGAAGGAAGGCAGCAAACGGGTGGCCAGCCACCGCGCTTGGATGTCCAGGCGCCGGCCCAGTGTGGGCCACGCCATCGCGTCGTCCGTCATGACCGGTCACCTCCTGCCGCTCGTCCGGCTCAGCCTGACCTAGAACAACTCTCTCAGCCTGATTCGATCAGTGCGCCGACCTCGTCCACCCAGCGACGCCGCTGCGCGTGGTCCAGGCTCAGCAGTTCGGTGAGGGTCCAGTGGACATGTCGTCCGAGAAAGGCCACCTCTTGGTAGACCCGATCCACGGGGTAGCCCCTTATCCCCCCAACAGGGGGACCTCCGCCTCGTGCTCATGACCGCACTGCGGGCACTGGGTGATGATCGTCGCCGGTACGAGGCCGTTGATCCGGTTGTAGAGATCCTGGAGGTGGGCCAGATCCTCAGAGAACAGGCCCTCGATGACGCCCGGGTTGACCTCGGGCAGCCTGCCGAGCCGCGTGACCACCCGGGACAGCAGGATGACGATCAGGTACGCGGGCCAGTTCTGTACCCGCGGATCCTTTAGCGGGTAAATCTCGTCCGCAGCCGTGGCCAGGCGCATCACACCCTGGCGGTGGAGATTGCCGTCGGCGTCCACGTACCCCTTGGGCAGCTCGAAGCCGACCTCCGTGGCGAGCACGGTCACACCCTCGTCAGGCCCTCGTGCGCGAGCACGAGGGTGTCGATGGCGATGTCGTTTCCCTTGGCGCTGAAGGCTGGGCCCTCCCACTTGCTCGGCCAGGCGCTGACGAAGTTCCAGCGAGCCACCTCGGTGTGGTTGCCCAGGTCGAAGACCACGATGGAGCCGTTCTTGCGGACCACGTCCCCGTCGATCACCTGCTGGCGCCAGGCCCACAGCTCCGTCGAGCTGGTCAGGCCCCACTTGAGGGTGATGTCGGAGAAGTTGGTCTTGCCGGGCAGTTTGCGCACCCGCGTGTTGTCGCCGCCCTCCCGGGTCTCGATGATCTCTGTCGTCGATCCCAGGCCGGTGCAGTCGGTGAACCCCGCCTGGGCGATGCCGTCGAGTTCCACGAGGAAGTTGAAATTGCGGAAGGGATCAACGCGCTGACCTGTCTGAGCCATGTCCCGGACCCTCCCTTCAGCCTTCACTGATCTGGGCGCCGCCGGACCACAGGCCTAGGCGCACGTGGATGAATTCCGCCGGGCTGGTCGGGGCGACCCCGATCTCGATGACGACCTGGCCCAGTTCACGGACGTCCGGAGGGTTCAGCTCGTCGTCGATCTTGACGTAGAACGCCTCATTTGCCTTGCGCCCGAAGAGGGCACCAGCTTCCCAGACCCTGGTGAGGAACTCGGTGATTGACCGTTCGAGCCCCTTCCACAGCGTCGTATTGTTCGGCTCGAACACCGCCCAGCGGACACCGTCAAGGATGGATTCCTCGATGTACGTGACCAGCCGCCGTACATTCACGTAGCGCCACGGCGTGTCCTTGGTCAGCGTGCGGGCGCCCCACACCAGGGTGCCCCGGCCCGGGAAGCTCCGGATGGCGTTGATGTTCAGGTTGTTGAGCGTCGCCTGCTCGTTGTCGGTGAGGGGGTAGGTGAGGTCCACCGGTCCTCGGAGGACTTCGTTGGCCGGCGCCTTGTGCACGCCGCGCTCGTTGTCGCAGCGGGCCATGACACCCGCGATGTGCCCAGACGGCGGGATGGGCAGGGTCTTCGGTGACGACGCCGCAGCGGTGGGGTCGGGGAGGACGATCCAGGGCCAGTAGAGGGCCGCGTAGCCGTTCTCGGACGCGAGGCCTTTCGGTCCGCGCTGCGCCAGCAGCTCGCCGTCCGGCTTGAGGGGATCGGGGTGGTCGACGGCACCCGCACCGTCCAGGATCGCGAACCACCTGTTGCTCTCGTCCTCGCAGGCCGTGATCACCTTCTTCTGCGCGTCGATGTCCGCCCCGGGAACGCACACCAGGTTCACGCCGGCTACCCGGGCGAGCTGGGCCAGGGCATCATCCAGGCCGGTCATGTCCTTGACTGGCACCACGTAGGCGAGCGTTCCGCCGTTCTCGAAGAACCCGCGGACGGCGTAGGGCAGCACGAGCGGAGTCTGGTAGGTTCCGAAGCGGTTGGTGTACGCGGTCCAGTTGGTGACCGGCACCGGCTTGCCGAGGTCGGCGTCCGCTGGCGGTTGGGCCACCGTGCCGATGAGGGCGGCCGTACTCGTCCCGATTCCCGCGATCGGCCCGGCCGGCGTGATCTCCTCGATGTACACACCGGGCGCTTTGGTGGTGGGGTCCATCCGCTCCTCCTAAGGCGTTCGAGGTCCGGTCATGGACCGGGCACCATCACGTTGTGGACTTGGGCGGCGGCATCGTATGTCACGAGCTTGCGCACATCCGGCTGGCCCGGCACGCGCACCAGCAGGGTGTACGCCCCGAAGTCCAGGCCGCTGAAGGCGAAGGCGCCGGACCGGTCGGCGATCGTCGCCGCGCCGCTCTCGATCACGGTCACCTGGGCCGCCGGGACGGGCGCCAGCGTCCGGTTCCGGACCCGGCCGGTCAGGGCCGGATGGTTCAGCAACGCCGGAGCGACGTCGACCCCCTGTACCGCGGGGTACGGGACCGTCTCGTCGAAGGGCTGCAGGCCGATGGTGACGGTCAGCGAGAAGGCCGGCCGCGGTGCCACCCCCAGTGCCGTCCAGAATTGGCCCATTCCCTGGCCCTCCTTCTGTTGTGCCACCGTGGCGGGCAGCGGATACAGCTGAGGCGGGATGGTAAGGCCGCCCTGGAGGAACCGGTCGTCGATCACCTCGAAGCGGCTCAGCCACAACAGCACCAGCCCGAGCAGGCGGTGCTCCTCCGCCGCCTTCAGGCCCCCCGTCTGGGTAGACCACACGGTCACCAGGTACGTACAGTCCACCCGCAGCGGCGGCCGTCGGCTGACGTACTGGCTGTCGGTGCGGTCCAGGAGCGGAGCTGTGTCGCGCAAGGCCCGGTTCTCCTGAACATCGTGCAGGAAGAGGTTGACCGTGGTCTGCGTCGGGCTGAAGTCCTTGTCCGGCGTGTCGAAGCTGACGTCCGCGGCGCGGACCTCCGGCGGCGCGGCCGCGTCGGCCAGCATCGCCTTGAGCGTGCTATCCAGATCCTGGAACATCCACGCCTCGCAAGGGGACCACCGGCCCGGTCGTCATTCCCGCTCCCGCCCGTCTCCCAGGCCTCCGGCGGGCACGACCTTGCCCATCTTCTGGTACTCCCGCCCGGTCGCCTGCAGGAGCTGTGCCATGCCGATCCGAGTGTCCTGCGCGGCCGCCAAGAACGCAGCGTGCAGCACGATGTTGCGGATGTTGCCGCCGGACAGCCGGAAGTCGCGGGCCAGCCGTTCGAGATCCAGCCCGGCGTCGCAGGGCGCCCGCGGAGGAAAGCAGACCTCCCAGATCCGCCGGCGCTCGGCGTCGTCGGGGAACGGGAACTCCACGACGAACTGCAGCCGACGGGTGAAGGCGTCGTCCAGATGCTTGCGCATGTTCGTGGCGAGAATCGCGAGTCCGTCGTACTGCTCCATGCGCTGCAGCAGGTAGGCGATCTCGATGTTTGCATAGCGGTCATGTGCGTCGTGCACGTCGGAGCGTTTACCGAATAGCGCGTCGGCTTCGTCGAACAGGAGGATGGCATCGGCGTCCGCCGCCGCCGTGAAGACCCGTTCGAGATTCTTCTCGGTCTCCCCGATGTACTTGCTGACCACCATCGACAGGTCGATCTTGAATAGGTCCAGGCCGACCTCGTGCGCGATGACCTCCGCGGCCATCGTCTTGCCCGTGCCGGGCGGCCCCGCGAACAACGCGCTGATGCCCTGGCCCTGGGACACCCGGCGGTTGAATCCCCACTCGTCCATCACGCGTCTGCGGTAGGCGACCCAGTCGCACAGGTCGTGCAGCTGGGCCAGGGAATCCGCGGTGAGCACGATGTCGTCCCATCCGTACGACGGCTCGATCCGGCGGGCCAGCGCCGTCAGCTCGTGCCCAGTCTGGCCGCGGGCCGCGGCAAAGAGCTCCTCCCGTGTCGGCGTCGCAGTGGTCGCCTCCGCGTCTCCGGCGATGCGGAGTCGAGCGGCGGTGAGGGCGGTCAGCACCGCGTCCTCGATTTGTCCGGAGCCAAGGCGGAACCGTCCGGCCAGCGCGTCGAGATCCCCGGGAGCGGCCTCGGCACCGTACGAGGCCAGCGTCCGTTCCCACGCCATACGCCGCTTCGGAGCGTCGCCCCGCGCGAATGATACTGTCAGCACGCCCAGCGGCCGCCGGGACGTCGGCGTCCACGGCTTATTCCCCGCCACGATCACGACACCGTGATAGTCGGCCAACCGGTCGGCCAGGGACAGCTCGCAAGGCGAGGAGACGTCGTCGATGTAGAGCAGGGCGCCGTGCAGTGACGCCTCGCGGAAGACGAGGTCGAGAGCGGCGTCCTCATCGGGAAGCCGGCCAGCCTCAACCACCAGCAGTGGTACGGCGAGCTCGCCCGCGAGAGCTTCGGCGGTGCGCCGCTGGCCGGCGCCCCGGGGCCCGTGGAAGTACAGGCGTAGCGGATGTCGGCCCCACGCGTCGTCCACCATGCGTAGCAGCACCCTGTCACAGTCCTCGCCATGTCCCGGCGGTGGTGTCAGGAGGTGACAGCAGGACGCCAATCTGCGGTCCAGGCCGCCCTGTTCGAGCAGGATGTCCACGATCTGCTCGTCCAGCGCGAGAAACCTGGCGATCAGCGGCGGAGACACGGCCCGCGGATCCGGAACCAGCGTGAGCACACGGCGGCCGAGCAGGGCGCCGTCGGTGCCGAATGCGCCGCGCGCGGCCAGTCGCTCCTCAGCGGTCGCGGTCAGAAGGTCCAGCGCGAGGCCGACCGTGGGGCGCTTGCGGCTGACGTCGTCCTGGAGATATCCGTACAGGCGCTCGTACCGTCCGTCCACCTCGGGAGCAAGGGCAAGCAGGATGACGTCCAGCTCGAAGTCCGACAGCCCGTATGTTGCGCGCAGCCATGCCCACCCCTGGTCCCCGGCGGCTATCCGGTCCCAGCCCGGCTCCGGCCCGACCTGACGGCGCGGCACCTCTGCGAGCAGCGGCTCGCCGGCCGGGCGGCCGAGGGAGCGCTCTGCATGCTCCGCGCTGACATACAGTCCCCGGAACGGGTCGGTCGGCGCCTCGGGACCGAATCGCTTGCGTGCGCCTTCGACGGCCCGTCCCAGGACATCGTCGAGCCGTTTAAACGCCAGGAGCCATGACGGATTGACATCCTCCGCGTGCGCGGCCACAGGCGGGGCCATAGCTTCGGACACGGGCACTCCTCAGACGGAATCCATTGGGAATTGGTCCGGCTCGGCCGCATGGTCCGCTGGTCCCGTATCGTCACGTTATAAACGTTGAGACACGTTGTCAACGACTGAAGGGGGCAAACTCACAACCCCGAAAATGAATGTTCCGTATTCCGTATACAACGGAGGGCTCCCGATCGCCAGGGATCCGCAGTGGTGTCGAGTCGCAGCGGCTCGGTTCCTATCCGTAGGCCCGCATGAGTGCACGTCCACGGGTCACGCCCTCGAGTTCCCATGGCTTGGGCACAGTGTAGAAAATGCTCGCTGACCCAAACAGGCTCTGATCCACGCACGCTGGCTAGGGGTCAGAGGCCAGGGGCTACCCAATGCCATGGGCTTTAGGCATTTGGGTGTTAGTGCGAGTTTCCCGGTTTTGGTAACGGTGGGTAGTTTCTGGTTGCGGGCATGCCGAGGGCCGGCATGTCGTGCCGGTGACGGCCGGCTCCACGGGCCGGCAGGCTGGTCGTGTTGGCCTGGTTTACGGCGTCTGTGCTGGTCAGGCGGGCGTGTTGGCGAGGGTGATGACGGCCGGGGCGATCCGGGTGGCGGTGCCGGCGCGGCCGGCGCGGGGGAAGGTGCTGGCGCATTTGGCCTTGCGGGGGCGGTGCCGGTTCCGGTCGATGACGGTCCGGTATTTCGCGAGTTCCCTGGTCAGCACCGTGTAGCTGGTTCTCCCGGTGCGGATCGCGGCGGTCACGGCGCGGCGGGTGCGGCCGTGGGAGATCTCGCGGGCCTGGACCGGCATCCCGGCGCGGCGTCCCTTCTTCGCGGGGGATGCGGCGAGCGCGGCGGCGCGGGCGACGCCGCGGGTCATCTCGGTGGCGGCGGCCCAGGCGGCGAGCTCCTGCCTCACCAGGTCCGGGGACTGGGAGCGGAGCATCGGCCCGGCCGACGGCCCGGCGCCCCGCAAGCTGGCCTTGGCCTCGCGCAGCGCGGTTTCCGACCCGTCCCACCGCCGCTTATACAGTGCCGCGAGCTCGGCGGCGGGGTACTCCCTGATGTCCATGAGGTCGGTGACCAGGCAGAACATCTCCGGTACCTCCTGGCCTTCCACGGTGACCCAGTACTCGATGACGCGGACGGCCACGGTGACGCCGTCGCCGGACAGTTCCGCGAGATACGAGCCGTCGGCGAGGATCTCCGAGATCCTTTTCAGCGGGATGTCGCTTTTCAGCCGGATCAGCACGTGCGTGCGGGCCATGAGCCGGGCAATCCGGGCCGCGCCGTGGTAGTTGCGGTCCATCAGCCAGATCCGGTCCATGGTGAACAGGTGCGGATACTCCCTCATCGCGGTGTCCAGGAGCTTCTGCTCGGCGGCAGCCTTGTCCGTGCCGCCCGGGCCGTGCGGCATCCCCAGCAGCGCGCGGGTCGAGGCGTCGGTCAGCGGCAGCGCCCGGAGCTGCGGGAACGGGGACGAGTCATCGCCGGTGCCGACGGAGCCGAACATAGCCCGGTTCGCCGGCGTGTCCGGCACCCGGATCAGCGTCCCGTCCAGCGACCCCGCCTTCAGCGGCCTGTTCCTGCCGATGATGACCGCCCGCCAGTCCCGGTCCTGGTGCTCCTGCCACGAGGCGCGCAGCACGATGTCCCGCAGTTCCTCCAGCGGCTCCGGGCCGAGCGCGTTCCGCCAGTCCCCGCACGCCCGCTCCGACGCCGGCGCCCAGGCCCGCGCCCACGGCCCCCCGCCAGGTCCCCGGCCAGCGCGATCACCGCGTCCCGGATGCCCGCGACCGGCACCAGCGTCATCAGCACGACGGCACGGATCATGAACGCCCTGGCCAGCAGCCGCTCCCGCTCGCCCTTCACGTACTCCGGCCGCAGCACGGCCCGCTCCGCGACCTGATCGATCACGCCCGGCCCGGCCTCCTCCTCCAGCCATTCCTCCAGGGGCCCCAGCGTCGCGTGATGAACCGGGCTGCCCTGCGCCTGCACCCGCCCGTCCCGCCTGACCTGCGCCGGCGCGACACTGTCACCTTGCAGAACACCGCCGGCTCACCCGTCCGGAGCCACCGCGTTCCCCCGATCACCAGCGCCGACCGGCACCCCCCGCCAGGCAGCCTGCCGTTCCGCAGCGGCGTCACCAGGTCAGCCAGCCGCACCGCCACCATCAGCCCGCCGTCCGGAACCTCCCCGCCCTCCGTAATGCTGCTGGCGGCATGCGGCAGAACACGGTAGACATTCACAAGAGGCTCCTGTGGCGAAGAGTGACCTAGACAATCCCTCTTCTAGCAGGAGCCTCGCCCGGCCCGCCGGAAGTCCGTACAAGCCCTCATCAATCACTCACCGTGACTACGAACCCGAACCACCACTCGCGCCGTTCGCCCTAAAGCCCATGGCATTGAGGGGCTACCGCGCCAACTGGATTGGTAATTTTCCGGTTAGCATGGCGTTAGCAAGATCGCGTCAGTTGTGCAGTCGCCTGGCAACTTGATGACAACTCAATAGCGGAATCGCCGAGGAGAGTTTACCGCCTCCGAAACACGTTGCGGTCCACAACAAGATTTTCGACCTCATCAGCGATGATTGGAGGATCCACGAAATACTCGACGCCCAGGAGTCCGTATTCCCTTGCAAAATCCGCCTGCACGCGTAGTTGCGCGGCGATCTCTTCTGGATTTGTCTGGCCGATCTTGATCTCTTCGATCCATCCATCGGAGTTAATGTTGTCCAGCTGGATGACTTGCTGACCCTGATCGTTGTACGCCGCCAGGGAATATTGTCCCTGGGTAGTCTGCATTCGCTCCTCGAATACCCATTCTTCCCCTATCGATGGGCGTTTGACGGGGCGCAGTCGTGCGTTTCTTATCTTGGGAAAGCGTCGTTCAAGGTCCTCTATGCGTGCCCACTCGGACGCCGGATATTCGGTCGGCGTCCGATCCTTGTATTTCTCCTGAAGCCGCTCGGCCTCGGTTGCCGCGGGCTTTTCGGGTGTGAGCTGCTCAGGTTCCCGCACCGCGGGTTCTAGCTCCGGCGGGCCTGGCGCTCCGCGCGGAGCCTTCGGCGCTTTGGCGCGGCGGATCGGGGTCACGGTCCCGGTGGGTTTGCGCGGGGCGGGTGTCGTCGGGGAGGATGGCGGTTTGACGCCGCGTCGGCCACCGCTGGCCACGGTTTGGACGGTGCCGGGCCTGGGCCGGGCCGGTACCAAATTACCCGTGCCGGTTGGCTGAAGGTCCAACGCCTCTTCGGCCGCCTCTTCGACGACGGCGCTCTGCGGGACGGGTTCTACTGCGGGCTCGGGCGAGGGCGGAGCCTTCGGGGGGCGCAGGACGGTCACTGGCCGCTCGCGGGGCGAGAGCCCAGCCTGCTGCTTCTTCGTCAGTTCCGATACCCGGGGCCGCGGCCTGTCGCCGAGAATCGCCTGCTCGCCCTGCCGTGACGTCCCTTCAGCTGCCTGAGTCGTGGCGATCGCCGCCTCGCCCTCGGTCGCGACCGTCGTGGTACTCGCCGCCTTCGCTCCGGCCTCGTCCGCGATGACCGTCGCACCCCGTGCCGCCACGGCGGCGGCCTCATGTTCTGCCAGCCCCAACAGCCGCCGCAGAAAGCCTCGCAGACGCTCCATCAGCCGTAGGAGCGGCGCCAGGACCTCCTCCAGCGGCTTGACCAGCTTGAAGGCAGTCCCGATCGCCGCGGCGACCGCGTGCTCGAGGGCCGCGATGGCCTCTCCGGCCTTGGCGAGGCTGCCCGCCAGAAGCGGCGCGATCTCGCCCAGTCCCGACGCGATCTTGGTGATAGCACTGCCGACGCCCTCGCTGAAGATGAACAGCAGCAGATTGCTCACCACCCAGCCGACGGCATGGCCGACCGAGTAGCCGAAGTCGGCCCAGGGTGTGCTGATCACCGCCTTTCGCACCCTGGTCGCCTTGGACGTAAAGAGGCTGGTCGGGCCGCTCTTCTCCTCCTCGGTGAAGGTGGTCAGGGCGTGCCACACACTTTCGCGAGGCTTCTCGCTCTCGTCCTTGGCAGTGAAGAAACCGACGACCTCCCGTGCCGCCTGACGGCCAGCGCCGCCGGCCGCTTCGACCGCCCTGGGGCCGTATTGCTCGATCAGTTCATAGATCTTCGGCGGCTCCTTGAGCAGAGCGAGCAGCCTGCCCAGCGCCTCCTGGTTGAAATCCTGGATGCTCTTGGCGAGTGCGAGTGCTTCCTGGGCGAGCTGTCTGCCCTGCTCATAGGCCCGGCGACCGAGATTCGCCGCTATCTGCGGGAGTTGCTCGGCGAGCTGGCCAAGCCCAAGCAGATCGGTCACCGGACTCACGAGGCCTGCGGCCGCACCAGCCACGTAACCGCCTGCGAACCGGGCCAGGTTATCCGGCCGCTCCAGTTCCTTGAGGCTGGACTTGAGCCTGGCGATGGCGTCTTCGGCCTTGACCTGGCGCCCGAGTTCCGCGACGAATCCGCGTACGGCGGCCTTCAGTATGCGCTGCTGCACGCCGCTCCCGACCGCCTGGTGGGTCATCACCTCGACGACGGCGTCCCCGAGCGCGCCCAGGGAGTCGTCCACCGCGGCAGGCGCCGGGCCTTCCCCCTCCTTGGCCTGCCGTGCGATCCCGACCGCGGACCCGCCGCGCGCCTGCTGCACCGTGTGCGTCAGCTCATGGACGAGCAGGGCCTGTCCGGTGGGGTCGGAAGGCCGGTACTCGCCGGGGCCGAACACGACGTCCTGCCCGATGGTGTACGCCCTGGCAGCTAGGGCGTCCGCCGATGCCGCCGCACGGGGACCGGTGTGCACCCGCACCCGCGACAGGGCGACGCCGAGGCGGGCCTCCATCGCCTCACGCACCTGCGGGTCGAGCGGGCGTCCCTGTGACTCCCCGTGCAGCAGGCGCAGCACGCCACTGTTCGACAGTCCCTCCGGCACATACAGAAGGTCCGGCGGCTGTTCAGCGGTCTGCGACGACGCCTGCGGCCGGTCGCGGGACGTCTGATGCTTCGGCTGCTGCGACGTGGGCATTCGCTGCGATTTCACAGCACGTTCGGCCATCAAGGCTGCCCCGGTCGGTCCGGATGCTCACTTGAGCGTCACTTCAGGCTAATTTGTCCGGCGAAATCCCGCAACTCCTGTGGGAGAGGATTCGGCTTGGCGGACCGATGTGAATGCAGCGGCTGGTTTGCCTGGTAGCGCGCCAGGTAACCCGGCGCGCTCACTCGCTCGACCGCCCCGCAGGACCCAGGTTGGTGTTGACGGCCTGACTATCTGAGCGTCCCGGCCGGGCGCCCGGCCGTGCTCTTCGACGATGTCCCCTTCCCGGCCTGCCTGGGGGCGGGTCAGGATCGTGGTGTCCTTGTTGAACGTGAGGCTTCCCTCCTCGCCTCGTTTTTGCGCCGACCGCGAGGAGGGATCCGAGGCGGTGTCGCCCGTGGCCATCGTATGGCCGTGCCCGGTTGCGGTCGATGCGCACGTGGCGGCCGGCCGTGAGGTGGGGTTCCCTCGCCCGGACTGCCCGTCGTGTGCCGGGCCGCTGGTGTTCTGGTCGGGGTACCGGCGTTATGTCCGGGAGGCGGGCCGCTCCCGGAAGATCTTCGTGCCCCGGCTGCGGTGCGCGCCGTGCGGGGCGAGCCATGCGCTGCTGCCGGCGTTCACGCTGGCCTGGCGGCACGCCAGTGAACTCCTGTTCGATCACGTCAACAAGCGAAAATTACAAGATCATCTTGTGGCTAGCCTCAGGATGAAGCCTCAACCAAAGTCGGCGTGGTCCAGAGGGTGAGATGCAGCCTGGCCTGTTCCATGTCCTGGTGCGCCAGGCACAGCGGGAGATGCTGCGCGTGGTGCCGGCGCACGAAGTGGATGGGAACGGATGAGCCGGCAGGCCCCCTCACGGGCATGATCCGCCCGAGGGCCTGCCGACGTCCGTGGTGTCAGCCGAGCTCATCCTGCTCGTCCTCGTTATCCTCGCTGCCGAGGGCGTCGGCGATACGCTTGTTGGCGGCGTCGGCCTGGCCGTCGATGCAGTGGGCGTAGATCTTGAGCAGTACGACGACGCTGTGCCCGGCGCGGCGGGCGACCTCGGTGGCGGGCACGCCCGCGTTCAGGGCCAGGGACACACCCGCGTGCCGCAGGTCGTAGGGCCGCCGGGCCAGCGGGGAGGCTTGCTGGGCGGGGGTGAGCGCGGCGGCGCGGGCGTCGGCCCAGACGGCGCTGTAGGCGCTGTCCTGGATGAGCCCGCCGCGCACGGTGCGGAAGATCCGCCCGTCGGGTGCGGTGCCGTACCGCTTGAGGTGGGTGCGGAGTAGCTGGACCAGGACCGGGGGGATGGGGATGGTCCGGGTTTCGTGCTGGGCGCGGTGCTTGAGGCCGCGGGCCTGGCGGGCGGTGCCGTCGTCGGTCCAGTCCTTGCCGGCCCGGGCGGCGGAGGCGGCCAGGTCGATGCGGCCCCAGCCGCGCCTCGGGAGCCGGCAATCGGTCTCGTTCAGCATGACGGCCTCGGAGGGGCGCAGGTAGGCGTAGTACAGGCAGCCGTAGAACGCTTCCAGGTGCCCGCCCCGGTCGCTGTGACTGCGGACGGCGGCGAGCAGGCCGGTGACCTGGGCGGGGTCGGCGACCACGCGCCGGTCGACGGTCTGGGCGACGGCCGGGGCCTTCCACCCGATCCGGTCGACCGGGTTGGCGTCCAGCAGCCGCAGCTCGACCGCGTAGCTGACGGCGTTGTGGAACACGGCGCGCTTGCGCCGCTGGGTGGTGGCCGCAGTGGGCTTCCCGGCGAGGGTGCGGGCGCAGGCGTCCAGGGCCAGCCTGACCGTGGCGGCCTCCTCCAGCGCGGCGACCGGCAGCGACGCGGCGGCGATCCAGTCCAGCGCGCTGACGACCTCATCGGGCGGGGTGAAGTTGCGGGTGCCGGGGTTGAACGCCCACGCGAACAGCGACCGGCGCAACAGCGCGGGGTCGGGGGCACCGCGGCGGTCCCGGACCAGCGCGACTGTGATGGTGGTCAGCGCCTCGGCGATCGACCGGCGGGAGATGGGGGCCAAGCGCGGCCATTTGGCGTCGGTGTAGGCGCGAGCGTGCTCGTACCAGGTGATGTCGCGGTCAACGTCGTGCCGCTGGGGGGTGACGGGCAGCCCGGTGACTGGGTCGAACGGCAGGTTGTCGCGGACAGCGTCTTTGAGGGTGGCGAGGAATCCGTCGGCGAGCGGCCGGGCGGGGAAGGACTTGCAGTGCGGGCGGCCAGCCACGGCCCACCGGACCCGCCACCGGCCCCTGGTGGTGTCGCTGACCTTCTTGATATCCCAGAACCGGACGTCGTAGCTGTTCATGCGGGTGTGTCCTCCTGCTGCGGGTGTTCGAGCCGGCGCAGCCACGCCTGGAGCGCGCTGCGCCGGATCCGCACGCCACCGCCGGGCAGGCGCACCTCCGCCGGACCGGTCCCGCGCCGCCGCCAGCGGTAGAACGCGGCCCGGGACACCCGCAGCTCCGCGATGACCTCCTCGATGGTCAGCAGCGCGCCGGGTGCCGGGGCCGGTTCGTCCGCCGGGGTGGCGGGGGCGGTATCGCGAGCGGTGCGCGTCCGCTGGCGGTGCCTGTACGTGCCGGGCGGCAGGTGCGCGGCGAAGTAGGCCTCGTCGCGCAGGTCGGCCAGGTTCCCCGGGTTTCCCACGGCGGCCGCGGTGCCGTCGAATGAGGCGGCGGTCTGTGCCTCGATCTGGGCGGGGGTGACGGCCAGGCCAGCGGCATCGGGGTCCGCCTGCGCCGCGTACCCGTCCGTGCCGGTGGTGACGAACGGCCCTGGCCCGGTACCGTGGAGCAGGTACGGTTCGAGGACGTTCTTCCACGGCGCGCCGGCCCGGGGCTGGGTGAAGACCAGGTAGCCGGCGCCTTCCCCCATGTAGGTCACCCGCGCCGCGAACCAGCGCGGGTAAGTCCCGGCCGGCTGGCGCGGGATCCACAAGACGGAGTTCTGCGCAGTGACGGGCGTGTACCCGGAGGCGGGGCCGGCGGCGCGGCCGGCCCGGTAGGCCCCGGCGTCCATCTGGTAGCTGGCGCCGACTTCGATCCTGGCGAGCAGCGTGTCCGACCGGGCCTTGTTGGCCCGGTTGTTGGCCGCCCAGTAGCTCGCCAGGACGCGCTCGGCGGCGGCCATGCTGATCGCCGGGAGTCCGGCGGCGCCAGCTGACGGTGAGGGGTTCGGCGTCGGCGGTGCGGAGCTTGCGGCGGGTGACGGCGTGGTGGCCGGCCCAGCGGTGGGGGTGTACTGGCTGGTGGCCGCCGGGTTGTCGGCGGGCGCGAGCCGGATGGCCGGCTGGCCGGCGGTAGCGGCGATCCCGGCGCCAACGGCGATGCCGGCCAGCGCTGCGGCTATCAGCACTTGCCCCGGCAGCAGCGGCGTGTTCCGGGCCAGGCGTGCCTTGCGAGGTGCGGGCGGCCGGGCTGGGCTGCGGCGCATGCGGTAGCTGGCGGCGGGCACGAACCCGCCGCCCTGGCTGCCGGAACCGGGCACGGCGGGCTGCTGGTCCTGCTGCCCTGCCAGGCCGGGTCCGGGTTCGCCGTAGGGGTCCTCCAGCGGCCAGGTGTCGCCGGCCGAAGCCGGCTGGCCGGGGGTGTACCAGGGGTCCTGCCGGGCCATGCGTGGTTCCTTTCGTCAAGCGGGATGCGGCGGAGATGCCGCTGCTCGCGGCAATCCGCGCGGGGGACTGCGGGGTGCCCGCCTCCGCCGCTGCCGGACTGGCAGGGCGGTACCGCCGGCGGGTGCCGTGGGCCGGGTACCGGGGCAGGGGTGCGGGCGTGGTTCCCCGGGGGCAGGGCGCGCGGCCGTGCGGCGCGGACGGGGCCGTGCACGGGGCGGTTCACGCGGCGGCCCGCGTGCCGCCGGCGGGCACGGCCGGGATAGCGGCGGCACTGATCAGCAGCCGGAGGGCGAGGGAGGCCTGCTGGGGGACGACGCCGTTGCCGATGATCTTCAGCTGGCGGGTGCGGGGGATGCCGGGAACCTCGGTCACGAATCCCGGGGCGAGGCCCATCATCCACTCGGCGAACGCGGCCGACAGCCGGGGCCGCCCGGACGGTCCCGGCTCGGCGGGCGGCGGCGCGGGGTGCGCGAGGATGCCCTCCCAGCTGCGGATAGCCGGCTCGTACTCTCCCCAGGCGACCATGCCCCGGCCGGCTCGCGGCGCCGGCGCAGGGGTCAAGGCTGTAGCCGCGACGTCCAGGCCGTGGCCGCTCTGGTGCCCGTTGCCGGGCCGGCCTCCCCGCCGACCTGCGGCTGCTGGCCGAGGACCGCTCCGATCCCGGCGACACCTGGGCAGCCAAACGCCTGGCCAGGCTGCCGGCCGGCATCGGCAAGGACGTCGGGCCCTGGCTGGATTGTCTCCGGCGCGGCGACGGCCGCCGCCGCCCGAAGGCCCCGGGCACCTGGCGGGGCTACTGCACGGCGATCATGCCGATCCTGCTGACCTGGGCACAAGACCACGACACGCTGCGCGAAATCACCCGCGATGACATCATCACAGCCCTGAGCGAACCCCTGCCTCGTGGCGGCGACAACCACACCCGGGCCATCGCGCTGCGGTCCCTGTTCGGATACCTCAAGTCCCGCAGGCGGATCTTCGCTAACCCGGCGAGCAGGCTGCCCGCCAACATCGGGCTGCACCGCCACCGCGCACTGCCCGTGCCCGCCAACGCCGGAGCGCGCGACCCGGCCGCGGCGCCGATAGGTCCAGAAGAATGGCTGGTGAACGTCCTCATCCGCCACCACGCCTTGCCCGGGACCACGATCGCGGGCCTGACCCTGGACGACATCGACCTCGACCAGCGAACCCTCACCGCTGCCGGGCACCGCCGTCCCCTGGACCAGCTCACCAGGGATGCGATCACCAGCTACCTGGCCTACCGTGCCCAGCGCTGGCCGCTCACAGCCAACCGGCACCTGCTGCTCTCGCAGCTGAGCGCGCTGCAGGCTTGCCCGGTCAGCTCCTGGTGGATCAGCGGACGAATCACCCGCTGGAACTGCAGCCTGACCGAACTCCGCCAGGACCGCATCCTGGAAGAGGCCGCCGCCACCGGCACCCGCGACCCGATGCACATCGTCACAATGTTCGGGTTGCACCCCAACACCGCTCAGCGGTACGTTGACGCTGCCCACGGCCGCCGCTATCCGGCGCCTTCGAGTCCGCAAACCACGGGCCGAGACCCGAGGTGAAGTGGACCTGGCCTGACTATCTGCAGTTACGCGGTTTCGGTAAGCTGCCAGGCGCCCGCGAAGCTGGTGCATTCCTCGTGGAACCTGCAGGCAGGACAATGATGCCGCTATCGGAACAGCCAGTTCTTCGTTGTACGCGCGGCATAGGTGGTCTACTGCTGTTTCCGCGGTGGCACAATCTGTGATGTGAGAGGCAGCCCGGCTCGTCGCCGACCCGTCCATGGCGCGAGATGGCTGCAGCTCGGTGTGGCAGCCATCGGGCTGGGGACGATGATGGCGCTGGCTCTGTCCGACCATCGCCTCACCGCTCAGCTCCTGCGATGGATACGAGATCACTGGCTGAACACTGCCGCGATCACAGCGGCAGCGACCACGGCCACGGTCATCGTTCCGTTCATCATCCGGCGGCTGGACCGCCGCCGCGTGCAACCTGGCACCCGGGATACACCTCGTGCGGACCGCCTGACGCACGACCGGGCGGTCATGCTGCAGCGTGTACATCACATCTGGATCGCCGGGGTGCTGGAACCATCCATCGCCAACGCACCGCGGCTGAGCATCGGCCTGCGAAAGCGCCCAGAACTGTGCGGCGCCCGAGTTCATCCGAGGCATCCTCCGCCGCCCCTGCCAGACGGAAAGCCGATCCTTGCCGCCTTCGAAGAGGATGCGGTCGGGGAACTGCTCATTCTCGGCGGCCCCGGTAGCGGCAAGACAACACTGCTGCTGGAACTCGCCGGCGCGCTGCTGCGCCGCGCTGAACACGACCCCAGCCAGCCGATCCCCATCGTCGCCGATCTGGGGTCCTGGTCCCCCCTGCGTCAGCCCTTTGAGACATGGCTGGCTGACGAGATAACCAGCAACTACGTCATGACACGCAGAACCGCGGAAACCTGGCTCGCGCAAGACAACCTGACATTGCTGCTGGACGGGCTCGACAGAGTGCCCGGCACGCACCGGGCCGCCTGCGTGAGGGCAATCAACGCCTACCGGCGCGAGCACGGAACAGTCCCGATAGCGGTATCTGGCCGCACTGACGCGATCGAAAACCTGACAGTGCAGCTCAGCCTGGACCAGGCCCTCGAACTGCGGCCGCTCACGGACGCACAGATCACTGATTACCTCAGTATCCTTGAACGGACACAGAGAGCAGCAAAACACACGCTTACCGGCCTGACGAATAACGACGCAACACTGCGGAAACTCCTGCGCTCGCCACTCATGCGCTCGCCACTCATGCTGCACGCATTCGGCTCCGCGTACCGCGCCGCCGAGCCTGGCATGGGAGGCAGCATCGAGGAGCAACGTCAGCGGCTTTGGCGCGCTTTTGAGGCGCGCATAGCAACCTTGTGGTTTGAGGACAATGGCCTCATGATCGGAAAGTTTCCGGTCCAGCACGCACCCATGCTCTGAGCCATCGCCGTCTCCAACTCCCGGCCAGGTGCGGATGTGCGAACTCAAGGCTCTAATCTCAGCCACGGCTCTCACAACCCCTGAGTTGGTACCGACAAGCCCGTCGGAATCGGTGAACTTGTGGACTTTGGTTCGGCGCGCCCGGCCAGTGGCGCGCCAGGACGCCGGCGGCGTACCGGTCGGTCTCGGCGACCCAGGCCAGCCGGGCGCCGGTCACGGCCATGACGGCGAGGTCCAGGCCGCCGTACCCGCTGCACAGGCTGCCGGCCCGCAGCGGCCCGGCCGGCGGCGGGCCTGCCGGGCGCTGCGCTGGCCGGGTGCTCACGCGGCCAGGTCCCCGGCACTGCCGGGAGCCGGCCGGGCGTCCCGCTGCCCTGCCTCGTGCGCGGGCTGCGGGCAGGCGGCTGCCGAACTGCTGGGAAACCCCGGGTTGCGGAAAATCAGCACGTCCTCGTGCACGATCAGGTGCCAGGGCTCGCCCTTAGCCCGTGCCCTGCGGAGGTTGTCGAGCTGGAAGAACGACGGCCGGGCGATGAGCCGGCCGCTGCGGAGCCCGGCGAGCAGAGCGACGCACCGGGCGACCGGGACCAGGCCGGCGCGGGCGCCGGCGGCGATGACGGCGGCGGGCAGGTCGACCAGCTCGCCGTGCTGCCGCCAGGGCCGGGCGGTGACCACGGCCAGCCCGCCGGGCCGCAGCAGCACGGCGCAGCCGGACAAGATCGCGGTGAACCCGGCGAGCAGCTCGTCCAGCCCCTGGTGGGCGAGGTTGGCCGGGTCGTGGCCGTAGCGGTTGTCGTACTTGCGGACGCCGCCCTCTGCGCCGCGCCGCTGCTCGGCCTTGACCTGCCCGTGGACGCTCGGGCCGTAGGGCGGCGAGGTGACGACGAGGGCGGCCCGCCCGGCCGTGCCCGGCGGGAGCAGCCCGGGTAGCAGCCGGGCGTCGCCGCGGATCACCTCGGCGGACCCGGCCGCGCCCTGGCGCCTGGCATGCGCGACGTTGGCGGCGGCGAGGGAGGCCCAGCGGTCCTCGTACTCGATGCCGAGGCCGTCGCGGCCGAGGTGGACGGCCTCGACCAGGGTGGTGCCGATGCCGCACATCGGGTCGGCGACCAGGTCCCCTGGCTTGGTGTAGCGCCTGATCGCGGTGGCGGCGATCGCGGGCAGCATCTTGGCCGGGTGCGCGGTCGACTCGGGCAGGTACCGGCCGCGCCGCTGGGCGCGGGCGTCGCGCTGGGCCGTCGGCCACACCGACAGGCGCAGTTCCGGGGCACCGTCGGGACGGGAATCCGGGCGCCAGTCGGGCTCGGGGCGGGCGGTTGTCATGAGCGTGTTTCTCCTCCGGGCTTGGTGAAGACCAGAAGGTCGTCGTGGACGGGGCTGCCGCCGGGCGCGGCAGAGCCGGTGCCGGGGGCGGCGGGGGCGAGGCGGTCGCCGTCGATGACGGCGCGGACCAGGACGATGTGCTGGGCGTAGACCAGGCCGGCGGCACGGGCGGCGGCGACGGCGCTCCCGGCGGTGTCGGTGAGCGTGCCGCCGGGGGCGGCGGGGCCGGTGATGACGGCGAGGACCCCGCCGGGGCGCAGCACCCGCTCGCAGGCGGCGAACACCGGCCCGGGGTCCTGCTCTGCGTCCGCGCCGCCCGGCTGCGAGCCGCAGCAGCCGGGACCGAGGCATCCGGCGACGGCCAGGCCGGCCGTCCCGGCGGCGGGGTCTCCGGGCGGCGGGAGCGCTGGCGGAACGCCGGGGCGCTGCCGTGCCGGGGCGGTGCCGGGGGTCAGGGCGAGGACGCGCCGGCCGGCGGCTGCGGCAGCCTCGGTGACCGCTGGCAAGCAGCCGCCGGCGGCGGCGACCAGGTCGCCGGGGAGGGAGAACGCGTCGATGACCCGGCGGGCGGCTGCGGGGGTGACCGGGCCGCCGCACGGCTCGCCGTCCCGGATGGCGGGGGCGGGCAGGCCGGGCCAGATGCTCAGCGGCACGCCGGGGCCTGTCCCGCCGGCCGCGGGACGGGTCCGGGCCGCTGCGCTGTCCGGGGCCGGGCCGTCCCCGGCTGTGCTGGAGGGGTGTGGCATGGCGGCTGGTCCCGCGTGCCGCCGCGTTCTGCGCTGACATTACAGAAATCGGGTTTCCAGGGCCTTTTTTCACGTGCC
>Ga0070697_100000621_pt1 | contig 26927 bp, 22 predicted proteins | sample KBSK1501metaG_FD_65475 | JGI IMG/M metagenome (GOLD analysis project Ga0070697, IMG submission 65475) | Corn, switchgrass and miscanthus rhizosphere microbial communities from Kellogg Biological Station, Michigan, USA - KBS K1-50-1 metaG | ecosystem: Host-associated > Plants > Roots >...
GACAAACCAGAAAGTAATCCCACTGAAATGGCGGGGCCCACGCGCTCCGCCGAAACCGCACGCGCGCTGATCCGCAAGACCAAGCGGGCCACGCGGCGCAGGTTTCCTACCGAAGACAAGGTCGAAGGCGTCCAGCGCCCAGCCCCGCGGCGCCGGCACCAGCGTCCGGCGCTGCTCCCGCGTGATTTCCGCCATCGGCATAGGGGGCGCGATTAGAGCAAGCACGCGCCCAAATTGCAAAACCGAAGCGGACAGACATTCGGCCTCGCGCGTTTGTGAGACAATTGCGCTAATTCAGCCGCGCCTGACTCGCGGCACGCAGTGGGGTGACCAATGGCAACCGATCCGAAACTGCAGCGGGAGAATTCTCTACAAAACCAGCACCCGCACCTCGAGGCCGCACGCCACGCCGACGCCGCCGATGCGGTCATGCAGGTGGTCCAGCTCGCAACCGGCTACTGGTTTTCGCGCTGCTTGCAAGCGGTGGCGGAAATCGGTGTTGCCGACGCGCTGTCCGACGCGCCGCGCTCGGCAGCAGATCTGGCGCAGGCCGTCGGCGCAGACCCCGATTCACTCAACCGCGTCCTGCGTCTCCTGAGCTCGCAGGGCGTGTTCGCTTTCGGAGATAGCGGCTACTCCCACACGCCGCTTTCGCGCGCGCTGCGCAGCGATCATCCGCATTCCCTTCGCTCCTATGTGCGCTTCGTCGGTAGTCCGCTCTTCTGGGACAGTTACGCCGAGATGGAACACGTCATCCGCACCGGACAAACTGGTGTAAGCAAAATTGAGCCGCGCGGCGTGTTCGCTTACTTCAACGATCATCCCGCCATCATTGAACTCTTCAACGACGCGATGCGGGGAAAAGCGGAAAGCGCCATCGGTCCGGTACTCGCGGCCTACGATTTCTCCGGCTTCGCGACCGTCGCCGACATCGGCGGAGGCCTCGGTCACCTGTTGAAAGCCGTCCTCCAAACCGCGCCGCAGACGCGCGGTATTTTGTTCGACCAGCCGCACGTCGTCGCGCAAGTCGCCCCCGCTGACCGCCTTGAGCTTCAGGGCGGCGATTTCTTCCGCGGCCCCCTGCCGCCATCCGACTGCTACGTCCTGATGGAAGTTCTCCACGACTGGAACGATGAGCAGTGCGTTGCCATCTTGCGACAGGTCCGCGCCACGGCGCCGGCTCATGCTAAGTTGCTGATCGTAGAAACCGTGCTGCCGCCGGACAATCGCCCGCATTTCGCCCATCATCTCGACATCAACATGATGGTCCTCACCGGCGGCCGCGAGCGCACGCCCGACGAGTTCGCCCGGCTCTTTGCCGAGAGTGGCTTTCAGCTGACGCGCGCCGTCCCCACCCGCGGCGTGTACGCGATCATCGAGGCCGCCACAGCTTAAGACATCGCTCTGCCCGCGTTTTACATCGTGAAGCCGCGTAGCGGCGGTAGTTCATAGCCCGGCACTTGAGACCTGCGCCGACGCATGATCAACCAGACCATTTCGCACTACCGCATCATCGAGAAACTCGGAGGCGGCGGCATGGGCGTGGTGTACAAGGCTGAGGACACGGAGCTTGGCCGCTTCGTCGCCCTGAAATTCCTGCCAGAAGATGTGGCCCATGATCCGCAGGCGCTCGAAAGATTCCGCCGAGAGGCACGTGCCGCGTCCGCCCTGAATCACCCGAATATTTGCACAATTTATGAACTTGGCAGGCAAGGCGATCAGTCTTTCATCGCGATGGAGTATCTCGAAGGGCTGACGCTCAAGCATCGCATCGGTGGCAAGCCAATGGAGATCGAGACGGTGCTGTCGCTTGCTATCGAAATCTCCGACGCGCTCGATGCCGCGCACTGTGGGGGCATCGTCCACCGGGACATCAAGCCTGCCAACATCTTCGTCACCAAGCGCGGGCACGCCAAGGTTCTTGATTTCGGTTTGGCGAAAGTTGTGCCTCCCCTCGGCGACGTGGGAGACTCTGGCGCGACCGCACCATCGACCGTGACGCTGGAAGAGCACCTGACTAGTCCGGGGACGGCTGTGGGAACCATCGCCTATATGTCGCCAGAGCAAGTCCGTGCGAAGGAACTTGATGCGCGTACCGATTTGTTCTCATTCGGTGCCGTTCTCTACGAAATGGCGACTGGGACGTTGCCGTTCCGTGGCGAGAGCACAGGGTGGTCTTCGACTTCATCCTGAACCGCGCTCCCGTTCCCTCTGTGCGGTTGAACCCTGACCTACCAGCCGATTTAGAACGAATTATGAACAAGTGCCTGGAGAAAGATAGGAACCTGCCCCCCTTCTCTTTGTTCTTCCTCGAAGCCGTATGCTTCCTGTCGGTGTTTTGGTTGTCGACCAGCTCGCGAACGTTCGTGACACGCTCCGCAAACTTGTTCAGAGCTACCCCGGATGGCAGGGAGTCTTTAATTGGCAGCCAGCGGCCCCGCCAATAACTGCTAAGCTGCCCTTCCGTTACCGTTGGATGATGGGGTCCCAACCAAATCTTGTCGGAGTCGTTCCATTTCTGCCGCTGCTTCTTTCATCTGCTCAGCATATTCGTGCCCCTGTCGCGGAAGAAAACCGCCGTAATTCTCCAGCAGCAATCGGGAGTTCACATTGATGGCAATGATGTTAGAACGCGCTTGGCCGGAGAGGGCAGACGTTAATTTTTCTAGCTGCAAATCCCGCACCGTTAGCTCCATTCTGCTGCGGGAGGCTTCTTCTACAAGCAGTCGCCCATGGTGGCGGATCAGCCCGAACAGACACACTGCGAGCAAAAGCAGGACAGAATTAGCGATAATGGTTACCGACAATCCACTCTTCAGTGCGGCCATCCTCTCTGTGTCGAATCTCGCGAAATTGCTGCTCTCCGCTGAGTATAGCGAAGACGCAATGCGACGAACCTCATCCATGTAGTCCTTGCCTTCGTTTGTATCGACGAGCTTGAATGAGCGATGGCGATACCCCTGTTGGCGCAAAGTGATAGTGCGCTCCATCTCAGCCTGCTTTGATCTAGCCAAAGACTCCAACTGCGACTCCAGTGATTGTTCGCGCTGCCGATTAGCGAGCCCTGCACGAAGGCTGACAAACCCTGCTTCGATCCTGCCCTTCGCATCAGTGTAGGGCTGCAAGTAAGCGGGGTCCCCGGTTAGCAGGTATCCGCGCTGACCTGTTTCCATATCGGTCAGATCTCTGAAAACACCGGAGAGTTCCGCTTGGATCGCGGAGCTTTCAAGTGTGAGCGCCGCTGTTTTCTGTACCCGTTGAAGATGGTTGACGGCAAGGTACGCATTCCATGCAATGAAAGCAAGTAGCGCAGGTACTCCTATTTGCAGCGCAGCTTTTCGAATCATCTAATTGTGCCGCCCTTCACGTGACGTTGAGAACACCCTCAGTCGTGATTCGACTGGCTTTGCAAATTTCCTCCGCAACCCTGACCGCTGCCTTGTTGCTGCGCACCGGCCCTTCTGCTGACATTGCCGAACTGGCAGCCAGAGTGAAAAGCAAGGCATCCTGCTGCGTGTCGAAGTAAAGCACTACTTGATTCGTTGCCATGTGCCTAGCTCCTACTGATTGTTCTTAGCGGATGATAGGCCGATTCAGCACACGAATGAGGTTATCTCTTTTGGTGCGCCCGCAGATGACTGACGCGAATGATCCAGTTGTCCGGTTAATAGGGTCGCGTGCTACCTGATCATCAGAAACTTGAGGGCGAGAACGCGAAGGCAGCTTCAATGCTCAGCTTTGCCCAACGACACCCATGTCCCAAACCCGCCACCCAGCTTTTCGACGATGGTGCGAGAGTGTTTGGCCGACCATGGATGTCACGGGCCAATCAGCGTGCCATGCGTTCTTGTATCCGGTTCGTTCCCGTTCGGCGGCACGAGGTAGATCGACGCCACCAATACATCCTCAATCATTTCTCTATGAAAAGTTGCCCGGTCGCTCTCAAAGCATCCCCTGACGCGGGAGGGAACCTCAGGCTGGCAGTAATCAGATCGGGAATGCCATCGTTATTAATCGCCGGGAGCTATCGTGGTAAAAGAGTTTTCGGGTTCGCGACCTATCGGAGCTGTCAATGCCGGAGACGCCTCACCTTTGTTGAACCCTCGTTTTTTTCGTCGCACCTGACGATGTGAGAACTCCGCTCCGCAGAAGATCCTGCTTCTCAATCTCGCCAGTTGTACCTCCAAGTGAGAAGACATGAGGCCTACAAATGCTCCGGTTGATAAATTGGCTATCAACGGTGACCGCATGCGATCGCATATCCCCGCAATACCTGTTGGATATGGTGATGAACGACCGGTCGTGTCTTTGCGTCGAGACTCCCGGCACGGATGGCCTCGTATTCTTGCGGAAGATATTGGCTAATGAGAGGGAGAGGCAAAGGAGTGGTTGCAAGGTTTTTGAGAAGCCGCGTGACTTCTTTCTGCACGCTGGCTACATGCCAGTAGTAGCGGCAGCGGTCACTGTAGCTGTAGGCGCGCGCAAGGCGTTGTTCACTTTCTTCGCCGCCATAGTAGGACCGCCAATGGGAAGGATTCTGCAGCATTGCATTCTCAAGCGCTTGCCGCACTTCCGAGGCATTCCCGCCCTTTTTCCCGCCAAGCATCTCGTGCTCGATAGCACTCAGGGCGAAAATCGCCTCGCGGAACGCAAACGTCAGCCACGGCCCTACTTTGAGGATGGCAAAGTGATCGCCGACCATCTGGCCAAGCGCCGCGAGTGGCTGGTAGTCCGTAGAGTGCGCTTCATAGACGAGCGAAGGATGGTCCGGCAGTCCTGCCGCCAAGTGCTCAGCTTTCTTGTGATCGTAGTTGAAGACCGTGTGGTCAGAAAACTCTACTCCGGGTTGCACCACTAATCCCATCACCCTGTCCCAGGCGTGGGACAAACCGCGTGCCAGAAACGCGGTTTCAAAGGCCTCCAGCGTGCGATGAACGTGCTCGATGGAAGTCACCGTCGGAGCCTCTTCCGCAATAGACCGCCCCCCGGGGGAGGGCACCTCAGTTCCCACGACATAGAGCGGCGGCAAAGAACCAGAATCCTGGCATGCCTTTTCTGCGATCTCGCAAAGCAGGGCAGCCCGCGAGGCCACGTGGAGTTCAGCAACAGCGTTGCCGTCGTCAGCGCAGGCCATGCTAGCGTCCAGATGAAACTTGCGATATCCAGCTAGCACACAGGCACGTACTAATAGGCACGCCTTCTTCATCGCGGTTGCCGAGGATTCATGCTTCCAGGGAAACGGACCGAGATGATCGCCCCCCAGCAACACTCTTTCACTCGGCAGCCCAGCGCTCAGCGACAGCGTGTGGATGAAGTCCGCAAATTGAGCGGGAGTCTGGCCGGTATATCCACCCTCCTGATTCACTTGACTGGATGTAGACTCGACGTGGAGGACAGACCCGTCATCGAGCGCTTGCTTGGCCGCTGCCTCAAGTACCCAGGGATGGGCGGAACATACGGCATAGACTCCGCCATTACCTGACGTATGATTGGCGGTCACAATCTTGCGCAAGTTTTCGCCGGTCTCGAATTTTGGAGGAAGCGGGTCCAGAATTTCTTTTCGCTGTGCCAGTGTTGTCCTCGTTCCGAAGGCATGCCGACTCGATTGACAATGTCTTCGTTGGAAAGTAAAAGTAATGATACGAAATATATCGCAACCCAGGAAGTTGCGTTGGAGCTAATCCTCATGAATCTCCCTCGCCCGCCGGAAACCAATGCTGCCCAAAAAATGTTTTTGCATCGGGCGCTGACGCCGGGCCGGTACTTGACGGTGGCGGCGTTCAGCTTGGCTTTGGGCCTTTCTTCCGGATGCAGTAAACCGAACTCCGTCACGCCCGCCCATAGGACGTCAGCCGTCCAGGTAGTTGTGAAGCCCGATTCCGTCACGGTGGATACACCAGTCTCCCACTTTGTGCTGTTGCCCAGCGGGTATCTGCGTGCCAGTCTGCTGCGGGAGGGAAAGCAGTTCAGCTTGGACAGCGCGGGACCGGCCGAGGAATCCAGCGATTCAGTGCTTGATCTGGCGAGTGCCAAAGTAATGGAAGCGAATGGGAAACTAGGCGCGCTAGGCAAGCGAATTCAGATCACCGGGAAGAGACAACCCAACCTCGAAGAAGAATTCACGCTTGAAGTTTATGACGAATTTTCCAACGTAGCACTTATCTCATCTTCCTACAAGAATGTAGCCGGCCATGACCAGCAACTCGACACAATATCGCTGGCCAGCCGGAATCTCGACGCGTCGTTAGCGGATTCTCGAGTTTCGCCCTACGATATGTGGTCTTTTCATGGCGCCAGCATTCGCTGGGGCAAGGATGACGTGCTGCCGATAGCGAAGAAATTCTCGCAGGAAAATCCCTTCGGAGTTCCTGTCGAAACAGAGGGCGATCTGGGGCGCGTTGGCGGCGGCATACCGGTGGTGGCCTTCTGGACACGAAGCGTCGGGGAAGCGATTGGGCATGTTGAGACCCTGCCGATCAGCTTATCGATTCCGGTGAGCACGCAGCCCGATGGCCACGTGCGGGCCAGTGTGCAGCTATCGCCGAAGACCATTCTCAAACCGGGAGAGGTCTATTCCACGCCCCGCGCCTTCGTGGCCGTTTATTCGGGCGATTTTTATGAGCCGTTGAGTGTCTGGTCGAAGATAGTGGACCGCGAAGGGCTGTCGCGGCCTTCGAACAATAATGAGAACTACGCTATCAGCTGGTGCGGTTGGGGTTACGAGGAAGACGTGACTCCAAAGCAGATGGTCAATACGATCCCCAAGCTCAAAGAACTTGGCATTCATTGGGCCACTCTGGACGATCGCTGGTTCGATAACTACGGCGACTGGCAGCCGCGCAGCGACACGTTTCCTGGTGATTCAATTCAGAAGATGGTCAAAGCATTTCACGATCAAGACATCAAGGTGCAACTCTGGTGGCTTCCTCTGGCTGCAGAAGATGGTCGCGGCCGCTATGGCAACCACCACTACGTGCTCTCTGACGTCGTGAAACAACATCCAGACTGGCTGATTCTGGACAAGAACGGCAAGCCCGCACTGATGGCGCGCAATTTGCCAACGCTCTGTCCCGCAGTTCCGGAAGTGCAGGTGTACTACCGGCAGCTTACCCAGCGCTTTATTAAGGACTGGGATTTTGACGGGCACAAGCTGGACAACATTTACTCTACGCCGCTCTGCTACAACCCCAAGCACCACCACAACTCACCCATGGATTCGGTTTACGCCATGGGGGAAGTTTATAAGACCATCTTTGAGACGACGCGGGCCCTAAAGCCGGAAAGCGTTACACAAAGCTGTCCTTGCGGTACGCCGCCCAGCCTAGCGTGGTTCCGTTACATGGATCAGGCAGTCACGGCCGATCCGGTTGGGTCGGTACAAGTGAGACGCCGCATTAAAATGTACAAAGCCCTGCTTGGACCGAATGCCGCCGTGTACGGCGATCACGTCGAACTCACCAGGATCACGTTCGCGAAAGGTGGAAACGAAGATGACTTGGGCCGCGACTTTGCTTCCACTCTGGGAACAGGCGGCGTGCTGGGCACGAAGTTCACGTGGGAGGAGAATCGACCGAAATTTAAGAATGTGGCGCTTACCCCAGACAAACAAGCCCATTGGAGGAAATGGATCGGCCTCTACAACAACAAAATGCTGTCCAAAGGTACTTTTCTCGATCTTTACGTGACCGGATATGACGATCCCGAAGGATACGCGATTGAGAAAGAAGGCAAGATGTACTACGCATTTTTCGCTGGACCCAAGACTGCTTCCCGTGTTCCTGAACACTGGAGCGGAGACCTGGAGCTGCGAGGCTTGGGCGCCGGTCAGTATCATGTGACTGACTACGTGAACGGGCAGGATTACGGCAACGTGACCGGCCCAACAGGCAAGCTGCACGCTGACTTCAAAGAAAACTTGCTGCTGGAGGCAGTCCCAATTTCAGAGCGGTAGTCTCGGCCGGCACTCCCTAAAAGGTTCGAGCAGTTGTAGAAGGAAGTCGCAATCCGCTATAAAGAAATCGGGGCGTCCTGCACGATCGGTGTCGCGAAATGCAGAGCCCTCAAGGGAACGGTTTGCTGAACGAAGAGCGCCGCCGCGCGATCCTGGAAATTCTGCAACATGATGGCAGGGTTCTGGTCGGGCCTCTGGCCCGGCGCTTTAAGACCTCCCAAGTCACCATTCGGAAAGACCTCGACGCTCTTCAGGATCACGGCCTCATTCATCGCACGCACGGGGGAGCTCTCCCGACGCGGCATGGGGCTTTAGAAGATCCCACACTGCGGGAAAAGGAGAAACTGTATCGTCAGGAGAAGCTGCGCATCGCGGCGGCCGCTGCCCGCCTGGTCTCAGAAGGCCAAGTGGTAATCCTCGACTCCGGAACGACGACTACCGCCATTGCGCGAGCCTTACGCAATTTTCAGAAACTTACCATCATTACCAACGCTGTGAATATAGCGGCCGAATTGGCAGGGTCCTCGGTAGAAGTCCTTTTGACAGGTGGAACGGTTCGAAAGAACTCGTTCTCTTTGGTCGGTCCGTTGGCTGAGGAATCGCTCCGCCGCCTGCACGCCGACATCCTGTTCCTGGGGGTAGATGGTTTCGACGTCAACTACGGCTTGAGCACTCCGAACCTGCTGGAAGCAAAAGTCAACCGGGTAATGGTGGAGGTTGCCCAGCGCACGGTCGCAGCCTGCGATTCAAGCAAATTCGGACGGCGAAGCCTTTCATTGATCGTACCGCCGTCAGCTCTGCAGGATGTCATCACCGATCGTGGTATCCCGAAAACTGATCTGAGAGCGCTGAAAAAGGCGGGCATCGAAGTGACGCTGGTCTAGGTTACAGTTTAGGGACGCAGAGTCGCTTGCTCCTTGCGATGCTGATGCTGCCGCAGAAAATTGCCCAGCGCAGCCCGATCACGGAAGGCTTCTGTCCCCCCTTCTTTCGTAGTCGAATAAGCTCCGGCCATGTTGCCCCAGGCCAGGCAGTCTTCCAAAGGCGCGTTCTTCACATATTGGTGGAGAAATCCTGCTCCGAAGCTGTCGCCCGCGCCGACGTCATCTACCCGCTTTACCGTCGGCGGGACAAGGCTCAACTGCTCCTCGCCCGATCGGCAGATGGCGGCCGCGGAACCGCGCTTAATCACCACAACTTTCGCCAGATCGGCCAGCAAATTAATAGCCTTGGCGAGGTCCTCTGTACCCGCGATTTTCTTAGCTTCGCGATCGTTAGGAAGAAAGACATCCACATGTTTCAGGAGCTCCAGCAGATCCCGACCCCACTTGTTTTCCGGATCGTCGTTGGTGTCGAGCGAGGTTGTGAGTCCGGCCGCCTTGGCTTCGCGGAAAAGGTCCAGGATGCGTGGCCGCAAGGCCCGGTGCAGGAAAAATGACGAAACATGCAGATGGCGGGCCGCACGCACGTAATCCAAGTCAATGTCCGAATATTGCATTTCAAACATGGTCCCAGGATAGGTAAGGATGTAGCGGTGCTGCGACTGTGGCAGCAGGACGGTGAGCCCCGTCATCGTCCGCGTAGCCCCTCGCCTCACACGGGCCACATCGACGCCCGCTGCTACTAAACGGTCCAGCGCCATCTTGCCCAGCGGATCATCGCCGATTTTTGAAACGAACCCGACTCTTGTGCCCAATGTAGACAAATTGTGGGCCAAAATGCCGGATGAGCTTCCCAGGGTGAACGCCAGAGTCTTGGCCAGGAGTTCACGGTCGAGTTCCAGCACTTTCGGCAAGCCGTAAAGGATGAGATCGAGGTTAATTTCACCAACGACACATACTTCGATTTGCGACATGTTTTCGTCTTCGCTCCTGCGCGATACTCGATCCGCTACGAATGGATCCTGACCCCTGAAACGACGCGGCTGATAGCTCCCTTCGGGCTGGGGTTGTCCGGTTGCAGCCCGGCGCGCAATGACGCAAACAGACCCAGCAACTGGCCAACGACTACGTCCAGAGGCGGCCGACAGTCATCCGGAAAATCCGGAGGCACATCGAGACAGACAGAATACTCTGCTATAGTGGCCATGTTCTCAAAGTTTCGGCCACTCACTACCAGCCGCGCACCTGCCAGAGCTTTCCTTCCCACTTCTTCGAGCAAGTCCATCTCGTACTTGTGACGCCGTGGATCGTTGGACAGAAACTGCACGAACAGTGTGTTCTTGTCTATGCCCGACATGGGACCATGACGCAGGCCCAGCGTGGACTGAGACATGGTGTGAATCCTGCCGCCAGTAAGTTCCAATACTTTCAGCGCGGATTCAGCAGCTATCGCAGCCAACGCACCTGACCCCACAAAACACGATCGGGGCAACTCTCTTTTGGCGATGGCAAATGCCACTTCTGACGCGCTAGCCAGGAGTCCGCCGCCAAGTTTCGCCAGGCAACGGACGGTTTCGCCGTACGCTTGCAAAGCCTTAATGTGAGCCAGACATTGGCCGGCGATGATCATATTGCTAAAAGAGCTAGTCATCGCCAGACCGCGATCGTTCACCGCTTCACCCAGAACCAAGGCAAGAGAGCGCTCACGGTGCTCGGTGCAAAGCCGTGCCATCGCTCCCTCAGCATTGCAGGTGACTACCAGATGATGGACCTGCGGATAAGCTCGGAGGGCACCCTGCAGGACGGCTGCTCCCTCCGAGCTATCACCCGACCGTGAAAACGAGATCCACAGGTATCGTCGCCCCGGCAACACGCACGAATCCATGTCCAACAGCAGATCAGTACTAGGAACAGACAAGACTTCGCACTGCCACCGTCGGCGCAGCACGTGGACTAGAGATTTGCCTATGTAGTCGGAACTCCCTGCCCCAACGAGCCACACACTTGGGGGATGATGGCAGCTCCAGATGTCGGCATTATTATCAAGGAAGGCTCTCGTCTCCGTAGCACGGGCGAGGCAGTAAGCATGAGTTTCTTTCCAGGTGTCGGGCTGCTGGAAAATTTCTTGTGGCGTATACCTCAAGCCTTTGGAATGCTTGGCCGTCTCGCTAAGGTCCAGCAGTGTCTGCAGCGGATTTCCCAAACCTCTCTCCCCGTCTTGCGCTTCGCGGCGATGCGCGATCTTGGACCTATCGTTCCGGCTCTGGCTTCGAAACGTTGCGCAAGATGCTTTCCGCATTCAGATGATAAATTTTCTCCAGGACCGAATCCGGAAGATTCAGCCCCGCGATTCGCCACCGTCCCTGGCTTGGATATCCCCAATAGTCAAACTCTTCGTCTGCGGTCTCCAGCCAGCGAAAGTTGTTGCGGTACATCTCCACGTCTGGAGTGTTGTCAGTGCCGAACAGAATCCGGTCCTGATAGTCTAGGAAGAGCTGGCGTGTGCGTCGAGGCTGCCGGCCGAGTTCCGCCTCGCGGGCTCCGAACTCTGCATACACGTTGGGATACCGTTTGAGCATTAGCTCGACCCAGTCCAGGTTTTCCGGCCAACCCATGTGGAGGGAAATGAAGGTCGTCTTAGGATGTTTGGCGAAAATCCTGTTGCGAGCCTCTAGTAGCGATTCGAGGCTGGGAAACCGCGCACCATAGAAACTCCAGTCGGGATGCTCAATCAGTTCTTCATAGCGCTCATTTCTCCCATCAATGGGTTGAAAGAACGCCTCAGGGTCGCCGGTGTGGATCGCTACTGGAATGCCAAGTCGCCCGCATTCATCCCAGATAGGGTCCAGCCTGGGATCGTCTATCGCAAGTAACTTTCCTGTTTTCTCCCGTACCCCAAGACCAAAATCTTTCAGAATTTTCAGGCCACGGGCACCGCGGCGAACTCCGTCATCGATCTGTCGCACCATTTGCTGGCTGAAGTTCGGATCGTCAATTTTGCTCCAGTCAATTTGCGTAAAGACCGCGAAGCGGCCGGGATAGGGCTTTACCAGCTCGTCGACGACCTGTTGCAGCTTGTCTCCCCACATTCCGGTCAAAATGACGATGGTCTTGATATTGAGCTGGTCCATTCGTTTGACCAGGTCGGCAGGTGGCACCCGCTCTTCCAGGTGCATGGCATCATTCACATGCTGATGAACGTCAAAAACGGGGAAGCGCGCGCGATCGACCGGGTGCACAGACGTGTGCAACATCGACTGCGGCTGGAAATCTCGCAAGAGGAGTATCTTGTTCTGTTCAGCGTCGGGCGCGGTTTTGTACCCGATCTGCTGGGCCAGCAACGCCCCTGGAAGGAGCAATAAAATTACGCCTCGAACAACATTCCCCATCTTACTTTCTCTCCACCGTGAAATCACTTCCGCATCAGGAAGCTAGAAGTAGAACTTTAGAGCGAACTGGATCAGACGTGGATCGCGGGCCGCTTGCGCAAACCCAAATCCACAATTCGCATTGGGATTGCCGTTGGAGCATCCGCTATCGACGGGCGTCAAATCCTGACCATGTTCGGTGGCGATGTTCTCCTCGATATTGTTGGGGTTGCTGAATTGCGGGTTGTAATGGTTGAAAGCGTTGAAAAACTCGGCCCGGAATTCGAACCGCATCTGCTCGCGTATGGGTATGGATTTGAAGATAGAGATGTCCCAGTTCTGGAACCCCGGCCCCCGGATGATGTTTCTGCCGGCATTGCCGAAAGTACCCAGGGTCTGATTGGTGGCGAACGCGCAAGTATTGAAAAGGGTGCCCGGCACGCAAGGCTTGCCATTCGGATCGCCGACCACGTTGGGCCGCGCCGCATTAAACACTGTTCCGCCGCCGTCCGAGTTTGCAAGGTTGGTCTCGATGTCAGTGGGAGTAAACCAATTTCCGGTGGAGGCGGTAGCAATCCCAGCGATTTGCCAGTTACCGAAAATCTGGTTCAGCAGGCCGGAAGCATTTCCGCCGAACCTCTTCCCCTTGCCGAAAGGAAGCTCGTACGTGTAGCTGAACACGAAACGATGCCGAACATCAAAATCAGCGTTGCCGTACTCCAATCTGGGGTTGCGCTGATCCCGGAAGTCGCCTTGATTTTGCGATCCCAGGCTTGCGCTGGAGGCATCATCAAGAGCGTGGCTGTACGTATAAGAGGCCTGGAACTCCAGTCCGTGAGTCATACGCTTCTCCAGACGCACCTGCAGGGAGTTGTAGTTCGAGATGGTATTCGAGCGGAAGGTTGCGATGCCGGTGTCGAAAACCGGGTCGCAATTGTCAGAGTTTGCCAAATCGCATGGCAGCGAGGGGTCCAAAGGTTTCTTTGCTGGACGGCGCGGCGCAGTCGGCGCCGTCTGGTCCACGGTCGGTACAGCTTGATTTCCGTTGTAGAAACCAAAAAGCTTCAAACCTCGAGAGCCAGCATAGGCGATTTCCAGGACCGAGTCCGAAGGAAGTTGGTATTGGAACCCCAAGTGCCATTGCTGGTTGTAGGGTGTACGTAGATGCGGGTCGAGCGAATACAGAATGGGCACGTTTGGATCCGACAGGGCAGTTGACGGGTATCCTTGCGACAACACATTCAAGTTGGGAATGGAACAGTCCACCTGGCCCGAGTTCGGATTTGCCGAAGCGGCCCCGCAAGGTACACTGAAGGACTGCAGAGAAAAGAATGGAGGGTTAAAACCCGGACTGGGATTCGAAAACGGGCCGTTCTCCTGTCCGCCGTAAAAGATCCCGTATCCCGCGCGCATGACGAGTTTGTCGGTGAGCTTATAAGCCAAACCGACGCGCGGAGCAAAGTTGTTGTAGTCAGGATCGATCAGGCCGCGCGTGCCATTGCGCTGAATCGGAATGCTGGCAGCTATGGTCGGCGTAAGCTGGGCGTTCTGCCCCTTGGGCACGATGAGTGAAAGCGAAGCGAAGTCAAACGTCGCCTCCTCGTCATTATGCTCTTTGATCGTGCTAAAGAATTCGTATCGCAGCCCCAGATTTAGGGTCAGCCGGTTGCTTGCCTTCCAGTCGTCCTGGACATAGCCGGCGTAAATCTGCCGTCGGTAGTCAACATTGTGCAAGCTGGTAATGTCGCCGAAGTCCGGGATGCCCAGCAGGAAAGTCGCGAATGCGCTGCCAGCGGTGCCCGGAGAAGCGGGATTGTCGGTGAAATCCGTCCCAAAGCCCATGTCGCCGCGCGAGGCTGCCGGCTGAAAAATCGTGAACTGCTCCAAGCGAATCTCGGTTCCCAGTTTGAGGGAATGGCGGCCCCGAATCCAGGTCAGGTTATCGGTGAATACATAGCTGTTCTGCTTCTCTACCGAGGGCAGAAAGCCGGAACTGCCGATAGTCGCAGTTCCATCGGAAAATGAAATGTTGGGCAATCCTCCGTTGATGGGGCTGAAAGGCACACCCGGAAACTGTAATTGGCCGGAGACATCCGTGTTGAAATTGAGTTGCAAGCGATGCGAATTAATGCGGTTGTAGCCGACACGGAACTCATTCACCAGAGTCGGTGAAAAGACATGGGTTTCGCTGAGAGCCACGCTGCGGTAGGAGTTGTCTTCTATTCCGTCAAAAAAGCCGCCACCGTCCAGTGCGTTATTGAATGGCGCAGGAATAAGGCTGGGCTGGTCCTCGTAGCTGAAGCGGCCAAAGAAGTTATTTTTTTCGCTGATTTTGTGGTCAATACGAATATCGAAATTGTTCCGGCTTTCGCGGCGCTTGGGACTGGAAAAGAAATTGTTTCCAGCAATGTCGACATTGGGGCCCGGGAACAGGGCCGCCAGACGAGCCGCCAGCGGGTCGATTCCGCTGGCGGAAAAGATGTTAGTCGGCGCCCCGGATCCGTTGATAGGAACGCCGCATAGATTGTTGGGATTGAGATTCGAGACCTGCGTGAGCCGGGTGTCGAAGATTTCGCCCACGAATGTGGGATTTGAGTTGCAGTCAAGCGCGGCTGAGTTGGGAAGCGGCTGTCCCGTATTCGGATCAACTTGCGGTGCAACTGTGTTGGTGAGAAGATCGCTGAAGTCGCCGCCAATTTGCGCCGCTGTCGGAATGAGGCTCAGGTGAGGAATTGCCTGCCGCACCCGTAATCCTTCGTAGTCCCCGAAAAAGAAAGTCCGGTTCTTGATGATGGGCCCGCCCAGCGTAAAACCAAACTGATTTTGCCGATAGGCCTGCTTGCCGAAGGCCTCAAAAACATTGGTCGCGTCCAGTTTGTCATTTCTCAGAAATTCGTACGCGCTGCCGTGTATCTGGTTGGTGCCCGACTTGATGATCGCGTTCAGAATGGCGCCATTGCCGCGGCCGAACTCGGCACTGTAGGAGTTGGTCTGCACCTTAAATTCTGAAATCGCATCCACGGAAGGCTGAATCACGAAGGCGGTCTCGTTTAGCACGTCGCCGAGGTTCGCGTTGTTGTCCACGCCGTCGAGAAGGAAGTTGTTCTGCAACGCGCGCGCTCCATTGGCGCTAAAGCCGTAACTGGCGGAGACGCGCGAACCGGGCTCGCTTGGAGCCACCCCCGCCCCCAATTGCGCCAATTGGGCATAGTTGCGACCGTTCAGCGGGAGGGTAGTAATCCGCCGGCTGTTCATGACCTGCCCCAAATCCGAGGTCTCGGTTTCCAGCTGCGGTCCTTGCGATGTGACCGTGACTACTTCTCTGACGCTCCCCACCTGCAGAGTTACGTCCACCGCGGGTCGCTCCTGGATGTCTAACTCCACGGGTCCCACCTGAGACTTCTTGAACCCGCTCTTTTGCACGGTGACGTTGTATCGGCCCGGTTTGAGCGGACCGGCGACATATTCCCCGCTTGCATTCGTCGTGGTCTCAAAGGTAGTGCCCCGGTCCGCGTCGGTAACCCTCACCGCCGCGCCGGTAACGGCCGCCCCCGATTGGTCCCGCACCGTTCCGACGATGTTGCCCGTATCCTTTTGTGCTACGGCAACTGCGCCAAATAGCAAACAGGTCGCCAGCGCGATACCCCGGGCACGTGTTCGTGCCCTATTACTTCCCGGAATTACGGATGCGAAAACCGCACAGATTCCCGCCATGGCTCCCTCCTGTGTGCACCGAAAAACAAGCGATTACGAATCATTTGTTTTGATTTCGTATGATTTCGATTATCGCAACACACTATCTTCTTACCATCGAGCGTTGTCAAGCCAAAATACGGAGCGCGGGTGGGTGCGCTTGCAAGGTAAGAGTTGCCGACATCCATGTAAGTTGACTAGGGCCGTTCGGCCCGCGAAACTCCATGAAAATCGCTCAGATCCCAGCAATAATCCAGAACGGCGTGGAGCGGCAAAGATCGAAAAGACAATGGAGACACTGATGTAATACATATGTCCTTGAGGAGCCTCCGTGGTTGTTGTCTGAATCAACGTTCCCGTTGAGTTCAGCTTTTTCTACACCACGCGCTCCTCCTGGACTTAGCATTCAAACAATCCATCCAAAAGCGGGTCGCGATGCCGGTCGTAGTAGCTGAGCCACAGCCTGGTCTTGCGGCCGCCCGCCCTCTTCGAGCTCAAAGGAAAGATTTCGGTTGACACCGCTCTCGGTCGTTTTATACTTATTCTTATTCGATAATAATGCGCCTCACCCATGAACAGTTCCGTGAGCTGGCCGCGAAGCACGGTTTGGCGGTCACGCACCAGCGTCAGGTGGTCTATGAGACCGTCATCGCTTCCCACGGACACCATTCCCCAGAAAACATTTACGCCGCAGTCCGACGTCGCATTCCATCCATTTCTCTCGCTACGGTCTACAACAATCTGCGGCTTTTCATCGAGTGTGGGTTGCTGCGAGAGGTCACTCCTCATGCGTCCACGTTGCGCGTGGACGGCAATCTCAAACCCCATCACCACCTGGTCTGCTCCCGCTGCAAATCGGTGCAGGACATCGAAGGAGAGTTCATCGATCTCAAACGGCTATCCCGGCAACTGCCGGACGGCTTTGATCTGACGCAGCCGTTGATCGAGGTCTTTGGCCTCTGTCGCCGCTGCAGTGCAAAAACCTAAGCAAAACATTCTGTTACCCAATTTGAATCTTATCCCGCATTTCCGAAAGCAAGAATCTTGATAAGAGTGGCGATCGCGCGAACGGGAAAGGCAGGATGCGTGCGTCGTTCGTCATAATTTATTTGAAGGAAGGAGCAAGACGTGTCAACCGAAGCGAAGTGCCCGTTCACACACACCGCAGCTGGGGCCCCGACGAATGCGGACTGGTGGCCGAATCAGCTGAACCTGAAGATCCTGCACCAGCACTCCCCCCTGTCCGATCCTATGGACAAGGAGTTCAACTATGCGGGAGAATTCAAGAGCCTCGACCTGAATGCCGTGATCAAGGACCTGCATGCCTTGATGACGGACTCGCAGGACTGGTGGCCGGCCGACTTTGGCCACTATGGGCCACTTTTCATTCGTATGGCGTGGCACAGCGCGGGTACGTACCGCATCGGCGACGGCCGCGGCGGGGCCGGAGCTGGTCAGCAGCGATTCGCGCCGCTCAATAGCTGGCCGGACAACGTGAACCTCGACAAGGCGCGTCGGCTGCTGTGGCCGATCAAGCAGAAGTATGGGCGGAAAATCTCCTGGGCCGACCTCATGATTCTCGCAGGCAACGTCGCCCTCGAGTCGATGGGCTTTAAGACGTTCGGTTTTGGCGGCGGGCGCGAGGACGTCTGGGAGCCCGAAGAGGACATTTTCTGGGGGCCTGAGGGCAAGTGGCTGGCGGACGAGCGCTATAGCGGCGACCGTGATCTTCAGAATCCGCTCGCTGCCGTGCAAATGGGTCTGATCTATGTGAATCCGGAAGGGCCCAATGGAAAGCCGGATCCCATCGCTGCGGCGCGGGATATCCGGGAAACGTTCGTCCGCATGGCGATGGATGACGAGGAGACCGTTGCGCTCATTGCCGGCGGTCACACCTTCGGCAAAACCCACGGCGCTGGCGACGCGGCACTGGTGGGCGCAGAACCGGAAGCGGCCAGCATCGAGGACCAGGGCCTCGGCTGGAAGAGCAAATTTGGAACGGGCAAAGGCGGTGACGCGATTGGCAGCGGCCTGGAAGTCATTTGGACAACGACGCCTACCAAGTGGAGCACCAACTTCTTCACGAACCTGTTCAGCTACGAATGGGAACTGACGAAGAGTCCGGCCGGTGCGCATCAGTGGACACCGAAAAATGGTGCTGGCGCCGGTACGGTGCCGGATGCGCACGATCCGTCAAAGCATCATGCGCCATCCATGCTGACCACGGACCTCGCCTTGCGGTTCGACCCTGCTTACGAAAAGATTTCACGGCGCTTCTACGAGCATCCGGATCAGTTCGCAGACGCGTTCGCCAAGGCGTGGTTCAAGCTGACGCACCGCGACATGGGGCCGATCTCGCGGTACCTTGGCCCGCTCGTTCCGAAGGAGCCTCAGCTGTGGCAAGACCCTCTCCCCACCGTGGATCATAAATTGGTCGGGGAGCAGGACATTGCTGCTCTGAAGGCGAAGATCCTCAAATCCGGACTGTCGATCTCCCAACTGGTCACGACTGCCTGGGCATCGGCGGCGTCGTTCCGCGGCTCCGACAAGCGCGGTGGGGCGAACGGGGCGCGCATTCGCCTGACGCCACAAAAGGATTGGGAAGTGAACCAGCCGGCCGAACTGGCGAAAGTTCTGCGGACACTGGAGGCGATCCAAAAGGATTTCAACAGCTCGAATTCGGGCGGGAAGAAGGTCTCGCTTGCTGACCTGATCGTTCTGGGCGGCTGCGCAGCCGTCGAGGAAGCTGCGAAAAGGGCCGGGCACGAGGTGAAGATTGCCTTCTCGCCGGGACGCACGGATGCTTCGCAGGACCAGACCGACGTGCACTCATTCGGGGTAATGGAGCCGATCGCGGACGGGTTCCGCAACTACCTCCGAAGCGGACAGCAGCTGTCGGCTGAGGAGTTGCTGGTGGATCGGGCGCAGTTGCTCACACTGACTGCCCCCGAGATGACGGTTCTCGTCGGCGGCATGCGCGCCCTGAATGCGAACTTCGGGCAGGCCAAACACGGCGTCTTCACCAACCGGCCGGAGACGCTGACGAATGATTTCTTCGTCAACCTGCTCGACATGAATACGAAGTGGCAGGCCTCCTCTACATCCGAAGGCGTGTTTGAGGGGCGCGATCGGGCGACGGACAAAATCAAGTGGACCGGCACCCGCGTCGATCTCCTCTTCGGTTCGAACTCGCAGCTCCGAGCAATCGCAGAAGTCTATGCGTGTCGCGACTCGAAGGAGGCGTTTGTGAAGGACTTCGCGGCTGCGTGGAACAAGGTAATGAACCTTGATCGCTACGACCTTGCCTGAGCTCGGCGAAAAAGAAAGCCTGTCAGTGCTGTTGCTGTTGTTTGGATCGGCTAAACCGAAGTCGTCGCTTTTCCTCGCTCGCGGGGGGGCGCATCGCGCGCCCCATGCCGCCTTTACCAATCGGCGCAACAGTTTCATGCGGGCCGAATTTGTCGCCGTGACAGAGCACCATCTGCGTGTCAAAGCTAAGTTTAGCCGATCAGATTGGGGATAAGTTTTAGGTTACGGGCAAACCGGGATGTATGGTCCGCCGCTTTGTCGCAAGCGAAAAATGAGGGTGACAGGGTGTCAAAGCCTGCTTGAGACGTCACGCGGCGTAGCGTTTCCCCGAGCCGTCGATGCCGCTGATTGCAATAAGGCGCGCCTTGCGTCCGTGGCGTATCGGCGTGGCGAGGATCAGATTGCTCAGCGCGTTGAGATTGTTTGTGGTCACTGCCGTTTGATTCGAGCCATTCCAGTTGGTTACGTTTCACACTAGCGTGTTTCCAATGAGATAAATATCCGGCGAACATTATTTCGACGAAAGAGCCTGAATTTTCACCCGAAGTGCCCGAGATTCCGGCGACCAGGTACTACCAGCACAGAACTCCCGAGTTTTTCACAGTTTTGTATGCAAAAATGTCAATTGTGGGTCGTGCCCCATCGTCTATATGCAGAGGGCTGCGCGAGGTGTGTACCAAAAACCTTGGGCGACAAGCTCTCCGTGCCAATTCATAAACCAGAAACAACAAAGCTGAAAAGGAGATAATTAGAGATGAGTACAAAGCCGACGCACGAACAAGCGCTACTCCATCTTCAGGTATACGACCAGCGCCGCGAGGCCAAACTGCGCCAGGCGCGGGACTGGTTTTTTAAGAACTATCATGTCACCACGCTTGACGACGCCATGCGGATTGCTCCCATGGGGTCGGAAACAGGCGCCTTCGCCAGTATGGTCATCAGTTATTGGGAACAAGCCTGTGCTTTGCTCAACTACGATCTGCTGCATGAGGACTTGTTCTTCGAGACCAGCGGAGAGTTTTTTGGCGTCTGGGAGATGGTCAAGCCGGTTGTACCGGCATTCCGGGAGCGTTTTGTCGCCAAGACATTCTGCGCCAACCTGGAAAAAACTGCGCAACGTTATGAGAAATGGATCGAAAGCCGCTCGCCCGGCCACATCGCGGCCATGCGCGAGTTCATGAAACAGATGCGTGCCCAATTGGCGAAAGCCGCTTAATCTCCGAACGGGATGCCCCGTCCTGCTCTCTCTGTTCGTTCGAGACACAGGGCGGGGGATTCACCATTAAACTGTCGCTATCAGGCGATAGCTGCTCAAAACCCAGGTCACGCCGCGTCCATCTCCCGTACAGTGAAAAAACTCGAACGAGCTGAAAAGACGTGACTCCACGCCTGTTGCGGCGGCCGTAGAATTACGCTTCCACAAGGCGAACCGGCATAAAATCCAGCCTTCCTTGCGTTTCGTTGTCCTAAATAAAGGAGGGCGAGCATCGGAATGGACTGGCCGCGTCTGGCTGGCGTATATCACTGGAACGGTCGATCAGGAATTGCTTTTGCGCAACGAGTACCTTGCGGCCGAGAACCTCGTCTTGCGCGCGCAGATCAAAGGCCGGCTGTGCCTCTCGGAGGGCGAGAAAGCCACGCTGGCCGAGATCGCCCATCGTCTCGGGCGCAAAGCTTTGGCGGAGGTCGCGGTCGCCGCTAAGCCCGAGACCATTCTCGGCTGGTTCCGTAAGCCGGTGGCCCGCAAGTTCGACGGCTCGCGCTTCCGGCACTCGGTGGGTCGGCCACGGGTGGACGAAGCGGTAGAAACCTTAGTGATCAAAATGGCACAAGAGAATCCGACGTGGGGCTATGATCGCATAGTCGGAGCCCTCGCCAACGTGGGTCACCACTTGTCAGACCGCACGGTGGGCAATATTCTGCGTCGCCACGCAATCTCGCCGGCGCCTCAACGCAAGCAGACGACGCGCTGGCGAGACTTCATTCGCGCTCACATGGATGTGCTGGTCGGCACAGACTTCTTCACCGCGGAAGTTCTCACCCTGAAGGGCCTGGTAACCTACTACGTGCTGTTCTTCATGCATCTGGAGACGCGGCGGGTGTGCGTGGCGGGGATGACGCCCCACCCCGACCAGCAGTGGATGGAGCAGCAAGCTCGCAACGTCACTATGAAGGGATGGGGCTTCCTGGCCCAAAGCCGCTACCTACTCCATGATCGGGATGGCAAGTTCTGTCCGGCGTTTCGCGAGGTGATCAGAGCCTGCAATGTCAGGACACTGCAGTTACCTGCCCACAGTCCCAATTTGAACGCCTATGCGGAGCGCTGGGTACGATCCGTGAAACAGGAATGTACATCCCGATTGATCTTCTTCGGGGAGAGCTCGCTACGCCGAGCCTTGACGCAGTACACGGAGCACTATCACGCGGAGCGCAATCACCAGGGGAAAGGCAACGAACTTTTGTTTCCGTTACCGCGGCGACCAGCGACGCGGCGAGGCGCCGCAACCGATACGGTGCAACGAGCGATTGGGTGGCCTGCTGAAGTATTACGAGCGTCGGGCGGTGTGAGAACCTTCGGCTCAGATGATTTTTTTCACTTTCCGGGATTGCTTCACGGTGAGGCGTCGGGCTCGGCAGGGCAGCTCCGCTAGCGCCACCGGCGCCGGCGCGCCACCGGCGCCGGCCAATCCGGCACAGGCGGCCGGCACCGGTCCGCGCTCTGGCTGCCCGTCGTGCTTCCGGAGGACACCGCCGCCGCGATTCGCGTGCGCGCCGCTGGTCGGACGAAGGGCAACCGTTACGGCGCCCGACACCATCAGTGTTTGCGGGTCAAAGAAGGATCCCTGTCATGAAAACGCCACGCAATGGATTTAGCGAGCTGGTGAGGTTGATGTGCGTTCCGCCGGTGTTGAGGAGGATGCCGACCGTGTTGACGTGTAAAGGCTGGGTTTCGCGAACGATCACCCTCGTTCGTCGCGGTCCTCATACTGATTCCGTCTGTCGTCGTCACCCCATTGATGCGTGCACAGAGTTTCAGCGTGCTCTACGAGTTTACGGGTTGGCCAGACGGCACCGGCCCGACCGCACGCCCGATCCGGGATGCCGCCGGTAACCTCTACGGAACGACCTATAACGGTGGCGCTTTCGGCTTTGGAGCAGTATTCAGACTGGACGCCACCGGCAAGGAAACCGTGCTGCACAGCTTTGATGGATCGGACGCAGCATTCCCATTCGCAGGAGTACTGCGGGACGCGGCGGGCAACCTCTACGGCACCCTGAGCTATAACGTAGGAACGGTGTTCAAGCTGGATACCACGGGCACCGAGACCGTGCTGCATGCCTTCTCTGGTGTGGACGGCTCAGGGCCACAAGGAGATTTGATCCGAGACCCGGCGGGCAATCTCTACGGCACTACCTACTCTGGAGGCACTTACGGTTACGGGACGCTCTTTAAGTTGAATGCAGCCGGCAAGTACAAAGTACTGCACAGTTTCGCAGGAGGGGTGGACGGCGCGAATCCGATACCAAGCTTGAAGCGGGATGCGCACGGCAATCTTTACGGCACAGCCTCGGCGGGAGGTGATTTCAACCTGGGAATCGTGTTTGAACTGGACGCGACAGGAAAGCAGAGTGTGTTGCATAGCTTCTCAGGGCCGGACGGGGCAAGCCCTTATGCGAGTTTGATCCAAGACACGGTTGGCAACCTCTACGGCACAACCTACTACGGCGGTGCTTACGATGCTGGAACGGTATTCCAGCTTGATGCGACCGGCAAGGAAACTGCACAGCTTCAGCGGCGGGTCAGACGGGGCAAACCCTATCGCAGGTTTGCTCCGGGACACCGCGGGCAACCTCTACGGCACCACAGCCAACGGCGGCGCTTATGACCTCGGAACCGTGTTCAAGCTGGATGCGAAGGCAAGGGAGACCGTGCTGCACAGCTTCACTGGGGCGGACGGGGCATATCCCTACCCAGGTTTGGTCGGGGATGCGGCCGGCAACCTCTACGGCGTCACGAACGCCGGCGGATCATACGGCGCCGGAGTGGTCTTCAAACTCGCCCGCTAACTTCAGTGAGGCGAAGTGGCGGGGGCATTGGTGTGAATGTCGGGAGTGCGGTCAAACTCTAACGACGACCGGCCATCCTCTACCGATAGAACTCTTTGCGGTCGATATCGTGGTAGCCAATGCGGCAAGCAATAGTTTCTGTAACTCGGGAACATCGGTCTTCTGCTGGGCAATGGCGAAGGCACGTTCCAGACACCTACGTCTACCAGACGGGAATAGAACCTCTGGACCTTGCAGTGGCTGACTTCAACGGAGATCGCGCCGTGGGTCTGGCGGTCGCCAACGAACTCAACAACAGGGCAGGCGATAAGTCGTACCGAGTCCAGCGGCCCCCGCATGTGAAGCACCGCTTCTAAATGAGTGATATCCGGCAAGGCTGACAGGGGGGTTTCGACACATTGGTATCGATCGCTGCCATTTTTCGGAGGAGCCTATGCAGCACCTACGATTACAGAAGATCATCTTCTGCTCAGCACTATCGTGCACTCTTCTTCTTCCCCGAGTTGCGGTTGCACAGGCCAGCAAAGTAATTCTGACGTTTTACATGCTAACTGCAAGCCACGCTGCCCTAGGCGCTCCCATGCAGTACCAACTGACTTTGACCAACACCGGAACCACGCAGGTACAGGTCGAGTCGAAGGTGAGCCTGATTGCTCCCAACCGCACCACCTGCATTGAACTGGATACCATGCCAACCCTCAATCCAGGGCAAGTTCTCGGCACCTCGGGCACGTTTAAGACCAGCGATTGCGATAGTGAAACCGGGGCGTTCACCCTTACCGGTCAAACCCTTTCATCCGGCGTGGTCGTCATGCAGAAAATTATCGCGCTAACCGTCACTCCGGTTCCTGCGAATGGCGTGTACGGCAGTATTGGGGGTCGTGGGCCGGATAGCTTCGTAATTGGCTATACGTATGATTTCTCCACTGTCGTCGCCAACCTCAGCAGCACGACACAAAGCCTCCAGACGCAAGTGATTCTTACGCTGCCCGACAGCACAACACAGACGATCAAGCCAGGCGCACTTACGTCCTTTAATCCCGGCTCGAATGTCATCACTCCGGTTACAGTCACGACGACCCAACTTCCCGGTGGGCAAAAGACTGGCACCTACACCGTGACCGTGAACGTGCTCGACTCGGGCGGCAATGTTCTTTCTACCGACAGCCACAGTTTCAGCCGGACCGCCTTCCCTGCAGGTTTCTTTTCGCCGGTGTTCACAGACAGCCTGAATAGTGGAACTGACGTGCAGCGAATGCCGGTCACGCTGCCGCCGAACTGCGGGGTTGGCATACTTGACTTTAACTCCGGCAATTCCGGTGCTGCAGTCGCTGACTACGACCAGGACGGTTTTGAAGACATCTTCGTGGCTGGAGAAGCGGGGGACAATCATCTCTGGCACAACAACCATAATGGTAAGTTCACGGATATGGCTTCTGCTGCGGGAATTCCTTTAACTGCGGCGGCTTCCGTGAGCGGGGCCTCGTTCGCCGATATCGATAACGACGGCTTTCCCGACCTTCTGTTACTGGGCGGGCCGCAAGCGCAGTCGATCCTCCTGCACAACAACAAGGATGGCACGTTCACCGACATCACAGCAGCTTCGGGTCTGATCGAATCCGTACCACAAAACAATCTCAGTGCGACCTGGGGTGACTACGACGGGGACGGTTTTCTCGATCTCTACGTCGCAGTCGATATCGACTGCAGCGGTCAGAACAGCAACGCTCACCTATTCCATAACAATGGGAACCTGACGTTTACCGAAGTCACTCAGTTCCTGAACGCGAGCAAGATCAGCGCCCATGGACTGACCGCCGTGTTCGTTGATTACAACCAAGACGGCCGCCCGGACCTCTACGTGGGCAATGATCAAGGAGCCAATTACGGAGCAGATGTCCTTTACCGGAACGACGGCCCCGACGGCAATGGTGGCTGGATCTTTACCGACGTTTCGAGTTCTAGCGGTGCCGGAGTCACAATTGCGAACATGGGAATTGCAGTGGGTGATTTCAATCGTGACGGTCAATTCGACTTCTACCTCACCAACTTCACCGCTTCTCCTAACATCGCCAGCAACGTTCTCCTGCAAGGATCGTCATCAGGAGTCTTCACGCAAGTCCAAGGCGACCAGCAAGGCGGCGTGCACGCCAAGCGAGCGACGGTTCCGTTGTCAGCCGGAGGACAAGCCCCATCGGTGACCTGGGGCACTGGAGCTTATGACTTCAACAACGACGGTTGGGAAGACATGTATATGGCGGGTTCTGGTGCGGGCTGCAGCAGTGCTTGCCTGCCGGTAAACACTACTGTCTTAGTCAGCCTTAAGGGGCAATTCCTTGACTTGGGGAATTTTGCAGGTTTGTACGGGGTGCAAAAGGCTGGAACTGCGCCTACGGCCGTATTTCTCGACTATAACAATGATGGCTGGATGGACGTTTTCCAGGCACCTACCAGCACTCCAGGACTTCAGAGCGGCTTAATTCACCTTCTCACCAACACGCCGGGCAGCAATTCCAATCACTGGCTGCAGGCCAAACTCGTGGGAACCATCAGCAACCGTGATGCAGTCGGCGCGCGTCTGGTTGCGAGTGTCGCAGGCGCCACATTATTGCGAACCGTGATCAACGGAGGCACCTATCAGGGCAACAACACACTCATCCAGCAGTTCGGATTGGGCACCGCCACGCAAGTAGATTCGCTCACGATCTTTTGGCCGAGCGGCATGACACAAACATTCTCGAACGTTGCTTCCAATCAGAGAATGGTCATCACGGAGCCGTGAGAACGGGCTTACAGAGTGACACATGTTGGAGGAAATCGTCTTGGGTCGCGGAAACTAAAGACTTCTCAGCTCAATGCCGGATGTGAGTAAAAGGGCTCATTGACAGGCCGTTTCCGAGCGCGCATAGTGCTTTGCGCCCCTGGGGGACCGCTGGCCGATTTAACAGCACGGGTCGGTTGCGAGACCAGTTTACAGGCCTCCATTCCTTCAGAAGCGGCTTCAATATTTCTCTATAGGTGGAATGCCGATTCCACGTGCATTGCTCCGCTACCAAAGCTAGCACCAAATTCCATCAGGAGGACAAGTAGATGAGTACGTCTCTCGCAAGCCGCTGGCAATGGTCGCGGCACCGCCGGGGTGTTCTGGTAACCCTATTCCTGGTTCTCGCAACAATAGCCTCTGCCCAGGTCAATGCCGTATATATCGAGAACAATGTAGGCCAAACCGCGAACAAGAACTCCATTATTGCGCTGAAGAATGATGGTACCGGAAACCTTACGCCAATTGCTCCGGGACAGTTTCTCACGAACGGTACTGGGGTATTCGTTACCCCCAAAGTTGGCTCGCCCAGTCTTCAAGCCGATGGCGAAGTGGTGGTGAACGCCGCGGGCACGCTGTTGCTTGCGGTGAATGGCGGCTCGAACACGATCTCGGTGTTTGGCATTTCTAACACCGGAGTGCTCACTTTGCTGAGCACAACTCCGTTTCCGTCGCTCGGTTCCGATCCGGTCAGCATCGGCCTTGATGAGAACAGCCCGGCGGGTCCCTACGTCACAGTGGTCAATCAGGCGTCAGATCCGGCCCAACCCGGCCAGACCCCCAATATCGTAGGCTTTTTCCTGGATGAAACCACGGGCACACTGACGTCGGCGAAT
>Ga0070697_100000624_pt1 | contig 26867 bp, 28 predicted proteins | sample KBSK1501metaG_FD_65475 | JGI IMG/M metagenome (GOLD analysis project Ga0070697, IMG submission 65475) | Corn, switchgrass and miscanthus rhizosphere microbial communities from Kellogg Biological Station, Michigan, USA - KBS K1-50-1 metaG | ecosystem: Host-associated > Plants > Roots >...
AACCAGCGGACCAGGCCCCGGCGCCCGCCCGAAGACCCCGGCAACGGACCACCGGCTACCAGGAGGCCGGAATGTCAGAGCCAAACGTGAAAATAGGTCTCACTGAAACGTGAAGACCTCGCCGAGCCGCCTATCGGAATCGAACCGATGACCTACGCATTACGAGAGGCACGTTCCCGAGCCGCGCACGCGCTAGCTGCACCGATGGCACGGGCCATCGCACTGATAGCACTCGCGGCGCTGGGATTATTAGGCGACCCGGTCCACGAACCGGTCCACGTCCGAGACCTGCCTCCCCGGCATCCTGCTACTGTGCGCAAACGTTGCTGATGACATGGATCCGCGGCCGCAAGCGGACAGAGTGCCAGGGCCGACGGTTGATCTGTATGCCGCTACGCACACAGTCCGGCTAGCCGACGCCCGGATCTGCGCGATGAGCGGTACTTTCCTCGTGGGCGGCGCTCTTGAAATACTCCGCTTATGCCCCCTTCCAGCGACGTTCGCTGAGGATGTCATCAATCAGCCAGCCCGTGCCCAGTTCGAGGCGTTCCTCGACGGGCACCGCGGTGAACTCAATCGCTGCCTGGACGGGCTGACGGAGGAGCAGGCGCGCCAGTCGCTGGTGCCTTCTCGGACCACACTGCTGGGCCTGGTGAAGCACGCGACCTTCGTTGAGAAGGTCTGGTTTGACGAAGTTGTCACATGCCGGTCACGTGCCGAGATCGGTATCCCCGCGACCTCGGGCGAGTCGTTCGTTCTCCATGACGACGACACCATCGCCAGCGTCCAGCAAGCACACCGCGAGACATGCGAGTCATCACAGCGTGCGACGTCATCCCTGGGGCTGGAGGACAGGGTCTACGGCTACTGGCGCGGCCCGCTCCCGCTGCGCTGGGTGTACCTCCACGTACTGCGCGAACTCGCCCAGCACTGCGGGCACGCAGACATCCTGAGGGAGCAGATCCTCAACGGGTAGCGCGCCGGATGTCCGCGGACAGGGTCGAGCGCTGCGGGGAACGGCAAGGACTTTGGCCACGCCACGCGGTCAGTCGGGAACCGTGAACTCCGCCAGCAGAGGACGCGGGCTGACGGGGAAGCTCGTCACGGAGAGCAACCTGAGCCTTTGCGTGCGCGCAAATACCCGCCGTTACGCGCGGCGGACCCGCGAGCGAGGGTGCCACCGTGATCAGGCCATGTGCGGGTGTTCTGTGTGCGGTCCAACGCACCGCTACCCAGGCGCGAGGCTCACGGATGGTCTTGTACCAGCATGCGAGTCAGCAGGAACCAGCCGATCTCAAGCGCGATGATCGCATATGCCGAAATCGCGGCGCCGCGGCGCCAGCTGGGGTGCGCCGTACCAGCGGTGAGCACGGCGGCGGCAAACGATGACCAGGCCGAACTGGCCGATCGCACCAGCCTTCAGCCATCCCAGGCCAGCCACGGGAGTGTCCCAGCTCCCCATCACCAGGCCTCCCAGGTCGACCACGACGAACTGGCCCGCCACGACGACCGCGAATACGCATGGCAGCCACATAGCCCAAGCCAGATGCGGCCAGCCGGACCGGCCCGCCGAAATGCCCTTCATAACCCCATTGTCCGGCATCCCGCAGCGCCCGGCACAAGACCAGGACTGGTACCACCACGCGGCGACTCCCCCGCAGCCGGGCGGCCCACCCGATACCGCCATCTCGCCCGTCCCGCCGGGCGAGCCTCATAATGAGCAGAACCCGGCAATTCTGCATCGACCATCGGACACATCGAGCCTGCCGAGGCAACAACGCCTATTCGGCAGGTCGCCATGCCCGGAGCTCCTGTGACGCTGCGTCACGACCGCTGGATGCGGCCGTCCTGCGAGATCCGCCGTTATGCCCCGCTAGGTTCTCTGCCAGGCGCAAGGCTACAGCTTGCATAACTGGTGGATCTGCCGTCTTCGATGCCTTCACGTATCACTCGATCGGAATCTTGGCTTCGGGACGCGGGATCGGGGATCGGCTACATGCAGTGATGTGCCCGGACACGTCAGTTTGGGGATAAGTGGTCTGTTTCAGGGGGCGTGGAGCACACCGTGGAGATCTATCCGGCCCGCCACGGGTTCGCGGTTCCCGACAACCCGACCTACGACGCGGACGCCGAAGCCCGGCACTGGGCCGCGCTTCGCGAACTCTGCCAGGCTCGCTTCCGGGACGCCTGATCGAGCGCAGTGCCCGGCCGCGCTATTTGGCGGTAGGCGATGCTACTCTCGCCCGCACGCACGCTCAGCCTTGGGCACGTTACCTTCTGAAGCCCTCCGATCACGGCAGTTATCCGAACAAAATCATTGACTCGTCCAGGGTATCGAATATAAGATCGATATACAAGCAGATACCGAACGCGCAGCCGATTGCGGCGCCGACGTCCGGCCAGGAACGGCAGGAGGTACCAGGAGATGATGACGTCGAGACTACCCGCAGGGCGTTCGCTGCCACTCCGGCTCCGGTCCTACGCGAGGTGGCGGGTTGCGGCATGATGCGCGGCATCTCGGCTTCACAGGAATGCCAGAATCCGCCTCTCGACGAAGCCGAGCGGGACCCCTCCCCCTATGAGGCGTGTCAGGAACTATTCAGCCGCTACCCGCTGGCCCTGCGAGTTTCCGGCCAAGACAGCTCGGTACGCTCGATGGTCTTGATGCTGGCGGACGGCGGCGAGCCCAGGTTCTTCGTGCTGTCACATGACTGCGACAACGGCTGGTGCGGCTACTCGATCGGTCCGTGGCCTACTGGAGATTCCACGGATATCGAACCCGGCGGAGATGCGCATGTTCCCGGTGCCGTCACGACGGCGCTGAACAGTGGCATCCCACTCCCGCGGCATGGATCCATGTTTGGCTGGACACACCAGCACGCCATCACCGCGCTAATCGTGATCTACACCGACTACGACTCGGCCAGGCCCCTGCCCCGCTGGACAGTGATGCCGCTCGCGGGTACTCCGGAGCCGCACTGGCCCCCCTTTACCGGCAGGCCCTTTTTCGGTTCATGGTTCTGGGACTACTACTGGGCCGGGGGCATTGTGCCGCTCGATAGCCTCATTGCCGAGACTCCAGACACGATTTTCTGGGTGAATACCCGAGTAATGCTGGGCTCTGATTGCTGCGCTGTAGCATACGACAGCACGAGTGCGGAGCGGGATACGCTCAAGCGGGGATGCTACGTTTACAGCGAGGTACTGCGAGCGTGTGCCCAGATTCCGTCGCTGAAGGAACTGCTGGCCGAACCGGACAAGGTCGACCTGTCCACACGATTCCAGCGGACCGCGGATAGGGCAGTGAGCAGCGAATGTAAGGCCGATCCAGAATTGGACTAAGCTAAGTAGCTTCAGCGGTTCCGTTGACACCGCTTGAGGATTGCGGCTGCTCATACGGCAGGTTAATAGTCGAGTCATGGTCGATAAGATTCATGAGCTGGATATTCATGCGCCGTTCGGCGCGGGTGCTCTTCGGGGGCTGCATGCGTAGGGACTCGTAAAGCGCGAATCGGTTGATGTCGATCAGCGCGCACACGGTAGCGCCATATTCGTGGGCCACCACTACGGCACCCCGATAGTTCAGATAAGCGACCCCGTAGGGCACTAGGGCAATCGCCAGCCAGGGGCCGTGATGCCAGAGGAAGGCGATAGCGACGAAGGCGGCGATAATAGAGGTCATGCACATCCGGATCGACAAATCGAGAAGCTGCCTCTGATCGTTGAGATAGTCAACATGCGGCCCGGGCGCCACAAAGGCAACGTGCCGAATCATCCGGACCGCGTCCAGCTTGTACTGGGATCCGGCCTGTCTCTCGTACCTCCGCAGCACGTTGCCGAGACGTGTCGGCATTATGTCATCAGGTCTTTCCGGGTATCCACGACTCAACCGATAAAACTCATCGCGCTGAGAGAGACGCATGATCCTGTAGTTCGACGCGAGCTCGCGCTTGTCACGGTCGGCTTCTTGCAGCTCGAGGTACGCCTGCGGACCCGGCCCGGTGAAAGTGAGGAATTCAGCTCTGCGATGGTGGTGTGACATCCGCGCGCACCGCATTCGCTGCGCAACTGGATTGGTGCCCCAGTAGCCCTCGAAGAACTGCACTAGCGCGAACTGGACGGGATGTACAACTATACCTATGACAATGCTGACGAGAATTAGCAGTGCGAGGTTTCCCAGGTGCGTGAAAGCGTTTGCTGCCTTGCTCCAATCCGGTGCCCCGTTTCCGCCCCAGGCACCGCTCGCGATAAGGGCGAACGTGAACCCGGCCAAGAAGAGGGAAGGGATAAAGCTCACGACGCTGAAGTAACGGCCCACTGCACCGCCGACAGCCGATATAGCTGACGAGAACCCGTTCATTCTCTCGCCCGCCTGATTTCCGCTCTCGTTACCTCACTTGCCGCTGGCCTATGCATTTCGGTCGCCATCAACGGCCTGAGCCAGATCCTGGGTCATCATCCCCGCCAGGCTCAATGGACCCGTCCGGCTTTATTTGCGAGATGTGATGCTTCCTGCATTTGTAAAGCGCATTAGGTTGCCTTTTGGCCGCTTCTCGGCATTTCGGGCAGCGGATGTACACGGGCTTGTCGGACTGCGGTTCTCCGGGAAGGCCGACGGAAGGGCCGTATATCCAAATCGCGGCAGTCGCCATGAGAGCCCAGAAACGCAGCATACGGGCATGGGCGCTGCCGGTGGCTGACAGACCACTAATCATACGGCCTTGCATGGGCACCTCCCAGCATCATGAGCATAACCTGCAGTCCGTCCACCGGGCTAGGGTCGGCGTGGCTCGCCTGCGGGTGATGACTTGCATGGCAATATCTGGATCGTGCCAGACGCGGACAACAGTACCGAGTCAGGGCGGCCGGTCGGCGCGGACTCGACGGAGGAATCACGTTCGAGATGGCGGCCCTCGCTCTGGCTCTGGCCCGTTCCCGCGATCGGCTTGGCCACCATAGCGGGAACGCTGTATGGTCCGACCGGGGCGATCGTCACGGGCGAGGCACTGGCGGCGTTGGCCCTAACCAGTGGAATTCTTCTCTTTAGCCGCGATCGCTGGCTGACATTCGGGCTAGCCGTTGTCCTGGTGGTTTCCCTGACGGCACTAGCGGGTTCGATCTGGCTGAGCCAATCTGACCGGAAAGGCGGTCCGCGGACAGCGGCAAGTATCCCGGCCGCCTCGCCGCAGACACCGGTGGACTGGCAATGGCGCAGGATTACCCAGGCCATGGTCGACGCGGCAGACCTTCGTGGCGCGGACCTCAATGGCGCGAACCTCGACGGCCTGCAATTGCCGCACAAGAAACTAGATGGCGTCCAGGCCAACGGGGCATCTTTCCGGGGCAGCCAGATGCAACATGTCAGTCTTAGAGGCGCGAGCCTCAGAGGCGCCTGCCTGGAAGGAGCGAACCTGACCGGTGCCGACCTGACCGGCGCCGACTTCACCGGGGCTAACGTCGCCGGCGTCACGGTGTCGCGGCATGCGGAGAAGGCAGCGCTGGCCTGGCCCGGCGCTCATTCCGTGCCATCGGTCGCCTGCTCCTAGCCGGCGGGATCGGCCGGGTCAGCGCCGTTGCAACGCCGGGCGAAGAATCAGGGCCAGGGCTGCTCCGGCCGCCCAGCGGAGTCTTGGTTACGACCAGAAGGAGTACCGCCATGCCGAGGTTCATGGACTATCACGACGACCTGAACCTGCCCGCGGAGACCATCGCGCAGATGGCCCTGAAGATGTCACCAGGATATATCCGGCAGCCTCCGGATGTCGGCGTAGGTCAGGCCAGGGTCCTGACGGAAATCGAGCACGCTGTGGACTTGGTCTAGCTTCCCCGTTGCGGGTCGGGCGTCCAGAGCACGTCGGCCAGCGCCTGATTCTGGAACTTGCATCCCACTGGCTGGGGCCCAACGCCTGGACGCGTCCCTCGCCGGTGAACAGCACCACGTCACCCGTCGCGAGCTGCTTAAAACCGGAGTCGTAGCGGGGCAGCGAATCCGCGAACAAGACCTCGCGCGCGATGGTGTCCGCGAACCGCCTGCCACGCGCGTTGGTTCCCTGAATTAGCGGACGATCCGGTACGCCTGACCTCTTGATGATGCATCATCTGTCTAATGGACGACGCCAGAACTGGAACATATGCACTCAAATGAGTCCCATAGCTGCCCGGGCATCAACCATAAATAATCGGCGACCTGTAATTGTTCGACCTAATAACAATGTCGCGCGTGTCACGCTACGCGACTAAAAAGAATGCTAACCGAGCGTGTCCATTCACGGGGTCTGATACTGCAGCTGTAGATTGTTATGTTGCCCGGTCCGGGCTTGTTGGCCGCTGGTAGTAGCAGGTCCGGACACGGTGCTGGCTGGCGGCGTCGCCAGCGTGACCGGTACAGCCGGTGCGTGGTGTCGCAAGCAGGCGGATGAGTGCGCCGCGCAGCAGGGGCGCGATCTCGTTCCTGGTCAGCGGGATCTGCTCGGCGGGGGCGGGCTGCGCGTTAGCCTGATGCCTATGACCCGGCGCTTCCGCGAGGCGATGCGATTGATGCGAAGCCACGATCCGCAACGCCAGGAAGACGGATTTCACCAGCTTCTCCCGCACGCTGCTGATCACCTCGGCGAGCTGATCACGCAGTTCGGGCAAGAGCAGGACGATCACGGATTGCGCTGCTGGCTGCTTGAGCTGATCGGCGCGGCCCAGTCACCCGATGCCTTGCCCGTACTCGGCGCCCAGCTCGATAGTAACGACGAATCGCTGCGCTACTGGGCAGTTGCCGGGCTGGAGAAGCTCGATACCCCCGAAGTGCGGACCTTGCTCTGGCGTGCCAGAGCCAACGGCACAATCGCCTAGCGAAGATCGCGGTCTACGGCTGGAGTACCTGAGCGTGACGAGCACGCCGACGCGTGGCGGTGGTTGAACTTTCAGGGCAGGTTGAGGATGCTTGCGGCTCGTGTCCGATGAGCCTGGGGCGGCTGGCGAGCAGGGGGACCTGGTCTCGCGGTTGCGGGCTGTGATCGGGGCGAAAGACGAGCAGGTCGCTGTGCTGACGGCCGCCCTGGAGGCGGCGCTGGACCGGGAGCGGCGGCTCGAGCTCCGGCTGGCGGAGGTCGAGCGCCGCCTGGCGATGGACAGCACCGACTTCGGGACGCCGTCCTCGAAGGAGCGGATCGGGGCGAAAGAGGCGCGGCGGGCTCGGCATGTCAACGGCAGCAGTCCGAGCGCGAGCGCAGGAAGGACCGCAAGCGGGGAGGCCAGCTAGGTCATCAGGGAAAGGCCTTGAGCGGGATCTAGACCCGGGTGAGAAGAAGGACGCCGGGCCGCCGGCGCAGTGCCGCAGATGCGGGGGTGTCCCTGGACGGTGCGGCGGCTGCGAGACCACGGTGGGCGCAGGTCGCCGACGTGCAGGTCGTCCGGACGGTGACCGAGTGGGCGCTGCCGGGCCGGTGCTGCCCGAGCTGCGGGACGGCCACGTTCGCGGAGCCGCCGCCGGGCGCGCACGCGGGCTCGGTGTCCTACGGGCCGGTGCTGAACGCCGCCGCGGTGGTGCTGACGGCGTACGGGAACGTGCCTGCGTGCTCCAATCCTGACTGGATCTCGTCCGGAGTCACTGGACTATGAGTGAGGCACAGGCGGTAGCCCTGATGGACAATCTGATCCACGGGCTCGCCCGGGAGCGCGCTCGAACTGTGGCGTTACAGCTCAAGCTCGGCTTCGTCCCGCGTTTCTGCCTGCTGCCCGGCCTCGGCTTGGGTCTGAGCTTCCAGCTCCATCCGCGCGGCGTATTCACTGCTGGCCTGGCGTTCGGCGTGCTGGGCCGCGATGCGCTGCACGGCTTGGTCGGCCCGCGCGAGCAGTTGGTCCAGCCGCGCTGTCCGGTTACCTTGGCCGGGCTTTGCAGGCGCGGGCTCATCTTCCGGGCTGGCCTTCGGAGTCGGCCCGGCGTTCGGCTCGGATGCGGATGACGGGTTCGGCTCGGCTATGCGCTGTGGTGGCCATGGCTCGCCGACGTCGGTGGCGGCCTGGCGCTGGCGGGCGATAGCGCGTTCGGCGGCTTGGAGATCTGCTTCGAACTGGCTCCACCATCGGGCTGTCGTTTGCGGTTCATTGTCAGACCGTACCTGCGGTTCTTCCTCCGGCTGGGCGTGCCCGCGGCGTTGGAGTTCGGCTCTGGCCTTATCAGCGGCGGCCCTTACGTCGCGAGTGCCGGCGGACCACGTCTCATACCGGGTGTTGCCGACTTCGAGCCGCTGCCGTTCGGCGGCCAACTGCCGGGCGAGGGTCGTGGCGTTGGCCGCGCCCGGTTCGTCATGCTGGACCTCGGCGTGTGCGGATTGCTGCAGGGCGTCGGCTTCGGCCTGCACGGTGAGCCGCAAGGTCCCGCTGACGTCGGGCGGGGCGCTGGCCTGGGCGCGTTGCCCGGCGAGGACCCGGGCTTCGAGCTCACCGCGATGCAGGCCGTGGATGACGTCGGCTTCGTCGCGGATCTCAAGTGCAGTAAATACTGCCTTACGCATATTCTCGAGTTCGGGGTTGCCGCGGTGCGGCTCGAGGGAGACGGCCTGTTCGGGGTCGGTGATCCCGGCGGCTTCGCAGTAGGCGGCGGCCAGGCCCGCGCGCCGGGTGTATTCCTCGCGCAGGGCGGGGGACGCGTCGGAGGCGATCACGCCGAGCTGGCGGGCCAGCCACGGCTGGGGGCTGGCGGCCATCCGTTCCCCGAGCGCACGGATCCGGTCGTCCAGCCCGGCGGCGAGCTCCCGGGCGACGGCGGGGGCGCTTACGGGTGTCCGCTGCGCCCAGGTCACGTCGTGCCCGGCGAACAGCGGGAGAGCGAGCTGCTGGAGGCGGAAATGCAGCACGCTGGAGATGGACCGGGCGTCGTCAATCGGGGTGGCGGTGATCTGGTCGATGATCGCATTGATATCGTGCCCGGCGAGCTGCGCGGTGCGTAGCCGTTGCTGCAAGGCCTGGCGCGAGTGTTCGCGCTGGTACCGCCAGGCTTCGGATTCGGTGAGCCTGGCTTTAATCTGCTGGTCGATTTGCGGGTACAGCACTTGCCGGATCGCTGCGGACCACAGGCGGAGCAGGTGGCCGGTTCCCCCGGCCCATTCCTGGGCCTGCCGGATCTGCTCGGTGGCGGACAGGTCCTCCGCGTCGCGGCCCATTACGTCGGCGAGCACGGATTCGGGGGCGGCCTGTTGGTACGGCTTCTTCCCGGCCGGGGCGGTCTTGCCGGTGACAACGTGCGCGGTGTTGGCTTCCCGGCCCCGGGTCATGCCGACGTACAGGGCCTGCCGGGACAGGGTACCGGTGACGAGGAGGTGCGCGGTGTCGACGGTGCGGCCCTGGGCGACGTGCACGTTGCCGCCGTAGCTGAGCTCGGCGTTACGGGCGAGGTAGGACCGGGGGACCCGGAACGGCCCGGTCCAGGTCCCGTCCAGGCGCTGCCGCCGCACCTCGACATCTGGCCCGCGCAGGGCGGTGATCGTCAGCGTGTCGCGGTTGGTGAGTGTGCGGCCGCCGGCGTCGATCTCGGTGTTGAGGCGGGCGCGGACGAGGTCGCCGACGCCGGCCTGGTTCCCGTCGGACAGCGCGGCCTGCGGGCGCCCGACCGTGCCGAGCTGGATGAGCCGGGCCTGCACGCGCCGGGACAGGTCGGCGGCTTCGGCGTTGGACCCGGCGAGCAGCAGCACGGTCTTGCCGCGCAGGTAATCGGCGAGCCACATCGACGCGGCGCGGTCGTAGGCGGCTTCCTCGTCGGCACCCCGGATCCGGCCGTGCAAATCATAGGCGGCGACCACAGCCATGTCACCGCCACGGAGCCGGACGCTGGCCTCCCGCTCCCACGGCGCCTCGAACCGACGGACCTCGTGGAGCTCCGCGGCCGGGACCTCGCGGGCGAGCAGCTTGAACATTCCCCCGGCTTCGACCGCGCCGAGCTGGGCGGTGTCGCCGGTGGCAGTGATCCGGGCCCCGGCCTGCCGGGCTGCCTCCTGGATCATGGCCAGGTCGGTGGTGCTGAGCTGGCTGGCCTCGCCTAGGACGAGCACGTCGTCGCGGTGCAGCGGGACGGGCCGCCTGAGCTCGTCGGTGCCCTCGTTCTTGCCGAGGAATTCGGCGATGTTATAGCTCTCGGCCAGGCCCTCGTGCTCTAGGACCCGGGCGGCGTTGGTCGAGGTGGTCAGTCCGATGACCCGTCGGCCGGTGAAGGAGGTCCACAGCCGAGCGAACTCGGCCATGGTGTGGCTCTTGCCCGCCCCGGCCGGGGCGATCAGCACCGTTGTCGCCGTCGCGGCGGTGAGCATCATGACCACGGCGTCGCGCTGCTCGCCGTTCAGCCCGGTACGTTCCACGGCGGCCCGGGCCTGCCCGTCGCTGACGAGCTGCGGGACCGTCCGTCTGGCGGCGGCGAGGATCTGCTCTTCGGTGTCCAGGTGAGGCAGCGTGCAGTAGCGTTCCTGGTTCGGCGGCCGGTAGATGCTGCCGCCGTCGGAGGCTCGGACGCCGAGGCTGCTCACGTCGGTGATGTCCGGGGCAGTGACCTGGACGACCTCGGCGCCGGTCCGGCCGCAGACGGCCAGCTTGGCTACCTCGGTGATCACCGCCTCGCCGTCGCTGCCGGGGTTGAGGACGGGGAGCGCCCGGTGCACCTCGAACCGGAGCTGCGCCATCGACCAGACAGCGTGATGCCGCTGCACCTCGGCCACCGCGATCCGCGCGGCGGTGCGCTTGGCCGCATCATCCAGCACCGCCGGTGCACCCGCGGTGCGCTCGGCGGCGAACTGGGCGACCTGCTCGTGCACCGCGGACAGGGCGCGCATTTCGTGGTGCACGGTCTGTGCTTCCCAGGCGGCGAGCCGCTGCGCGCCGGTGGGTTCGGCGGCGCCGGTCTGCCCGGCGATGGTGCGGCGGGCCTGGCTCTTGGTGCGTCTGGTGTTCTGCCCGGCCTGCTGGTGCAGCAGCCAAAGCGTTCGGCGGGTCGGCGGCTTGCCGTGCTTGTCGGCGTATTCCTGGGCGAGCCGTTTCAGCTCTCCGGTGACGGCGACGGCGCGGGAGCTGAACAGGTCCATTACGGCCTGGCTGACCCCGCCGACCTCAGCGCCGTTGCCGTCCGCCCGGGGCACCATGGCGTACCCCAGCGCGGTCAGCCGGGTCTCCATCCCCCGGTCGGCGACCGGGGCCACGCCGAGCCGCTGGTTGTGCAGGGTCCGGGAGTCCAGGGTCCGCCACTTGCCGTCGGCGCCGTCGGCGCGCTGGACCCGGTTCCAGATCGCGACGTGCACGTGGAGCTGCGGGTCGCCGTCCCTCGATAGGTGGTGCAGGAACGAGCTGGCGACCAGGCCGTCGCCGTCCCGCCACTCCCCCGTGCGGGCAGAATGGTGACCGGTCCGGGTGTAGGCGGCGTGCCGCTCCAGCCACGCCACGGCTTCCCGCGCCGAGTCCATCAGCGCGGCCTCGATCTCGTCGGCCCGCGCGTCGAGCGCCGCGGCCTGGTCCTGGTCGCCGCGCTGGCGGGCCTGCCGGGCGGAGACCCGGTAGGAGGCGTGCAGGACGGACACGCTCTTGACCGCGCTGACGGTCAGGTCGAAGTACGGCACCTGATGCGGGTCCTTGCGGCGCTCGGCCGCGCGAACCTCGGCCAGCTCCACGGCGCTGGCGTACGGGTGCGCGGCCAGGTACGCCGTCACCGCCGCCTGTTCCCGCTCTTCGGCCGCTTTGGACGGGCGGCGCTTGACCAGGAGTTCCCCGCCGGGCCCGATGTTCTCCTGGTAGAGGCGCTCGATCGCCTTCGGTTCGACCTGGCCGCTCAGCCCGAGCGCGGCGGTGCCTTTCCCGGCCCACTGCCCGGGCGGCTCCCCGGCCGCGGTGTAGTACGACATGGCCCCGGCGCAGCCGCCGCGGCCCTGGCCGGACGTGAAGTAGGCCACGTCGTGGCCGGCGTGCAGCGTCACGTTAGTTGACACGTTTTGTCGCCGCCTGTGCCGTTTCCGCGTTCATCGATCGTGATGCCTGTGTCCGGTTGCTTTCGATCACGACGCGAAAGGTAAGCGGGGACTCCGCACGTTTTGCGGATTTGCCCCGCGGCCGACAGCCAAGGGGCGTGCGTCGGCTAGGCGGATGGAGAGACTGTCCTGGGCTACTGCGACCGGGCCATGGAGCCGGTAACCTACGCGCTGAGAAGATGCGGCGTATGCGGGCGGCTGGCTATTGGCCGTCGCCGACGGCCTGGGCTGCCGTACCTCCGGGGCATGGCGACCACGCTGACCGTGGTGCTGTCCTCCGGCGGCCGCAGCCCGCGCTGGCTCACATCGGCGAATCCCGGGCGGGCCGGCTCCGCAGTGGTCGGCCCGCGAGATCACCGACGAGCGCACGATAAGCGACCTCGTCGCCGGTGCCTGCTGCTCGCGTCGGTGCTCTATGGCACCTGGATGGCAGGCCAGGCCTTTCGGCTGATACGGGCTTGCGGGTTCTGCGGGCCGATGGTCGCTACCTGCTGGGCCCGGCGGACTCAGCCCGGTCGTCGACGACCGACCGCACTTTTATGTACTCACTTTGCGCGACGCATCCACCGATGCGCCCTCCAACTGACCACCGTAGCCGGGACCCGAGCCAGCGTGTCCCAGTTGACCCCGTGCCGCTGTGAAAGGCCCCTGCATGCGGGTAAGTCGGCTCCCGGTTCCCGCTCGCTGCCGAAGTTGGGCGCCTGCAGATCAGCCGCGATAACCGATACTGCGAAACGCCCGGCGGCACGACCGCCGCCGCCTTCGTGCCCGATGCGCCGGAGAGTATTGGCGTACCATCGCCGTGACAATATGCCCGGGCAAATCGGGCACAATAAGGCCCCCTGGACCATCCGCCAAGATCACCCAGGGGGCAAGGCCCCTGCACTAGGAACCCACCACGAAACCTAACACGGTAAACAACCACCACGACACAGACCAGCCAGTCCCTCCCGAGCTGCTGGAGGCAGTGGCCCGGGCCCTGGCCGCGGCGCTCATCCCGGCACCACGACGGCCCCCACCACCGGAAACGGAGGAGGCCGCGGACTTCCTGACCGCCGCGCAGTTCGCCCGGCGGCTGGGCGTCTCCCGGGAGACGATCCGGCGGCTGGCGATCACCGGGGCGCTGCCGCACACCATTGTGTGCCAAGGCACCCGGAAGACGACCCGCCGCTACCCGCGGCGGTTCGCTGAGGATTTCGCGGCTAGCGGTCTGGAGGTAGCCGACCTGGCTGCCTTCGCCGCCGCCTGGCGGGCGCGGGTCACCGCGCCCGCCCGGTGACGGCCCGCCCGCCGCGGCATCGCACCCTGGCTGCTCCGGCGCGCTTTGCCGCGCGCTGGCGGGAGCTGGCTGCGTGCCGCGGCGCCGACCTGGAGGTGTTCTTTCCCGGCCGGGGTGAATCCGCCGGGCCGGCGCGACAGGTCTGCGCGGCGTGCCCGGTCCGCCAGCCGTGCCTGGACTACGCCATCACCAACCGGATCACTCACGGCATCTGGGGCGGGCTGACCGAACGGGAACGCCGCACCGTGCAATCTCGCTGGGTGCGCGCATCGCGGCGGGAGCGTGATGAGGCGATCGCGGCAGCCTCGGCCGCCGGGTACACCAAGGCGTCGATCGGCCGGGCGTTCGGCCTGGCCCGCATCTCGGTGAGCCGGGCCCTGTCCCGCGAGCCGGATCGGCGGCCATCATGAGCCGCAGCCTGGTGCGCACAGTGCATCTGTGGCCGCCGGGCCAGGTCACACAGTTCACGGGCAGTTCGCGCAAGCTGGCCGGGCGGCTAACCGGTCGCGCTCTGAGCCGTGGCGCCTGGCTGATCCAGGTTCAGCTCCAGCGGGGCGGCTTGTGGGTTCCGGCGCAAACCGAGCTTCGGGAGACGTCATGACCGGGCCGGTGTTTCCGGAGGACTCCTGGGTGGAGGTCCGTTACCCGCTGACCAGAGAGCAAGAGCAGGCGGACCGGGCGATGTGGCCGTGGCTGCCCGGCTGGGTGGTCAGCGTCTGCGGCCCGGATGAATGGGAGATCTGCGTGCAGGCGCCGGACCTGGCCACCTCGCACGACGGTGAGGACTGGTACCCGACCTGTTTCCGGGACTCCTCCGAGATCCGCTCGTCCGAAGCACAGGCAGATCTGGAATGCCCTGCCGGGCCCGAACTGGAGGCGCAATGAGCACCATACGGAGAGGGCCCGGCCACCAGCACGACCAGTCGATCCTCTCCAGTTCCCGGCCGGAACCGACGGGGCAGTCGTCTTGCGGGCCGACTATCGCGACGGACGGCTCGGGCCTGTCTGGGATAAGTCGCGATGGCGGCGACCAGCTCATCACCAACGTGCGCGGCCGAGTCGGGACCGGACGGGCCCCCGGCTCGGTGCTGATCGCCGTGGCGGCGTGGCTGCTGACGCTGATCGGCGGCGGCGCGCTGTTCGTCTCGTTCAGCGCCCAGTACGCCTACGTCTTCACCGTCCGCCGCCAGGACGCGGCCAGCGTGATCGAGGCACTGCTGCTGGACCTGCTGATGATCACGTTCACGCTGCTCGCGCTCGGTCTGTCCCGGGCGGGCAAGTCCGCCCGGGCCGAACGGATCCTGATCCTGGCCTGCGCCGCCGCGTCCGCCTACATGAACATGGCCGCCGCCGACGTGGCCAGCCCACGGTCGGTCGCCGCGTACGCGATCGCCCCGGTCGCGCTGGCCGTGGTAGTGGACCGGGTCGTGGCGGTGATCCGCCGCCACGTCCTAGCCGACCAGGAATCCTCGGCCTGGAGCACCGTTGCCTCCGCCGCGGCTACCGCGGTCAGGATTGCCGGGCTGGTGCTGCTGTACTGTCTGCGGCTCGCCCTGGCCGCGCCGGAGACGGCCCGCGGGCTACGCCGGATGGTGCTGGACGCCGCTCCCCTGCCTGCGCTTCCTGAGGTGCCCGCGCCGGAGGCTACCGGGCCGCCCCGCACCAAGAAGGCGATCCTGCTCGCCTTGTACCACGCCCATCCGGACTACGGGGACCGCGGCACGGCCAGCCGGGTCGCTGCCGAACTGGCACCGCAGGCGGGGCTACAGGCAGGAACCGCCCGCAGCTATCTGTACGCCGAACTGGACGCCAGGCCGTCATGACCGCGGCCCTGCCTGCTGACCCCTCGCCGCACGCTCTGGGCGAAAGCCTGGCCGCCCTGGCTGTGCAGGTCGCGGACCTGCGCGGCCAGGTCCGCGACATCAACGCCCGGCTCGACCAGGCGGGGATTCGCGCCGGCCTGGACCTGGCCGCCCAGTTCGAGGACCTGGCCCAGACCGTCGCCGACGCGCTGGAGGCTGCCGCCCCGAGCGGGCCTGCCGCTCCGGTCTGGATCGGCCTGGATCGCGACACTTACCACGCGCGGCTGGCCGACCTGCGGCACTGGGCCGACACCGTACTCTGCCACCACTACGGCGGCTACGAACTGCGGGACTGCTGGCCCCGCCACATCCACGCCGTCTGGGAACTGTCCACCCTGGCCGCCGAATGGCACCGGACCTACGGCGGCCCACACCCTGACCTGGCCCGGGCCCTGGAATTCTACGACCGCTGGCTCCCGAACACCATGCGCCGCATTGCTGGCATGACCCGGGCGTGCATGACGCAATGCGCCATGCTTCGCCGTCCTGGTGACACGGTTCACGTTCAGCGCCGTTAAGCCTCCGGGGCCTGCAAGTAGCCTCGGGGGCAGCCATCTGCCAGATTGGAGCCGCGACATGACTGGCGAAGCCACCTACCACTCGGTGAGCGTGGCCGGCGTCGTGATCGATGAGAACGGGCGCATCCTGGTTATTCAGCGGCGAGACAATGGACACTGGGAGCCGCCCGGCGGCATTCTCGAGCGCGATGAGTCGATAATCGAGGGCTTGCTTCGCGAGGTCAGGGAAGAGACCGGGCTCATCGTCGAGCCGCTGGCACTAACCGGCGTCTATAAGAACATGAGACTTGGAGTCGTAGCCTTGGTCTTCAGATGCCGTCCAACCGGTGGCACCCTGACTGAGAACTCAGAAGCCGCCGGGTTCCGCTGGATGCAGGAATCCGAGGTAAGCGAGATAATGCCTGAAGCCTTCGCGATCCGCATTCTCGACGCTTACCGGAATGACGCCCAACCATCGATCCGAGATCACGACGGCGTGAAGCTCATCGCCCGAACCAGGTAGCACCTTGCCGGGAACCCACGATTCCCGGGCAGCCGTCAGCTAGGTCCGCAGCCCGGCTGGCCGTTCGGTCCGGTGGTCAGTTCATCAAGCCGGTCAAGTAGCTCGCTGAGCGTGTATCTGGTGATCACGGTCTCGCCGTCCGGCTCGGGGATGCGGGCCTGCACGGTGCCGAACCCGCCGTCGCCGATGATCACCTCTGGGTGCGCGGCCCTGAACCGTGCCAGGCGTAGCAGCTGGTCCGGTTCGCCGAGGGCGCCTGGCAGCCCGTGCCGGACCAGCCGGACGTCGAAGCCGCTCATGTACGGCCCCGCGATACAGGAAGTCCGGTGGCGATCCCGGTCACCTCGCGTGCCCGGTGCCTGTCGACGGCGAACAGCACGGCACCGAGTACGACGCTGTGGTCCGGGTGGAAGTGGCGGCCGACTGCGGCGACCAGCTCGTCGCCCGTCCCGGCCGGGTTCTGGTCCCGCCAGGCCGCGACGGCGGCGCGGGCTCGGGTCAGGTCCGCGGGGTTTTCGTCCCGGAACCTCACGGCCGGTTCCGCGGGCTGCTACTGACTCCTGCCGTCCGGTCCATGGCGGACGCCTCCTCACCATCGCGCGCCAACGTGGTTACCGGCAGCGTGCCGCGCGGCGAACCGGCGGGTAAAGGGAGTTGACAAAAGTTGACGAGCAATTAGTCAGGGTCGGCGGCCAGGTCGCGGAGCGCGCAGCCGATGAGGCGCCGGGCTTCGCGGCCATACAGCGCCGATTGCTGGAGCAGTCCGAAGACCCGGGCGTAGAGCGCGATGTCGCGCGGCTGGGTGATGGTCAGGCTGGCCGAGACGGTCTCGATGCGGACCCTGGAGTGGTCGAACATCCAGAAGCTGCCCTGGGTCAGGCTGTGCCGCTCGCCCGCCGCCGGGATGATCCCGATCCTGACTCTCGGCAGCGACATCACGGCGAGCAGCCGGTCCAGCTGACCCGCCATCACGTCGGCGTCCCCCACCCGGGTTCTGAGCACCTGCTCCTCCACGACGACCTGGAACTCGCGCTCACCGGTGTACAGCACCCGCTGGCGGTCCAGGCGCGCCTGGACCGCCGCGTCAACGTCGTCGGCCAGGCCCATGAACCCGGTCCAGAACCGGAACAGCGCGGCGGCGTATTCGGCCGTGGTGAACAAGCCCGGGACGACCGTGGTGTCGTAGATCCGGAACAGCGACGTCTGCTCGTACAGCGGGACCGAGGACTCCGTCAGGTGCTTGAGCCCGGCCTGCATCTGCCGCCGGTACTCGTGGTACATCGCCTCGATGTGCCGGACGGTGGCGATCAGGTCCGGAATCTGCCCGGCCGCCCCGCATGCCGTGCACCAAGAGCGGATGTCCTGCTCCGTCGGGCTGCGTGCCCCGTTCTCGATCTTGCTGACCTTGGTGAAATGCGAGCCCATGGCGACGGCGAGCGCCCGTGCGGTCAGGTTTGCGTCCTTACGGATCTCACGGAGGCTGGCACCCAGCGCTTCTCGCGCCTGCTGGACTGGCGTGGTCACAGTTAGGACGGCGTGTATTCGCCGTGCGGGATCGCGACCCGCCAGGCGGCCTCGAACGCGGTCACGCACTGGGTGACCAGCTCCGGCTCGCGGGTCAGCTGATAACCCTGGATCGCGCCATCGCCGGACAAGTGGGTGAACACGACCGTCTCGGCGTCGAAGCACCACAGGTCGTTGCCGGGCAGTAGCAGCCAGGATGCCCGCTGGCGCGGCAGCCACCGCACATACTCGCCGGCCTTGACCAGCTCGTCTGCGTCTCGCCACTCGAACCGGATGTAGTCGGTCACCGGCTCGGAGACGACCCGCAGTCGGCGGAGGGTTCGGCCTGCCTCACAGTGGCCACGCATCATCTCACGCCATGGCCCCCACCACTCCTCCTCGGCCGCGGGATCCAGCGACTCGCCGGCGAGCCACGTTCGGAACCGGCCGTGATCGGCCGCCGCGTACAGGTCGCGCATCTCCAGGTGCAGGGCCTCGCGGCGGAAACCGGCTATCAGGCTGTCGCGCAGCTCAGCTGTGACCCTCTCCATGCTGCTGCTCCTCCGGCGGCAGGTACTTCATCAGGCGCTTCGGCACCTCAACAACCGTCTCACCATCAGGAATCCGCATCTGCGCCAGGGCCTCCGGGTCGGTCACCGTATAGCCCTGCACAAGGTACGTGTCTCGGTCGGTTGCGTACAGCGTCGGCGAGTCGTTCGGCGTGCTGTCTTTACCCAGGAAGGTTAGCTTCATGATCGGCCTCTCGGGATGCGATGTTGACAATAGTTGCCCACCAGTAATCGTGAGTGCCTAGGCAAGGGGCGTCAAGGCCAGAACGCAAGAGTGCCGAAATGTGCGACTTGCCACTGCCCGAGCATCCTTGGCTGCAGGTCTGTGTGCTGAGCGCATTGGGCTGAGCGGGTTCAGCGCACCGTACTGCGCCGTTGACCTCAATCTTGGTGAGAGACTTTCGCTACGTCTTCAAGCACGCGCAGAGCGCACCACACCATCCGGCGCGTGATCCGGCACAGGGTGCGCATTCCGGGCAGTCGAGGTGACGGACAACTCGCTCAGCAGGGCGGACGCAAGCGCCCGAGGAGGACTCAGCGCGACCGGACTGGCTACCCCGCCTTGGCACCCTACGGCGCACGGCGGGCTGCCGCCCGTACGTTCCCGGGGCACTGCCCATCCATGGTCGGCCGCCGTCACAACTGGCGAGCGCGCCCAAGCGGGAATGGCCATCACTTGAGCCTGAGCGTCGGGATCGAGCAGACGCCCGCTGGAGCGTTCAGAGCCAGCCACATTGGTTAAGCAAGCGTCAGGCCTGTGTCATGTATGTACCGGCAAGAATGTCCCACGCATTCCCCATAGCTGATGGAAAGAACCGCGACACGGTTGCTATCCACGAGACCTCGGGCACCTCCGCTACGAGCACTGTGGCCAGGAGGCGCGCGGCGCGGCCGAGGTCCCCGGCCTGCGCGGCGACGGTGGCCAGCGCGGCGAGCGCCCGGGCCTCGGCATCGGGGTCGCGGATGGTGCGGGCGAGGGTCTCGGCGCGGCCGGGGTCGCCGGCCTGGGCGGCGGCGGTAGCCACCGCGGTAAGTGCCTTGGCATCGGGGTCGCGGATGGCACGGGCGAGGGTCTCGGCGCGGCCGAGGTCCCCGGCCTGCGCGGCGGCGGTAGCCACCGCGGTGAGCGCCTCGGCCTGGGCAACGGAACCGGGGATGGTGCGGGCGAGGGTCTCGGCGCGGCCAAGGTCCCCGGCCTGCGCGGCGGCGGTAGCCACCGCGGTGAGCGCCTTGGCCCGGGCAACGGGGTCGCGGATGGTGCGGGCGAAGGTCCCGGCGTCGGCCGCCAGCCGGCGGGCGCGCTCCGGGTCCCCGGCCTGGGCGGCGGCGGTGACCAGTTCGGTGAGCAGCTTGGCCTGGGAATCGGGGTAGGGGATGGTGCGGGCGAAGGTCTCGGCACGATCTAGGTCCCCGGCCTGGATGGCGGCGGTGGCCAGTGGGGTGAGTGCCCAGATCTGGGCATCGGGGCCGCTGATGGCACCGGCGAGGATCCCGATGCCAGCCGCCAGCCGGTAGGCATGATCCTGGTCCCCGGACTGCGCGGCGGATAGCGCGGCGAGCGCCCAGGCCTGGACCACGGGGTAGCGGATGGCGTCGGCGAGGGTCGCGGCCTGGTCCGGGTCCCCGGCCTGCGCGACGGCGGCGGCCACCGCGGCGAGCGCCCAGGACTGGGCATAGGGATCGCGGATGGCGTCGGCGAGGGTCCCGGCGTCAGCCGCCAGCCGGCGGGCGCGCTCCGGGTCCCCGGCCTGCGCGGCGGCGGCGGTAGCCACCGCGGCGAGCGCCCAGGACTGGGCATCGGAGTCGCCGATGGCGCGGGCGAGGGTCCCGGCGCGGCCGGAGTCCCCGGTCTGCGCGGCGGCGGTCGCCAGCACGGTCAGCGCCCGGACCTGGTCATAGGGGCTGGGGATGTCGCGGACGAGGGTCTCGGCGTCGGCCGCCAGCCGGCGGGCGCGTCCCGGGTCCCCGGCCTGGGCGGCCGCGGTGGTCACTTCGGCGAGCGCCCACGCCTGGGCATAGCGATCGCCGATGGCGCAGGCGAGGGTCTCGGCGCGGCCGAGATCCCTGGCCTGAGCGGCGGCGATAGTCAGCGCGGCGAGCGCCCAGGACTGGATATAGGGATCGCCGATGGCGCGGGCGAGGGTCTCGGCGCGGCCGAGGTCCCCGGCCTGGGCGGCGGCAGTGGCCAGTACGGTGAGCGCCCAGGCCTGGGACTCGGGGTAGGGGATGTCGCGGGCGAGGGTCTCGGCGTCGGCCGCCAGCCGGCGGGCGCGGTCCGGGTCCCCGGCCTGGGCGGCCGCGGTGGCCAGCGCAGCGAGAGCCCGGACCTGGTTATAGGGGTAGGGAATGGTGCGGGCGAGGGTCTCGGCGCGGTCCAGGTCCCCGGCCCGGGCAACGGCGCCGGCCAGCGCGGCGAGCTCCCGGTCCCTGACTTCGGGGTTGGGGATGGCGCCGGCGAGGGTCCCGGCGCGGTCTAGGTCCCCGGCCTGCGCGGCGGTGGCGGCCAGCGCGGCGAGCTCCCGGACGTAGGAATCGGGGTTGCGGATGGTGCGGGCGAGGGTCCCGGCGCGGTCCAGGTCCCCGGCCTGCGCGGCGGCGGTGACCAGCGCGGTGAGCGCCCAGTCCCTGTCATCGAACGTGCCGATGGCGCCGGCGAGGGTCTCGGCGCGGTCCAGGTCCCCGGCCTGCGCGGCGGCGGTGGCCAGCGCGGTGAGCGCCCGGACCGGGGTACCGGAGCCGGGAAGGGCGCGGGCGAGGGTCTCCGCGTCGGGTGCCAGCCGGCGGGCGCGGTCCAGGTCCCCGGCCTGCGCGGCGGCGGTGGTCAGCGCGGTGAGCGCTTGGACCTGGTTATAGGGGTTCGAGATGGTGCGGGCGAGGGTCTCGGCGTCGGCCGCCAGCCGGCGGGCGCGCTCCGGGTCCCCGGCCTGAGCGGCGGCGGCGAACAGTTCGGTGAGCAGCTTGGCCTGGGCATCCGGGTGTTGGACGGCGATGGCGCGGGCGAAGGACTCGGCGCGGTCCAGATCCCCGGCCTTGGCGGCGTCAGCGGCCAGCGCGGTGAGCAGCTTGGCTTGGGCATCGGGGCTGGGAATGGCGCGGGCGAGGGTTTCGGCGTCGGCCGCCAGCCGGCGGGCGCGCTCCGGATCCCCGGCCTGCGCGGCGGCGGCCAGCGCGGTGAGCAGCTTGGCTTGGGCATCGGGGCTGGGAATGGCGCGGGCGAGGGTCTCGGCGTCGACCGCCAGCCGGCGGGCGCGCTCCGGATCCCCGGCCTGCGCGGCGGCGGCCAGCGCGGCGAGCGCCCGGGCCTGGTAATCGCGGTCGCGGATGGTGCGGGCGAGGGTCTCGGCGCGGTCCAGGTCCCCGGCCCGGGCAACGGCGCCGGCCAGCGCGGCGAGCGCCCAGTCCTGGTAATCGGAGTCGGAAATGGCGCCGGCGAGGGTCTCGGCGCGGTCCAGGTCCCCGGCCTGGGCGGCGACGGCGGCCACCACATAGAACGGCCATCCCTGGTAATCGGAGTCGGAAATGGCGCGGGCGAAGGTCTCGGCGCGGTCCAGGTCCCCGGCCTGGGCGGCGGCGGCGGTCAGCGCGCTGAGCGCCTTGTCCTGGGCATCGGAGTCGGAAATGGCGCGGGCGAGGGTCCCGGCGCGGTCCAGGTCCCCGGCCTGGGCGGCGGCGGTGGCCAGCGTGGTGAGCGCCCCGTCATGGTCATCGCGGTCGTGGATGGTGCGGGCGAGGGCCTCGGCGTCGGCCGCCAGCCGACCGGCGCGGTCCGGATCCCCGGCCTGGGCGGCGGCGATGGCCAGCACGCTGAGCAGCTCGGCCTGGGCATTGGGGTCGGGGATGGTGCGGGCGAGGGCCTCGGCGTCGGCCGCCAGCCGGCCGGCGCGGTCCGGGTCCCCGGCCTGGGCAGCGGCGGTGGCCAGCACGCTGAGCAGCTTGGCCTGGGCATCGGGGTCGGGGATGGTGCCGGCGAGGGACTCGGCGCGGTCCAGGTCCCCGGCCTGGGCGGTAGCGGTGGCCAGCGTGCTGAGCGCCCAGGCCTGGGTGTAGGAGTCACGGATGATGCGGGCGAGGGCCTCGGCGCGGTCCAGGTGCCCGGCCCGGCCGACGGCGGTGGCCAGCATGGCGAGCGCCCGGGCCTGATCATAGGGGTAAGGGATGGTGCGGGCGAGGGCTTCGGCGTGGTCAAAACGAGCGAGTTGCACCCACATGACGGCCAGATCGGCCGGTAGGGATGCGTTGCGGCTCAAGATGACGAACCGGTAGGCAGCCAACTCGACCAGAGCCTTGAGATCCAGGTCCTTTTGGCTGGCGAGCAAACTCTGAGCAGTCCTGATCTCGGTGACAGCCGCGTCGTCGTTTCCCGTTGTCTTCAGGAGAAATGCATGCCTGCCCGGATCGCGGGCCAGAGCAGCCAGCCGCGTTGCGTCAGTCGTAGCCGTCAGCAGGCCCAGGTAGCCGCGGATGGCGTAGCCCGGAGTGGTGTCGGGCCAGCCGCCACTGGCATAGGACCCGATCCATTCATGCACCTTTTCTCTGTAGCGGGCGAGGTCGGTCCCGAGTTGTTCTTCGGCAGTAATCCGCAATGTCTCGTGCGCAAACAGGTATACGCGCGTCGCCGGATTCGCCTGGGGGTCCCGCGGATCTGTGGAGGCTCGCGTTTCAAGGCTCCGCCCGGACACGCCGAGCAAAACGGGGTCGAGCTTGTATGGGGGAGCCTGGATGAGAGCCGACAGGTCGCTCCTGTTCAGACCGCCCCCCGACCCGGCGATGTAACCGACCACGTCAATCGCGACCTGATCACCCGCGAGCAGGTCCCGCAGTTCCTGCTTGGCGAGCGATTCGATGTCCCCGGCCGCCGGTGACTTCGACAGGTGATGCGGGTTGCACATGCGTAGCGGGTGATCATGAGGGAGGTCTTCAGGGAGACCAGGGTCAGGGCGACTGGTAACAATGAACCGGACACCGGAGGGGGGACGACGAGGGAGCATGCGGGCGATGCTGGCCCTCCCCCTGGGCGGGGTTGCGCCAACCTCGTCTTCATCGAGACCATCCACCACAACGACAAGCCGACGTGCCCGTTCTTCCGCTTCAGCTGCCGCCGATGCCAGAAGGTCCTCCCATGCGCCCTCCCGCGCCCCTGCCACGGCTGGAGGGCTCCCGCTAGCCGGATACAGCGAGTTGAGCTGTTCGATCATGGCGTCGAGGAACGCGACGCTGTCGGCCTGGCCCGGGAGACGGCCGGTGATAAAGAACGACACGACGTCCACACCAGCGGGCGGATGAAGAACGAACCACGACGCTAGGGCGCTCTTACCAGCCCACGGGCCAGCCTGCCACCATGCGTATGACTCGGCGCCCGCGCAGAACTCGGCCCAGTCTGCCAGTTCATCTTCGCGGCCGATGAGCGGGTCGGGCGCAATATCGCGGACCTGTCTCAGGTATCGCGATCGGACAAGCTGGGCCTGATCCGGGGGGACGACATCAGGCAGCCCGTCAGCGGCCGGGGCCAGCCCGAGCAATTCCACCAGCCTGCCGAGATCTGAAGCCGGAAGCTCTCTGTAGGCGCGGTCGATACGGCGCGCAGTCAGCCGGCCAGTGCCTTCGCTGGGGTGGTGTTCAGCCATGACAGCCACGATCCGGTCTGCGGCCAGTACAGGCCCCCCTGACATCCCTTCCCATGGGGACGGCTCTCCTTTGGCCGGCTCGCTGGGGGGAGGGTCGTCCAGGTAGATGGCGAGGGTGCCCTGACGGCGGTTGGCCGACACCGGTGCGTGGCCGATCGCCTGCTCAAAGTCTCGGAACACCGCACGCTGGCCCGCGTTGGCGGGGTCGTCCCGGAGCTTGAAGAGCGGGAAGCCGAACGCGTTCACCGATAGCGCGGCTGTGCCGTCGCGGATTCGGCCGAATCGCGCTGGCTCAACCGTCCGGCCCCCAGTAGCGGCCTCCGGGATTGTGACCACGGCGAGGTCGGTACGTTCGTGCCCTGCGGGATCGGCCCACCAACTCTCCGCTTGCACGTCGATCTCGGTGTCCTGTCCGACATCTAGCCGCACTCGGATCGCCGAGGCTCCGATCACGACGTGCGCTGCTGTGAGCACTCGGCCTGGCGCGACCAGGTACCCGGATCCGCGCAGGGGAGCCTGGCCTGGCCCTCGATCAATCACGATCTGGGCAACCCGCCAGGGATCGGCCGTCACGTGGGACCTCTAACCATGGTCGTCAGGACTTCAGTCTTCGTCTTCCACTTGCTTGCCGCCGATCAGCGGGGGAACAGGCTTCCCATCCGGACCGAGAGGCGCCTTCATGTCCCGAGGGCTGAGCACAAGCTTGATGTCCTGGACCGCTTCCCGTGAGACACTCACATCCGCCCCGGCTTCAATGACCCAGAACCGCACCTTCGCCCCCGGAGTGGCGTCCCGGCCGACGGTCACGGTCAATGACAGCTCAACAGGGCCCAACTCGAAGCGCAATCGCTCACCTTCGGCATCATCCATCGCCTCATTCAGTTCTGCGCGCAGCTGCCGTATCACAGATGCCAGCTCTAGGCCACTCATATCCATCACCCCATCAACGACTTCTTAGAGCTAGCAGAGCCTTGCCGCGGTGGCAACCTTGATCAAGATTCCGCTTCGGATTCCCCCAATCCCTCACCACCGCGCAGGTCTAACGCTGGCGCGCAGCGTTTCAAGAGGGCGATCCCTCCCGTGCCCCCGATCCTGAAGCCTTGCGAGTTCGCCGTCAAGCCTGTCTGTGACCGCTGGACAACCGCGGACCGAAGGGCCGTTCCAGGCAGATATACACGCGAAGCTGGGCTCGACCGCGCCCTCGGCAAGGATTCGGTGGCACTTTCCGGCGAGGAATGACCAGGACCGAGCGCCGCCAGCACCTGCAGCAGCCGTCCCCAGTCACTCCTGATCAGCAGCGAGTCAATGTACAGATAAAATCTGACGTGACGCACCATCCCGGGCGCATTGGCCTGATCTTCTAAAGAGCGGTTCTCGCGCGGCAGCAAATGCATCAACTGGGACGCCAGGCAACGCTCACGAACCCAGCTACTTCGTAGTTGTGAACTCGGTAAGCCACGCCAGAGCGGCCTGTTCCTCAAGGCCAGCAAGTGGGCCGATGACCGCGGCGAGGGCCGTGAGTCCGTCGGCGCCGGAAGGTGGCAGATGCAGGCGGTAGAGCTCGCGGAGCCGTTCCTTCTTGCGGAGCTCGTCGAGCTGGGAGGGGATGACGGTGGCGGCGGCCTGGTCGGCGGGGCGGGTGAACTGGGCATAGAACTTCAAGGTCGTGGAGCCCTCAGCGTGGCCGAGGCGTCCGGCCACGGTGTTCAGGTCGGTGCCCGCGGCCAGGAGTTGGGTGGCGGAGTAGTGCCGTAGCTCCTTCAGTGAGCTGGTGATGCCGACCCGGAGGGCGTACCGGCGGTACCGGTGGGTCATCGTGTCGGGATTCCACGGCGTGCTGCCTACTGGGTCAGGCGAGAACGCGAATGCGTCTTCCGGCACCTGGACGCCAAGGGCCTGTGCGTCGGCTCGGCGGCGCTGGAAGCGCTCGCGGAGCAGTTCACAGGTCAGAAGGTCCAGCGACAGGGCGCGGCCTTCACCGTCCTTCGGCGCCTTCTCGATCCGGCTCCCTTGCTTGACGATGTAATTCGTGGAGACCCGGACTTGCTGGCGGGCGAAGTCGAACCGGTTCTCGCGCAGCGCACTGACCTCACCCCGGCGGGCTCCGGTCGTGATCGCGGTCCACAGGTACAGGCCGAATTCCTCGTCCTCGGTCCACACGAGGTTGAGTAGCCTGGCCGCCAGCTCAGGGGTAGGTGGGTCCGGCTCGCGCTTACGCGGGTGCGGCGGGCTTGCGTTCTTGGCGACGTTACGGTCGGCCCAGTCGTAGCGGACGGCCAGGTCCAGGGCCGAGGAGATGATCGAGTGGATCCGCAGGATCGTCGCGGGCTTCATCGGCTTGCATGCGTGCGGTCGGCACCGAGCGTCGCATACATGGGGCCGGGTGGTGCGGTGGTCACGCAGCGGGCCGCATCGCTGGTCGCACGAGTGCTCACCGTCGGCATGGTGCTCGGTCCGCGGCAGCCGTCCGCACAGCCGGGAGCACTTCTTCAGCGCGGTATACAGCGCGTCGAGCGAGTCGGCGCCGAGCTTGCGGATCTTGACCTCGCCGAGCACCGGCCCGATGGTGCGGCGGACGTAGCCTTCGTGCGCCTCCCGGGTCGACACCTCGAGGTCGGCGACTTCCAGGTACTTGCCGAGCGCCTGGCCGAGAGTCGCATGCTGGTCGGGGAACCGGCCGCCGCCGGCCTCGACGAGCATCCGGCTGAGCGCTGCGTGGGCGGCAGCCTCGTCGGGGCAGGTCTGCCTGAGGAGGCGCGCCTTGCCGGTGACCGGGTCGGTTCCCGCGTAGACCTTGACTCGGAACGAGCCACTAGGCAGTTGCTGTATGTGACCTTTGCTGGTCTTGGCCATGAAAGCACGATAGCCCGAATCAGCCGATCCGGTCCACAACCCGGTCCACGCTATCGAACAGTTCCGTTCGATTTACGGCTTCTAGCTGGAGCCGCCTATCGGAATCGAACCGATGACCTACGCATTACGAGTGCGTCGCTCTAACCGACTGAGCTAAGGCGGCG
>Ga0070697_100000626_pt1 | contig 26794 bp, 27 predicted proteins | sample KBSK1501metaG_FD_65475 | JGI IMG/M metagenome (GOLD analysis project Ga0070697, IMG submission 65475) | Corn, switchgrass and miscanthus rhizosphere microbial communities from Kellogg Biological Station, Michigan, USA - KBS K1-50-1 metaG | ecosystem: Host-associated > Plants > Roots >...
ACCCAAACCGTCTTCGGCATTTCGCGCGACGACGCGGCGAGCTTCATCGGCATTTACACCGATAAGGGCATTCTCGCCGTCGACCCGTTCGTCTCCATCGACCGCGAGGGCGTCGGCGAGCTCGTCAAGATCGCGACCGAGCGCGGCCGCAAGACGCGAAAGAACATCAAGCTCGGCATTTGCGGCGAGCATGGCGGGGATCCCGCCTCGGTCGTCTTCTGCGCCGAGATCGGGCTCGACTACGTCTCCTGCTCGCCCTATCGCGTGCCGATCGCCCGCCTCGCCGCGGCGCAGGCCGCGCTCGGCAAATCGTTCGCGAACGAGGGCTGAGTTCTATCGTTCGGTGATCAGCCGCGCCGCGCTGATGAGTACTTACCCTCCCCCTTGTGGGGAGGGTCGGCGCAGGCAAAGCGAGCGCCGGGGTGGGGGGTGGTGCGGTCACCCCACCCCGACGGCTCAGGACTGACGTCCTTCGCCGTCGACCCTCGCCGTCAAGGGGAGGGAAAATGCGTATCGTTCGCCTCAGACGGCGACCTTGGCGAGAAAACTCTCGACTTCCGAGCGCAAATCCGACACGGCGTTTCCCACCGTTTTCGAAACCTCCAGCACCGTTTGCGCGGTCTTGCGCGTGTCGGTCGCGGCGTCGGCGAGGTGGTTGAGAACCGCGACGACGTCGTTCGTTCCCTTCGCCGCGCTGGCCACGTTGTTGGAGATCTCGGAGGTGGCGCTGCTTTGCTGCTCGACCGAGGCGGCGACGGCGTTCGCGTTGCGGTCGATCTCCTGCATGCGCTCGGTGATGCGGTAGATGGCCTCGACGGCGGAGCCGGTCGAGCCCTGCACCGCGACGATCAACCTCGAAATATCCTCGGTCGCCCTCGCCGTCTGTACGGCGAGCGATTTCACTTCGGAGGCGACCACCGCGAATCCTCTGCCCGCCTCGCCGGCGCGCGCCGCTTCGATGGTGGCGTTGAGCGCCAACAGATTGGTTTGGCCGGCGATATTGCGGATTAACGCCACCACGTCGCCGATCTTCTGCGAGGCTTCGGCAAGCCCGGCGATTTCTTGATTGGTCGCGTTCGCTTCCGCGGACGCCACGCGCAGCACTTCGGTGGTGCTCCCGAGCTGCCTCGAGATCTCGGAGATCGAGGCGGAGAGCTCGTCCGCGGCCGTGGCCGCGGTGGTCACGTTCATCGACGCCTCGGTCGAGGCCTGCACCGCGCCCTCGGCACGCTCGGAAGTCTGGTTCGAGGAGGCGAACAGCGTCGTCGCCGTCGATTTCATGGCGGTGGCGTTCTCGCCGACGGTGCGAAGGACTTCCTCCATCCGCTCGCGAAACTTGGCGATCGCCGTTTCGACCTTCGCGCGCCGTTCCTCGGTGGCGCGCATCGCCGCCCGCTGCTGCTCGACGCTGTGCTGTTCGGTTACGTCGTCATGGGTCGCAACCCAACCGCCGCCCGGCATCATGCGCTCGGCGATCGCAATCGTCCGGCCGTCGGGCAGATTGACAACCTTGGTATTGTCCTTTCCCGTCGAAATCCCCTTCAGGATTTCGGCGACGTACTCGCCGATATCGCTGTCAAAATTTCCTCGGCTCGCGCGATGCTCAAGAATCTCGCGCAAGAGCCGCCCCGGTTTCACAAAATCGGGCGACATACCGTAGATCTCGACGTAGCGATCGTTGAACAGCAGAAGCTTCGTATCCGCGTCCCACACGCAAAGACCCTGCGACATGTAGTTGAGCGCGGTCTTGAGCCGCCTGTTCTGCTGGCCGAGCGCGGGGACGCGGATCAATTGAATGACGGCAAGAACCGCCGCGCCGCCGATCAGCGACAGAAACAGAAGGCCGGCAAAGCCAAAGAACTGCCAACCCTCTTGCATGCCGGACAGAGCAGAATTGAGCATCGTGTTCCGCTTTCCAATGCCCGGGCAATATGTCCACCTAGAATTGCCGCTAGGTTAATAAGCCCTTGCCGCCGCGATCCGGACACCATCCGCCGCCCGCTTTTTGCCTATTGGCAAGGCCGGCGATACTGTTCAAACCATGCTTGCATGCAAGAAAACGCCACCGGCGCTCGGCGCTCGCGGCTCGCGCCGACAACGGTTCGCCCGGCGGAATAGGCGGCTCAGGATTCAGCCATGACGACGGACCACGTTTTCATCGGCTTTATGGGCGCGGTCGGCATCGCCGCCGGCGCGATCCTGATCGCCGTGCCCGGGTCGCACGACTTGCCGGTGTCGCCCTATTTCTGGGTGCTGATCGCCATGGCCGCTTTCGAAATCACCCTGTTCGCCTTTTGGCGCGGGGTCCCGGGCGGCATGATTTCCAACGGCGCGCGGCTCCTCGGCTTCGTGCTCGCAACCGTCATCATGGTGGTGATGCCGATCCTCGCCGGCTCGCCCGCGCGGTTGTTCTGAGGCGGGTATATTAAGGGCGAGAGCGCCCCGCTTTTCGCCGATTCCCGCCCGTTAACCTGGCTTCAAGATTAAGCGGGCGATAACGCTTGCGCGTTCGTTCTCGGTCCCGGGGAGGGATCGAGGCGCATCAGTAGCGTTGCGTAGGGTGGGCGTGAAATGTTTGCGTCGCGTGCAAAACGGCGTGCGTTCGCCGTTCATTTTGGTATCGCGATCGCGCTTCTCCTGGCTTTCCCGAGCCAGATCGCACCGCAGGACCTCGCCAGCCTTCTCACCTATCAGGCGGCGCCGGTCGAACGCGCGCAAGGCTTCTTTCTGTCCTTCTCGGCGCTGCGCACCGCGACGTTTTCGCTGCCGCGCCCGGCGGGCATCGCGATTCCCCAGCTTCCGATCGTGTCGGTGGTCGCGCGCGCCGAGCGCGAGGCGGATCCCGAGATCATCGGCTCGATTGCGAACGCCGCATCGACCGCGGGAGCGGACGCCGAGGACGAACCGCAAATCATCATCGTCAATCGCGCCGGCAAGGGCGACATGTTGGTCCGCCACGTCGCCGCCGTGCCGCCGCACATCGAGACCGCGGAGGAGCCTTCCGAGATTCCCGCTCCCGCCCCGCGCTACGACATCGCCATGTCGCTGGAAATGGATCCGGGCCTGCCGAAGGAAGAGGACGAGGCGCGTCCCGACCGCGCCGGCACGCTCGCGCGCTTGAACGACAATGAACTGCCCAAGCAAGGCGTGATCGCCCGCGTCTCGCGTCTCTTTTTCTTCCGCGACTACGTGCTGGGCTCGCTGCCGGCGATCCTCGATCCCGGCGACAAGCCGCAACTGGCTTCGGCGCCGGCGAGCGCGCCCACCGAGGGCTCCACCACCGTCGCCGCCAAGGGCGAGGTGACCGGCGAGGAAGCCCGTCCCAAGAGCCCGGCCGAGCGGCTCGGCATCGCCGGGGCGGCGCTCGCCAAAGCCGAGAAATGCCTCGCCGACGCGATTTATTTCGAGAGCCGCGGCGAGCCGAAGCAGGGCCAGACCGCGGTCGCGCAAGTCGTGGTCAACCGCGCCTTCTCCGGTTTTTACCCGAGCGACATTTGCGGCGTCGTCTATCAGAACGCCAACCGCTACCTCGCCTGCCAGTTCACCTTCGCCTGCGAGGGCAAGAAGCTCGTCGTCGACGAGCCCGACATGTGGGAGCAGGCGAAGCAAATCTCCCACGACATGCTCGACGGCAAGCTGTGGCTCGACGAGATCGGCAAGGCGACGCACTACCACGCCTACTGGGTGCACCCGGACTGGATCCGCGAGATGCGCAAGATCAACCGCATCGGCGTGCACACCTTCTACCGCCCGAAGGCGTGGGAAGGCTGATCGCTACTTCGGCCGCGATGGGGATTTTGCCGCGCCGCTTCCGCGGGCGATCGAGCGCTATTGGCTGGGGGCCGCGCCGGCGCCGAAGAAAGGCGAAGAGAACGGATTGTTGGCATTAAAATTAGCGCCGGTGTTCTGGCGGGCGGCGGCGCGGATACGCGGCTTGGGCTTGGCTTTGGCGGCGGCGCGCTTCGCCTTGGCAGGCTGGTCTTCCGCCGCACCTCGCGCGGCTTGGACCTTTTCCGTCTTCTCGACATTGACCGCGCGCACGGGTTCGGGCGCCGGCGCGGGCGGCGCCGTCTCGGCGGCCGGCTGGGCGGGCCGCGCGGCCCTGTCCGCATCGGTGAGCGATTGGGATTTTTTGCCGGGCGCGCCGATCGAGCCGGTAATCTCGGCGGGCCCGCTTAAAATCTCGACCGACGGCTTGCCGGGCGTGCGCAGGGCCGCGATCAAGCCGAAGCCGCCGATCAAAAGAAGAACGGCGGCAAAGCTTGCCGTGAGCATTATCCGAAGATCGAGCAACACCCGCGATGGCCTCTATTCGCGCGACGGAGCCGACGAATCACTTGCCGAAGATGCTCGCTCGCCGGCGGCGCGCTTGGCAAGGGCGTCCGATCTCGGGGTTACCCGAGATCGGCGATTAAATGCACAAGTCCGCTAAAGCCGACTTGCGTGGCGGACAATTTCAATCGCTCGCCGGAATTATCTTGCGCGGGATCGGATAAATCCAGCCGGCCGGCCCAACGCCGGCGGGCAGTCACGCCTGCATTTTCTTCGCCGCGTTCACCGCCGGCCCGATGCGCGCGCCCATCGCCGCGCCGAGCGCGGCAAGCGCGTTTGCCGGCCGCACCATCACCTCGAATTCGGCGATGTTGCCGGCCTCGTCGAAGCGGATGATGTCGACGCCCTTCAATTTCTTGTCGCCGACGCGCGCCGAGAATTCGAGCACGACGTCATGCGCCCCCGCCACGAATTCGCGGTGATAGGCGAAATCCTCGAACACGCTCGCCGCCGTGCGCAAGACGAGGCAGACCACGTCGCGCGTCGGATAAGGCGGATAGGCCATCGGCGAGCGGAACACCGCCTTCTCGGCGACGATCGAGGCAAGCTCGGAAAGATCGTTGTTCGCGATCATCGCATGCCACTTGGCGAGCGATTTCTGCGCGGCGGGAGAAAGGCTCGTGGTCACCGCTCAGCCCGACTTGCGGCCGTTGACGCGCCGCGCCAGCGGAAATTCCTTGCTGTCGTAAAACGCGCGGATTTCGTCCTTGTGATAGCGCTCCTCGTCGATTTCGAGAATGGCGCCGTTCAGGAGCGCGGGCGGAAGGTCCTCGATGGCGAAGCGGATCGCCTCGGCCGCCGTCTCGAAGCGATGATAGGTCACCGGCGACCGCGCGCCGCCGCGGCCCTTGCAGGGATAGAGTTCCGCGAGCGCGCCGAAATCGAAAGCGGCCATCGCGCATTGAAGCATATTCAACGCCGCAGCGCGAGCGCGGCGCGAAGCTCGTGCCTATATGCTCATGTCATTGCCGGGCTTGACCCGGCAATCCATGCGGACTTTCGACGCACGCTGAATTTCATAATCGATGACCAGGCCATATAGTTTTGTCGCGGCCTGCTCATAAATGTGAGGCGGCGACAGGATTCGAACCTGCATCATTCCACCCGCATCCTCATTAGAATGAGGCCGCTAGAAAGATGGCGCTCGTCCGTTGAGCTACGCCGCTCTTCGAGGAATATGCTGATCGTGGTTTGATTTAGCTATACTCAAAATCTCAACCGGCCGGTCGTAGCCGAATCAACCTACAGCTACAAAACGGAAACCCTAGATTTCGCACCCTAAGAATTGCAAGATTCTCGGATTTAGCGATCTTTGCAGGCGCTTCCTTCGCCCATTCAGGTTGAAGCAGAAGTAACAAGACTTCGCTTATCTTTCGACCTTGATTTCGAGCGCGTATTTCGATCATGGCTTCATGAAGCGTAGGCATAATGTGTAAAACAGGAAAAATGGTGCGTATATATCGATTATAGATATTCTTGTAGTCCGATTCTAAGTCTCCACTTCCTCTTCCGAATGCTTTCCGGTGACGAGATATTACGGAACGAAAAGAGCTTTGGATCACGCGAGATTTTGATTTGAAGGCATCAATTTCTTTTGCCCTTGTCGGAGAAGACTTTTTCGTCATCGAAACTTTCCATGCTGGCGGAAGTTGATGAGCATCGACTCTGATCGAAATCTGCATGCGACTAAAATCCTCAGATGATCTCATTGTAATGCCCGGCATTATCCCTGCTTTCATCTGTTCTTCTTCAGACTGCAAATTCTCGACGTCCATAAATGTCAGATAACCTTTCAATCGATAATCTATCCGACTGATGCCGGCCCGAATTCGGCCATTCATTTGCTGCGCCTTAAATTCTGTAACCCACTTAGGAAGACGCCCTATGTATGATCGCTTCCTTGCAGTTCTAAACATCCAAGCGATAAGCGCTCTTGAAAAGGAATGTGCTGGTCGGTTTGGCCGCAGATCCTTAGCCATTGGATAGGCAGCAATCGCAATAATTTTGGCTGCATCGAACAGCAATTCCCCTTGCAGAGAAAAAAATAAGTTCTCTCCCTCTGAGGCGGGCCAATTTGCTTTCGAAAAATAATCGGTCGATAGTATTTGTTCTGCCTGAAACTCAATCATCCGGAGCGCCATCTTAATCAATTCACCGACACCGCCTTCTTCCTCGTCATGCGCTGTCTCCTGGCGTCCATACTAACTTCCGACGGCCGCTGAAACCCATCATGGATCGCCGGGTCAAGCCCGGCGATGACATGAAAAACATCACATATTGGGATAGTTCGGCCCGCCGCCGCCCTCGGGCGGCACCCAGGTGATGTTCTCGTTGGGATCCTTGATGTCGCAAGTTTTGCAGTGGACGCAGTTCTGCGCGTTGATCTGAAAGCGCGGGCCGGTCGCTTCCTCGATCCACTCGTAAACGCCGGCCGGGCAATAGCGCGCCGACGGCCCGGCATAGACGTCGTGCTCCGAGGATTTCTGCAGTTCGGGCCGCGCGACGTGCAAATGCACCGGCTGGTCTTCCTCGTGATTGGTGTTGGAGATGAACACCGAGGAAAGCTTGTCGAACGAAATCACCCCGTCGGGCTTGGGATAGGGTATCGGCGCGAATTTCGCCGCCGGCTCCAGCGTTTTCGAATCCGGCTTGCCGTGGCCGAGCGTCCCGAACAGCGAGAAGCCGAGCAACGAATTCAGCCACATGTCGAAGGCGCCGAGGCCGACGCCGAGGAAGGTGCCGAATTTCGACCACAAGGGTTTGACGTTCCGCACGCGCTTCAAATCGCGGCCGATCGCGGAGCCGCGCCAGCCCTGGTCGTAGCCCTCGAGCGTATCGTTGGCCCGTTTTGCCTGCAGCGCCGCCGCGATGCTCTCCGCCGCCTGCATGCCGGAGAGCATGGCGTTGTGCGAGCCCTTGATCCGCGGCACGTTCATGAAGCCGGCGGCGCAGCCGACCAGCGCGCCGCCGGGAAAGACCAGCTTCGGCACCGATTGAAAGCCGCCCTCGGTGAGCGCGCGCGCGCCATAGGCGAGCCGCTTGCCGCCCTCGAGCGTGGGGCGGATCGCGGGATGGGTCTTGAAGCGCTGAAATTCCTCGAACGCGGCGATATACGGATTCTTGTAATTGAGGTGGAGGACGAAGCCGACGACCACCTGCTGATCTTCCATGTGATAGAGAAACGAGCCGCCGCCGGTCCAGTTGTCCAACGGCCAGCCGAAAGTGTGCTGCACGAGGCCGGGCCGGTGTTTTTCGGGGGCGACCTTCCACAGCTCCTTCAGGCCGAGGCCGAATTTTTGCGGGTCGCGGCCGGAGGCCAAGCCGAAGCGGGCGATCAACTGTTTGGAGAGCGAGCCGCGCGCGCCTTCGGCGAACAACGTGTATTTTCCGCGCAGCTCCATGCCGCGGGCGAACTCCGGCCGGTGCTCGCCGCTCTTCGAAATCCCCATGTCGCCGGTGGCGACGCCCGCGACCGCGCCGTTCGCGCCGAACAAAACTTCCACCGCGGCGAAGCCGGGATAGATCTCGACGCCCAGCGCCTCCGCCTTCTTCGCGAGCCAGCGGCAGACATTGCCGAGCGAGACCACGAAATTCCCGTGGTTCGACATCAAGGGCGGCATGGCGAAATTCGGCAACCGGATGGCGCGCTTTTGCGAGAGCCAATAGAAATGGTCCTCGCTGACCGGCGTCTTGATCGGCGTGTCGCTCTCGCCGCGCCATTGCGGCAGCAGCCGGTCGAGGGCGATGGGGTCGATGACCGCCCCCGACAGGATGTGGGCGCCGACCTCCGAGCCCTTCTCGACCACGACGACGGAAGTCGCGGGCGAAAGCTGCTTGAGGCGGATCGCCGCGGCGAGGCCCGCGGGCCCCGCGCCCACGATCACCACGTCGAATTCCATGCTTTCGCGGGGCGGCAGCGCGGATTTGCTCATGTTTTGCTCCGGCCGCAGTTTTCCCCCGTTTTCGGCCGAATGACAATCGCAACAGCGGTTGACGCGGCGTCAGTTGCGCTAAACTAGCCGCATGCCGCCATTACCCCTGCCAACCGCCCTCGACATCCTCGCCTTTCACCGCGAGGCCGGCGTCGACATCGCGCTCGAAGACGCGCCCGTCGACCGCTTCGCCGAAAGCATTTCGCAGAGCGAACAATCCCGTCCCGCCGCGCCCCGCGAAACGATCGCGAGCCCACCTGAATCGCGCGCGCAATATCGGCGGAGCAGCGCGGGAGCAGGACCCTCGGACTTCATGTTCGGCCGCGAGGAAGCTCAGAAAACTTCGGCGGCGCCGGTCGCGCCCGACGCCGCCGCGCTCGCCGCGCGCGAGGCGGCGAAAAGCGCGGATTCGCTCGAGGCATTGCGCGAAGCGCTTGCGCGCTTCGAGGGCTGCGCGCTGAAGAATACCGCGAAGAACCTCGTCTTCGCCGACGGCAATCCGAAAGCGCGCGTGATGTTCGTCGGCGAGGCGCCGGGCGCCGACGAGGATCGCGAGGGCCTGCCCTTCGTCGGCCGCTCGGGCAAGCTGTTGGACCGCATGATGGCGGCGATCGGCCTCGATCGCAGTTCGGCCTATATCGCCAACATCGTGCCGTGGCGGCCGCCGGGCAACCGCACGCCGACGCCGCAAGAGTCGGCGATTTGTCTGCCGTTCATTCGCAGGCAGATCGAACTCGCCGACCCCGATATTCTGATTTGCCTCGGCAAGCCGTCGATGCAGACGCTTCTCGGCATCAACGACGGCATCAAAGCCTCGCGCGGCCGTTGGCGCGAATACGACACCGGAAGGCGGACCATCAAGGCGATGGCGACCTTTCATCCCGCCTACTTGCTGCGAACGCCGGGCGAGAAGAAGTTCGTCTGGCGCGACATGCTGGCGCTGAAAAAGGCGCTGGCGGGTTGAGGTGGAGCTAGGACAGCCCCGCGAGCCGCATCGACAGCGCCTTCAGCTTCGCCCGCGCCTCTTCGTCATAGGCCTGCGGATCGGCGCGGGCTTCGTGCTGGCCGTTGAAAAAGAGCCCGCTCTTGCCGGCGAGTTCCTCGGAAACGATCTGCTTCATAATGGCGTCGGCGCCCTCCTCCACCGAGGAGGCGGGCGTGGCGCCGCTCACCCGCACCATGGTGGTGTTCATGTAGGTCGCCGGATGCAGCGCGTTGGCGGTGACGCGCTTCGGATCGAGCTCGCGCGCGAGGTCGATCGTGAACATGATCTGCGCGAGCTTGCTCTGGCAATAGGCGCGGGTGCCGTTGTAGCCCTTCTCCAGCATCACGTCGCCGAAGTCGATCGCCTGCTGGCCGAGCGAGGATATGTTGACGATGCGCGCCGGCGCGCTTTCGACGAGGCGCGGAAGCAAAAGATGGGTGAGCAAAAATCCGGCGAGGTAATTGACGGCGAAGCGCAGCTCGAAACCGTCCTTGCTGAGATGCCGCTGATTTTTATCCGGTCCCGAGCCGATGCCGGCATTATTGACCAGACAATCGATGCGCTCGCGATCGCGCAGCACCGCCTCGGCGAGCCCGCGCACTTCGGCAAACGAGGAAAGATCGGCCTGATAGAACGTCGCCATGCCTTTTTTCGGGCGGACGCGCGCGCCGCAAATTTCCCGCAACACTTGTTCGGCGCGCTGCTGGCTGCGGCCGTGAATGAGAACGTTGGCGCCCTCCGCCGCGAGCCGGGTGGCGACGACGCGCCCGACGCCGTCGGTCGAGCCGGTGACGAGAATGGTTTTTCCCTCGAGCCGCATGCCCATGTCTTTCGGCCGCCCATGAAACCTAATGGCCGACGGCGAGTTGAGGCAGCGATGAAAACGCGCGGCGGCTATGCTAGGATGGCAGGCATGATGCAGTGCAGCGAGAGATGAGGTTATGGATTTCGATCCCGTTCTTCTCGCCCGGCTACAATTCGCCTTCACCATCTCGTTCCACATCATCTTCCCGACCTTCACCATCGGCCTTTCCGCCTATATCGCCACGCTCGAGGTGATGTGGCTGTGGTCGGGCGGCGAGCACTATCACCGGCTCGCGCGCTTCTGGACCAAGATCTTCGCCGTCTCCTTCGCGATGGGCGTCGTCTCCGGCCTCGTGCTGTCCTACGAGTTCGGCACCAATTGGAGCCGCTTCTCTGCGATCGCCGGCAACATCATCGGCCCGCTCATGGGCTACGAGGTGCTGGTGGCGTTTTTCCTCGAGTCGACATTTTTGGGCATCATGCTGTTCGGCTGGAACCGCTTTCCGCCGGGATTGCACGTTTTCTCCTGCATCGCGGTCGCGACCGGCACGCTGATCTCGGCGTTCTGGATTATTTCGGCCAATAGCTGGATGCACACGCCCGCCGGCCACGCCATGCAAAACGGCGTCGCGGTGCCGGTCGACTGGCTGCAAATCATTTTCAATCCGAGCTTTCCTTACCGGCTCGCGCATATGGCGACGGCGGCCTATCTGACCACCTCCTTCGTCGTGCTCGCGGTCGGCGCGCGCTATCTGTTGGCGGGAAAATATCTCGACGAGGCGAAAACGATGCTGCGGATGGGCGTCGGCTTTGCCGCCATCGTCGCGCCGTTGCAGCTCTTCATCGGCGATCAGCACGGGTTGAACACGCTGAAATACCAGCCGGTCAAGGTCGCCGCGATGGAGGCGCATTGGGACGGCAGCAAGCCCGGTGATTTCGAGATCTTCGCTTGGCCCGACCAGAAGGGCGAAACGAACCGCTATTCGATTTCAGTCCCGCGCGGCTCCTCGCTCGTGCTTACCCACGACGCCGGCGGGCTGTTTCCCGGCCTGAAGAGCGTGCCGGCGACCGATCGGCCCAACGTGCCGATCGTCTTCTTTGCGTTTCGCATCATGCTCGGCATCGGCTTCTTCATGATCGGCGCGGCGCTGCTCGGCGCCTTGCTGTGGTGGCGCGGAAAATTGTTCGAGGCGCGCTGGTATCTCGTGCCCGCGCAATTCGTGTGGTGGATCGGCTTCGTCGCGGTGATCGCGGGCTGGACCGTGACCGAAAGCGGGCGGCAGCCGTGGGTCGCGCAGGGAATCTTGCGCACCGCCGACGCGATTTCGCCGGTGCCGGGCTCGTCGATCGCGACCACGCTCGCCCTCTTCGTGCTCGTCTACGGCATCGTGTTCTCGATGGGCATTTATTACATCAACCGGCTGATCAAGAAGGGGCCGGCGGCCATTTCGGGCGAGGCGCCCGCGAGCGGCATGGCGAGCCGGCCAATTTCGCTCGAGATGTAGGCAGAGGGAATCGCCATGGAATGGTACATCGCACTGATCTGGGCCGGCGTGCTCGGACTTGCCGTCGCCATGTACGTCATCCTCGACGGCTTCGATCTCGGCATCGGGATTCTGTTTCCCTTCACCAAAAACGAGCACGAGCGCGACCAGATGATGAACACGGTGGCGCCGTTCTGGGACGGCAACGAGACCTGGCTCGTGCTCGGCGGCGGCGGACTGTTGGCCGCGTTCCCGACGGCCTACGCGATCCTGATGCCGGCGTTTTATCTGCCGGTGATCGCGATGCTGTTGGGCCTCATTTTCCGCGGCGTCGCCTTCGAATTCCGCTGGCTCGGGCGCGTCAGCAAGAAATTCTGGAGTTTCGCTTTTGCCGCGGGCTCGGCGCTCGCCGCAGCAGCGCAAGGCGTGATCCTCGGCGCGCTGATCCAGGGCGTGAAGGTGCAAGACGGCGCATTCGCCGGCGGCCATTTCGACTTCGCGACGCCGTTTGCGTTTCTGTGCGGCGCCGCCGTCGTCGCCGGCTACGCGCTGCTCGGCGCCACGTGGCTGATGATGAAGACCGAAGGCGACGTCGCCCGGCGCGCCCGCGCTCACGCGAAATGGCTGCTCGCCGCCGTCATCGTCTTCATGGGGATCGTCAGCATATGGACGCCGCTTGCTTTTCCGCGCATCGCCGAGCGGTGGTTTTCGCTGCCGAACTTTATTTTCTTCTCGCCGGTGCCCTTCGTCACCGCGCTTGTCGCGCTCGCCTGCTGGAAATGGCTCGCCGACGAGCGCCGCGAAGTGCTGCCGTTCCTGTGCGCGATCGCGTTGTTTTTTCTCGGCTATTCGGGCCTGGTGATTTCGAACTTTCCGTACCTCGTGCCGCCGACGCTCACCGTGTGGCAGACCGCCGCCGCGCCGGCGAGCCAGATTTTCATGCTGCTTGGCACGCTGGTCATGCTGCCGATCATTCTCGGCTACACCGGTTTCGTCTACTGGATCTTCCGCGGAAAAATTCGCGCCGGCGAGGGCTATCATTGAACAATGATCCCTCCCCTTCAGCGAAGGGATTTACGGCGCCGGCGGAATGATCGCCCAGCCGAGGCGCACGGGATCAAGCCGGCCCGGCCGCACCCAGGACAGCGCCATCGGCGCTTCCGGCACGAACAGCGGCAAGTTCGCCGCGAGCGCCGCGGGCGGCGCGGTGTTGCCGCGGAAGATCGGCCAGATCACGACCGCGCCTTTCGCGCGCAAATCGCCGTCCTTGATCCAGGGTGCAAGCGCCGGATCGCCGTTCGGAAACACATGCGGACGGTCGCTGCTCGCGAGCGCGATTTCGCTCGCGGCCACGGCATCGGCGACGACGATCTCGAGGCGCTTGCCGGTGCGGGCGCGAAACGTCGCGCTCACCGTGCGCGCGGCCTCGGCGGCGGGCCAGTTGGTGGGCAAGCCCCGGTTTCCCACCCACGGCGCTATAAATCCGCTGAGCGCGTCGAGGAAAGGCGGCAACACGAAGAGCATGATGGCGACGAGCGCCGCGGCGCGCTGGCGGTGGATGCGCAGGCTGTCGCCGGCGAGCACGACGGCGAAAAGCCCGGAATAAAGCAAGAGCGGCGCGAAGGCGCCGATCGTCGTGTGCAGGTCAAGCGCCACCGCCGCGGCGCCGGCGAGAATAAACGGCAGCGTTGCCAGCACCAGCACGGCGGCGAGGGTGAAGCCGAAAATCGGCGCGCGCGACACGGTCGTCGCCGCCGCGCGGCCGCCGCCCAGAAGCGGGGACGCGATGAGGATCAAAACGAAGAGCCCGAGATGGCCGGCGAGCGCGCCCCCGAAGGCCTCATAGGCCGGCATCACGTCGAAGGAATCGACGGCCGCCGCGTCCTCGATCAATCCCGAGAAGTCGTGGGTGACGAGCCAGGCCAGGCGCGGCGCGGCGACGATCGCAAAAACGACGAAAGCCATCAACGCGCCGCCATAGGAATCGTTGGCAAAAAGCGTCGTGCGCCCGGTCGAGGTCGCAAGCGTCAAGCCGGCCAGGGCGGCGAGCAGGAAAATGCCGAGCGCGCCCGCATAAGGCAGCAGCCCGAGGGTCAGACCGAGGAGGAGCCAGGCGCATTGATTTCCCTCGCGCACCGCACGCCACCAGGCGAGCGCGGCGCCGGCGATCAGCGGCATCTGGAGAAGCGCGGAATCGAGCGCGCCCACCGGAAAGGCGACCGGATGGACGCCGACCATGACGAGCGTCGCGATCGCGCCCTGCCGCTCGCCGACGATGCGGCGGGCGAGCGCGAAGACGAGCCAGCCCGTGATCGCGACCATGACGGGCCCCAGCATTCTCACCGCCGTGATCGAGTGCGTCGCGGCGTAGACGGTCTGCATCAGCCACGGCGCGAGCGGCGGCAGGCCGGGATAGCCGAGCATCCATTCGCGCCCGGTGGCGAGCCCGAGCGCGATTTTCGGGCTCGGCATCGGCTCCGAAATCACCGGCGCCAGCGTCCACAGGATCGCGTGCACGATCAGCGCGCCGGCGACGAAGGAGCCGGCATGCGCGCGTAGCGCCTCGACGAAAATCGAGGCCTCGAGCGGCCCCGGCTGCTGCTGCGATCCCGGTGCGTGCATCATTTTTTTCCGAGCGTGATCTTTTCCGAAAACCGGTTCCCACTTTTCGGGGTCATGCTCTTTTACCCGAGCATGATCCTTTCCGAAAACCGCTTCCCACTTTTCGGGGTCATGCTCTTTTACCCGAGCATGATCCTTTCCGAAAACCGCTTCCCACTTTTCGGAATCATGTTCTTTTACCCGAGCGTGATCTTTTCCGAAAACCGCTTCCCACTTTTCGGAATCATGCTCAATCTTCGATGACGATGCCGTGGGCGGCCATGACCGGCGCGAACGAGCGCCGATGATGCACGCAGGGGCCGAGCTTTTCCAGCGCGGCGAAATGCCCGTCGGTCGAATAGCCCTTGTGCTGCTCGAAGCCGTAGCCGGGATGCGCCGCCCCGAGCTGGCGCATCAACCGGTCGCGCGTGACCTTGGCGACGATCGAGGCGGCGGCGACGGAAGCGACGATGCCGTCGCCGCCGATCACGGCCCGCACCTCGCAATCGAGCGCGAGCCCGTCGCGGCCGTCGACGAAGACGAGCGAGGGCTTACGCGGCAAGCCTAGAACCGCGCGCGCGAGCGCCCATAGGCTCGCGCGCAAGATGTTGTCGCGGTCGATGCGGGCGGGCGGTGCGGCGGCGATGGAAAACTCGGCAGTGGCGGCGATCTGCTCGAACAAATCCTCGCGTTCTTCCGGCTCCAGGCACTTCGAATCGTTCAGCCCCTTCGGTACCCGCCTAGGATCGAGAATGACCGCCGCCGCCACCACCGGGCCGGCCAGCGGTCCGCGGCCGGCCTCGTCGCAGCCGGCGACGATGAGGTGCCCGCGCCGGTAGGCGTTGGCCTCGCGGGCGAAGGTCGGCCGCTGCGAGAGCGGTCTGGGCGCGGGATTCACGGGGGCGCGATCCTCACCGGTTTCGATGGTCTAGCGCCTAGCCCATCTTGGCGATCATCCCAAGCCCCGATTGCGGCGAACCCACAGCTCGGCCACAATCGGCTTTAAGGATCGGCGCGAATAATTTTACAGGAGCAATCAAATGCTGTGGGACGATTTCCGGCGCAGCGCCAACGTCGAGGACCGCCGCGATTCAGGGCCGATGACCGGCGGCATGGGCGGCGGCAGCGGCCTCGGCATCGGCGGCCTCATCATCGTCGGGCTAATTTCCTGGGCGCTCGGCATCGACCCGCGCATCCTGATCGGCGGCCTCGAAGTGGTGCAGGGCCAGCGCCCGGCGCAGCAGCAAGGGCCGATGCCGGCGGCGAAGAGCGGAACGCCGGCCGATCAGCAGGGTCAGTTCGTCGCCGCCGTGCTCGGCGACAGCGAGGACCGCTGGACGGAGATTTTTCGGAGCCAATTCGGCCGCAGCTACCAGCCGCCGCGGCTCGTGCTCTTCCGCGGCGCGACGCAATCAGGCTGCGGCTTCGCCCAGGCCGCGATGGGGCCGTTTTATTGCCCGCGCGACCAGCGTGTTTACCTCGACACCTCGTTCTTCACCGATCTCGAGCGCCGCTTCCGCGGCTGCAGCGGCAAGGCTTGCCAGTTCTCGCAGGCCTACGTGATCACCCACGAGATCGGGCACCACGTGCAGAACCTGCTCGGCATCCTGCCGAAGGTGCAGCAGGCGCAACAGAGCATGGGCGCGAGCCAGCGCAATGCCGCGCAGGTGCGCGTCGAGCTGCAAGCCGACTGTTACGCCGGCGTGTGGGCCAACCGCTCGCAGCAGAAATGGAAGTTCCTCGAGCAAGGCGACCTCGAGGCAGCGCTGCAGACCGCTTCCGCCATCGGCGACGACCGCCTGCAGCAACAGGCGCGAGGCTATGTCGTACCCGACTCCTTCACCCACGGCTCGTCGGCGCAGCGCATGCAGTGGTTCCAAACCGGCTTCAAGAGCGGCACGGTGAAAGACTGCGACACCTTCGGCCAGGGCGTGATGTGAAGGCGGCGCCCGCTGCGCTCACCATTCGTCGGGCCGCCGACGGCGACCGCGAGGCAATCTGGCGGATTCTCGAGTCGATCATTCGTGCGGGCGAAACTTACGCCTTGCCGCGGCAGATGACCCAGGAGGAGGCGCTCGCCTATTGGCTCGAGCCCGCGCATGAGGTGTTCGTCGCCGACGATGGCGGCGAAATCCTCGGCACTTATTATTTGCGAGAAAATCAATCCGCCGGCGCCGACGTCGCGAATTGCGGCTACATGACAGCGCCTGCCGCCACCGGCCGCGGGGTCGCACGCACCATGTGCGCGCATTCGATCGGGCGGGCGAAGGAACGCGGCTTTGGTGCGATGCGGTTCAATTTCGTGGTGGCGACGAACGAGCGGGCGGTGCTTCTTTGGCAAAGCTTCGGCTTCGATACCGTGGAACGGCTGCCCGGCGCCTTCCGGCATCCGAAGCTTGGCGCGGTCGATGCCCTGGTCATGCATCGCGTGCTGTGACCGGCTATAAAGGGGCATGGCCGGACTTGACCCTTCCAAGCCCTTCGTGCCGCTCGCGATCGCGGTGCTGACGGTTTCCGACACGCGCGATCCGGCCTCGGACAAATCCGGCGCGTTGCTGCAGGAACGCATCGACGCCGCCGGCCACAAATGTGCGGCGCGCGCGATCGTCAAGGACGAGGTGAAGGCGATCCGCGCCCGGGTGAAAGCGTGGATCAAGGACAAGACGATCGACGTGGTGATCACCACCGGCGGCACCGGCTTCACCGGGCGCGACGTGACGCCGGAAGCGGTCGAGCCCCTGTTCGAAAAGCGCATGGACGGCTTCTCCGCCCTCTTCCATCAGATTTCCTTCCCCAAAATCGGCTCCTCGACGATTCAGAGCCGCGCCGCCGCCGGCACCGCCAACTCGACGTTTATTTTTTGCCTGCCCGGCTCCCCCGGCGCCTGCCGCGACGCCTGGGACGAAATCCTCGTGCATCAGCTGGATCTGCGGCACCGGCCGTGCAACTTCGTGGAAATCCTGCCGCGGCTCGGCGAGCATCTGCAGCGGACGAAGGCGAAGAATTAAGCTTCGAGATTTCGGAGCATCGATTGACTGCTGAGGCACACACACGGGTCGTGATCATCGGCGCCGGCTTCGGCGGGCTGGAGGCCGCGCATGCGCTCGCGAAGGCGCCGGCCGAGGTGACGGTGATCGACCGGCAGAACCATCACTGCTTCCAGCCGCTCCTCTATCAAGTGGCGACGGCGGTGATTTCGCCCGCCGACATCGCCTGGCCGATCCGCGGCATCCTGCGGCGGCAGCGGAACGCGCGCGTGGTGCTGGGAACGGTCACCGGAATCGACAAGACGGCGCGCATCGTGCACGCGGACGACATCGACCTGCCCTACGATTATCTCGTGCTTTCCACCGGCGTCACGCACTCCTATTTCGGTCATCCCGATTGGGAAGCGAGCGCGCCCGGGCTGAAAACGCTCACCGACGCCATCGAAGTCCGCCGCCGCATTCTGTTGGCCTTCGAGCACGCCGAGATCGCGGCGCGCGAGCGGGACCGGCGGCGGTTGCTGACCTTCGTCATCGTCGGCGGCGGGCCGACCGGCGTCGAAATGGCGGGCGCCATCGCCGAGATCGCCCGCCAAACGCTGCGCTTCGACTTCCGCCGCATCGATCCGCGCTCCTCGCGCATCGTGCTGATCGAGGCGGGACCGCGCATTTTGCCCACCTTCTCGGAAAATCTCTCCGCCTACGCCAAACGCTCGCTGGAGCGCATGGGTGTCGAGGTGATGACCTCGACCATGGTCACCGCCTGCCATCGCGACGGCGTCTCGCTCGGCGAGCGGCGGATCGATTCGGAATCAATCGTGTGGGCCGCCGGCGTCGCCGCCTCGCCCGCCGCGAAATGGATCGGCGCCGAGCACGACCGGGCGGGCCGCATCAAGGTCGGGCCGGATTTGAGCGTGCCGGGGCATCCCGAGATTTTCGCCATCGGCGACACCGCGGCGCCGCCGGTGCCCGTTCCCGGCATGGCGCCGGCCGCCAAGCAAATGGGCCGCTATGTCGGAGAGCTCATTCGCGCCCGCCTCGAAGGCGGGGCCGCGCCGAAGCCCTTCGTCTATCGCCACGCCGGCAACCTCACCACCATCGGCCGCAAGTCCGCGGTGGTGAAACTCTCGCGGCTCGAACTCACCGGCTTCATCGGCTGGCTGTTCTGGAGCGTCGCGCACATTTATTTCCTCATCGGCATCCGCAACCGCTTCGTGGTCGCAATCACCTGGCTGTGGAGCTACCTCACCTATCAGCGCGGCGCCCGGCTGATCACCCAGCGCTAACGCGACACACACTTTTCCCGCTCCTTGATGGGGGGTAAAATGAGGCATTGGCCGGAACCGCGAGCGCACCTTTCTGTCTTCAGATATTTGACGAAATGAATTCCGCGAGGATTTTGGCCGTCTCGGCCGGGAACTGGTCGACGAAAAAATGCCCGCCGGGGAGCGAAGCCGGGCGCACATCGGCGCAGCGTTTCTTCCACTCGGCGGCGAGATTGAAATATTTGTTCATCAGGCCGGCGGCGCCCCAAAAGGCGAGCGTGGGGCATTGCACCTTCTTGTCGATGTCGGCGGCGTCGTGCTCGAGGTCGATCGTGGCGGCGGCACGGTAGTCCGAGCACGAGCCGTGGATCATCGCGGGATCGCGCCAACAGCGCCGGTAATCAGCGAGCATTTCCGGATCGAAATTCGCGATCCCCATCGCGCCCCAACCCGCGATACAGGTCTCGTAGAAATAATCGGCATCGTGGCCGATCAGGCGCTCGGGGAACGGCTCCGGCAGCGAAAGAAAATACCAATGCCAATAGGCGCCGGCGACGTGGCGGTTGGTGTCCATGAACATGGCGTAGGTCGGCACGATGTCGAGGACGGCAAGCGAGAGCACGGCGTCCGGCCGGTCGAGCGCCAGGCGGTGGCCGGTCCGGCCGCCGCGATCGTGGCCGACGAGGTGAAAGCGCTCGAAGCCGAGCGCCTTCATCAGTGCCGCCTGATCGGCGGCCATGGCGCGGAAGGAATAGTTCGCCCGGTCGGCGGCGCATTTTGGCTTCGAGGAATCGCCATAGCCGCGCAGATCCGCGCAGACGACGGTGAATTTCTCGGCGAGCAAGGGCGCGACGCGCGCCCACTCGGCGAGATTTTGCGGGAAGCCGTGCAAGAGCAAGACCGGCGGGCCGTTGCCGGCCACGACGCAGTTGATCGTCGCCTCGCCGCAATCGACGCGCTTGCGCGCGAACCCCTCGAACATGGCACTTCCCCCCGATTTCCGCGTCAGCGTGATGAGAGCGAGCTTCTTGAAGGTCTCGGTAATTCTTCTTTGTTAGCGGTTGGGGGGAATCGGCTTGCAGCCATACGCTGGACCTGCATCGACAGCCGCTCTGTGAAGTAGCTCACAGAAGAAAAAATTGTTTGATGAAGGTCGTTGAAATCGAACAAGCGGTAACGGCGGCCAAAGACTGGCGCTACCGGGTAGTTCAACCTCGTCGAGGACGAGCACGGCTATGTTGACGGAGTCAATTCGTCTCGGGGAGCACGATGCGGGTGCGCAGCGTGATTAGCTTGCGCCGGCCGATGCGGGCGAACAGCCGCTCCTCTGCCTTCTTGCCGTCGCCGTGCCCGCCGAGATGGTCGTAGAAGCGCCGCGCGATCAGCAAACCTTGCTGCGGGCGCGGGCGGCCGATCACCACCAAGCGCGCGGCGGCGGCCGCTTCCGCCAGCCGCGGCGTCAACCCGAAGCCTTGGTAGCCGAGGCGGAAGGTCGCGGCGCGCTTCTCGGCGAGCCCGCTTCGCTCCATCGTCTCAATAAAGGCGCGCACCTCGCGCAGCCAGCCCTCCTGCACGATACCCGCGGGATCGAGAAACAGAAGCCAGGAGCCGCGCGCCTGGTGGGCCGCGGCGCGGAGGCGGGCGCCCGGATCGTGCGGCCCCTTCAGGAAGTGGCAGCCGGCGACATCGGCCACGTTCTCGGTTTCGTCGCGCGAGCCGCCGTCGGCCACAATCACCTCGCGCACGAGGCCCGCGACGGAGCCGGAAACCAGCGCACTCAGCGTCGGGACCAGCGCGTGCTCGCTATTCAGCGTCGGGATGATGACGGTAATCACAATTTTGGGAACCCCTATCCCTTGTAATCGTTCTGTCTTGAAAACACTCCATATAGGAGGCAAAGCACAATAAATGTTTGTTCTTGTTTCGTTCTCAGGGCTGCTGTAGGGTCAAGCCATGGATAGGAGCTTCGACGAGCCGCTGCCCCACGAGGCGGCGGACAACCCCGATCCCAACGACGGCGTGCTCGATGCCGCCGTCGGCGGCGAGCGCCGGCGCGGGCGCGGCGCCGTGACCAATGCGAGCGGCCGCTACGAGCCGCACGCCAAGATTCCGTTCGACGACGGCTGGCAAAGCCTCGACGAACTGCCCCCATTCAAGACCTATGTCACCGAGGAGCGGGCGCGGAAAATCATCACCCGCAACGAATCGCCCGACATCGGCTTCGACCGCTCGATCAACCCTTATCGCGGCTGCGAACACGGCTGTATCTACTGCTTCGCGCGGCCGACCCACGCCTATCAGGGGCTGTCGCCCGGGCTCGATTTCGAATCGCGCCTGTTCGTGAAGCCGGACGCGCCGGAGCTCTTGGCGCGCGAATTGTCCGATCCCTCCTACCGGCCGCGCATGATCGCGATGGGGACGAACACCGATCCCTATCAGCCGATCGAGAAGAAGTGGCAGGTCACCCGCCGCATTCTGGAAGTGCTCTGCGACGCCGGCCATCCGGTCGGCATCGTGACGAAATCGGCCCTGGTGCTGCGCGACATCGACATTCTGTCGGAGATGGCGAGAAAGAACCTCGCCAAGGTCGCCGTTTCCATCACCACGCTCGACCCCAAGCTCGCGCGGGCGATGGAGCCGCGCGCGGCGACGCCGCAGCGCCGGCTCGCCACGCTTCGTGCTCTTTCGGCCGCCGGCATTCCGACCGCCGTCATGGTGGCGCCGATCATTCCGGCGATCAACGATTCGGAAATCGAGCGCGTGCTCGACGCCGCCGCCGCCGCCGGCGCCGAGGGGGCGGGCTATGTCATGCTCAGAATGCCGCTGGAGATCAAAGATCTCTTCCGCGAATGGCTGCGCGAGCACTTTCCCGACAAGGAAAAACACGTGATCTCGCTGGTGCGCGACCTGCACGGCGGCAAGGATTACGATTCCTCCTGGGGCAAGCGGCAGACCGGCTCCGGCCCCTATGCCTGGTCGATCGGCCGCCGCTTCGAGCTTGCCTGCGCGCGCCTCGGCCTCAACAAAAAGCGAAGCAAGCTGACGACCGCGCATTTCCATCCGCCGGCGGCGAACCGGCGCCAGCTCGATTTGTTCGCGGCGTAAGGGGGCATGGCGGGCGTTCGGCGAATGCGCACAAATCCGCCGAATGGCCGAATATCCCCTTGAATCGTTTAGCAATTTTAACCTTTCCCTTTACCCGCTCTTTACCGTGAGGCTCCAGAATCCAAGGCGTCAGTTCCAGTTGCGTACGGCGTATCCGGGTTCTGCGTCATGGATGTTGCGCGTATCGGGGCGCCCCAGCGGGCGCCCCGTTCATCCGAGTCCGAGGCCGCTTCCACTCGGCTCGAGGGCTATCTCGATCGCATCGTGATCGGCGATTGCGTCGCGGAGCTCGAAAAGCTTCCGGCCGCCTCGGTCGACCTCGTCTTCGCCGACCCGCCCTACAATCTGCAGCTCAAGAACGATCTCAAGCGCCCCGACGATTCGAAGGTCGACGCGGTCGACGACGACTGGGACAAATTTGCGAGCTTCTCGGCCTATGACGATTTCACCCGCGCCTGGCTCTTGGCCTGCCGCCGCGTGATGAAGCCCGCCGCCACCCTTTGGGTGATCGGCTCCTATCACAACATCTTTCGCGTCGGCACGCTGTTGCAGGATCTCGGCTTTTGGATCCTCAACGACGTGATCTGGCGCAAGACCAATCCGATGCCGAATTTCCGCGGCCGCCGCTTCACCAACGCGCACGAGACGCTGATCTGGGCCGCGCGCGAGGAAGGCGGCCGCTACACCTTCAACTACGAGGCGCTGAAAGCCGGCAATGAGGACGTGCAGGCACGCTCCGACTGGACGCTCGCGCTGTGCACCGGCGAGGAGCGGCTGAAGGACGGAAGCGGCAAGAAGCTGCATCCGACCCAGAAGCCCGAGGCCCTGCTCGCGCGCGCGATCCTCGCCGCGTCGCGGCCCGGCGATGTGGTGCTCGATCCCTTTCATGGCGCCGGCACCACCGGCGCCGTGGCGAAGCGCCTCGGCCGGCGGTTCATCGGCATCGAACGCGATGCCGCCTATGCCGCCGCGGCCGAGGCGCGGATCGCCGCCATCACAGCGTTCGCGGAAGCAACGCTTGCGCCCTATCAGACCGCGCGCGAGGCGCCGCGCGTCGCCTTCGCCGCGCTGATCGAGCGCGGGCTGATCAAGACGGGGGCGACGCTCACCGACGCCAAAGGCCGGGTACGGGCGCTGGTACGGGCCGACGGCATGATCGCGCTGAAAGGAAAAAACGGAGCGCCGCAGGTCGGCTCGATCCACAAGATCGGCGCGCTCGCCCAGGGGCTGGAGGCGTGCAACGGCTGGGCCTACTGGCACGTCGAGGACAAGAAGGGCCGCCAATCGATCGACGAGTTGCGCGCGATCGTGCGCGGCGAGATGGCGGCGGCCGGCGTTTAAGCGGCTTTATTCGGTTTCCGCTCAACGCTCACCGCGTGCGCCACCACCTTGCGCATCAGCGAGGGCAGCGCCTCACCGTCGAGCGCCGAGAGCTTGACGAAACGCGCGCCTTTCGGCGCGCGCGTGCCTTTCGCAACCGGCGCGGCGTAGACCTGCAATTGCAGCGGAAAATGCGTGAAGACGTGGCGCACGACGCCGGGCAAGCGGCACCATTTCAGCTTCGACGATAATTGCGGCGCTTCGCGCAGCGCTTTGCCTCGGTCGAAATCCGCGCTCCATTCCGTCGTCGGCACCTCGGTCATGCCGCCCAACAGGCCGCGCGGTGGACGGGCGCGCAGGAGAATGGCGCCATCGCCGCGCAGCACGACGAAGGCGGCACCGCGGCGCAACGCCCCTTCGGCCTTCGCCACGCGGCGCGGAAAGGTCTCCTGGTCGCCCCGCCGATGGGCTTCGCAGCGATCGTTCCACGGACAAAAAGAGCAGCTCGGCCGCTTCGGCGTACAAATGGTGGCGCCCACATCCATCATCGCCTGGGCGAAGTCGCCGGGGCGGTGCGCGGGCGCGAGAATCGCCGCGAGCCGCTTCAGCTCCGGCTTCGCCGCGGGCAACGGCGTCGCGACTGCGTAGCGGCGCGCGATCACGCGCTCGACATTGCCATCGACGGGTGCGGCCTTGCGGCCGAAGGCGATCGCGGCGATCGCGGCGGCCGTATAGCCGCCGATCCCCGGCAGCGCGCGCAACGCCTCTTCACTGGCGGGAAAGACGCCGCCATGGCGGACCACCACCGCCCGGGCGCAGGCGTGCAGGTTGCGCGCCCGCGCGTAATAGCCGAGCCCGGCCCAGGCCTTGAGCACGTCGGAAAGCTTCGCCGCCGCGAGCCGCGCTAGGTCCGGAAAGCGGGCGAGAAAACGCGCGTAATAGCGCGCGACCGTTTCCGTGCGCGTCTGCTGCAGCATGATTTCGGAAAGCCACACGCGGTAGGGATCGGGCAAGGCCCCCGGCGGCGCGCGCCAGGGCAGCTCGCGCCGGCAGCGGTCATACCAAGCGAACAGCCGCTCGGAATCGGAGCCCTCGAAGCTTGTTCTTCGCGCCGCGACTGCTAGGTTGGATCGCGCCATTCGTTATCCCGCAACCGAAGCCGGCGAACCCGCCGAATCACGCCGATGATATCCCCGCCCGTCCGCAAACGCCGCTCCGCCGCCCCGCTCGCCGATCTCGTCGGCCAATGCGTGAACCAGGCGTTCTCGCGCCAGGGCTTCGCGGCGGTCGACATCGTCACCCACTGGGACGATATCGTCGGGCCGGAACTGGCGCGCCGCTCCGAGCCCATGCGCCTCTACTGGCCGCGGCGCGAAGAGCCCGATTCGGTCGGCACGCTCACCGTGCGGGTCGAAGGTGCCTACGCCATCGAATTGCAGCACCTGGCGCCGATCGTGATGGAGCGGGTCAACCGCTATTTCGGCTGGCGCTGCGTCGGCCGCATCGCGATCCGCCAGGGCCCGGTCACGCCGCGCGCCGCCCCGCCACGCGTGATCGAGCCGGAAGCCGCCGCGGTCGAGGAAGTCGCGCAGGAGCTCGGCCCGTTCGAGGACGCTGCCCTCGGCCGGTCGATCGCGCGGCTCGGCGCGCTGGTGCGCGGCCGCGTCACGAGGGCGTGATGGTTGCTTTCCGGCATTCCCCATGCTTGCCACAATCTGCCCAATAGGTACTTGCCCGATCTCGAACGGAGGCTGAACGTGACCTTTTCCCGGCGGCACCTGCTCACCGCGCTCGGCGCGCTGATGTTGATCTACCCCGCGCTCTCCGCCCGCGCGCAAAGCGTCAATGTCGCCGACCTGATGGCGCCGGGGCCGCTGCCCGATCGGGTGCTGGGGCCGGAGAAAGCGCCGGTCACCGTCGTCGAATACGCCTCGATGACCTGCAGCCATTGCGCCCGCTTCCACACCACGGTCTATCCGGACTTCAAGAAGAAATACATCGACACCGGCAAGGTGCGCTTCATCCTGCGCGAGTTTCCGCTCGATCCGATCGCGGCCGGCGCCTTCGCGCTCGCGCGCTGCCTGCCCGCGGACAAGTACTATCCGATGGTCGAGGTGTTGTTCGAGCAGCAGAAGAACTGGGCCTTCGTGCCCGACCCGCCGAAGGCGCTGCTCGCCATCGCCAAGCAGGCCGGCTTCACCGAGCAGTCGTTCGAGGCCTGCCTCACCGACCAGAAGCTTTCGCAGGCGATCGAAGACACGGCACGGCGAGCCAACGAGAAATTCGCGGTCAGCGGAACGCCCACCTTCTTCATCAACGGCCAGATGCTGCGCGGCGAGCCCACGTTGGAAGCGATGAGCAAGGTCGTCGACCCGATGCTCAAGCCCGAGTAATCCCCGCTTTTCGAAGGCCGGCGGGGCCGCCTTGGGCTTGCCGTCGGATGGCCGCCAACGCATTGTGAAGGATCAATGATTCGCGCTGGTGCGAAGCGCGAATCCGGAGCCTGTATGCAATTCAACAAGCTCAAGCTGATCGGCTTCAAATCCTTCGTCGAGCCCTCCGAGTTCCTGATCGAACCGGGGCTCACGGGCATCGTCGGCCCCAACGGCTGCGGCAAGTCGAACCTCGTCGAGGCGCTGCGCTGGGTGATGGGCGAAAGCTCGCACAAGGCCATGCGCGCCGCCGAGATGGACGACGTCATCTTCTCCGGCACCAACAACCGGCCGGCCCGCAACGCCGCCGAAATCGTGCTGGTGCTCGACAATTCCGACCGCTCGGCGCCGGCGGCCTTCAACGACGAGGAAACGATCGAGGTGTCGCGCCGGATCGAGCGCGAGGCGGGCTCCGCCTATCGCATCAACGGCCGCGAGGTGCGTCAGCGCGACGTGCATATCCTGTTCGCCGACGCCTCCTCGGGGTCGCGCTCGCCCGCCCTCGTTCGCCAGGGCCAGATCGGCGAGATCGTCAACGCCAAGCCCGAGCAGCGGCGGCGCATCCTCGAGGAGGCGGCGGGCATTTCCGGCCTGCACGCGCGGCGGCACGAGGCCGAGGTGCGGCTGAACGCCGCCGAACACAATTTGCAGCGACTCGAGGACGTCATCGTCCAGATCGCGAGCCAGATGGACGGGTTGAAACGCCAGGCGCGCCAGACCACGCGCTACAAGAACGTCGCCAACGACATCCGCAAGCAACAGAGCCTCTTGCTCGCGCTTCGCTGGCGCGACGCCGAAGCCGCCGTCGCCGAAGCCGAACGCGCGTTGCATCTCACGCAGCGCGCGGTCGCCGAGCGGACGCGGGTGGAGACGGAGGCGGTCAAGGCGCAATCCGCCGCTTCCGAAAAGCTCAATCCCCTGCGCGAGGCGGAGGCAGCCGCGGCGGCCGCGTTGCAGCGCCTTAATCTGGCGCGCGGCGATCTCGATCGCGAGGAGGCGCGGGCGAAAGCGCGGAGCGAAGAACTCGACCGGCGGCTCACCCAGCTCGCGCAGGATCTGGAGCGCGAACGCTCGCTCGCCCAGGACGCCGGCGGCGTGCTGGCGCGGCTCGCGCACGAGGAGGAGGCGGTTTCGATCGAGGCCAAGGAGCGCGAGGGCGGCGAGGAAGCCGCGCGCACGCGCCTTGCCGAGGCGGAACACGAAGTCGGGCAAAGCGAGAAGCTGTTCGCCGACGCCACCGCGGCGCTCGCCGATTTCACCGCGCGCAAGCAGCAGATCGAGCGGGCGCTCGCCGATCAGGCGGAACGGCTGAAGCGGCTCGCGGGCGAGATCGCCGCCCTCGACCGGGAAAGCAAGGGGGGTGCGGCGGCGCCGGAACGGCTTTCCGAGGCCGATGCGCGCGCGCTCCGCGCGGAGGCCGCCCGCTCCGCCGCCGCCCAGGCGCTCGACGCGGCCAGGAAGCCGCTCGCCCAGGCCGAGCAGCAACTGCACCGACTCGAGACCGAGGCCAAGACGCTCGCCAAGATGCTGGACATGGCGGAGAAAAAACT
>Ga0070697_100000627_pt1 | contig 26765 bp, 18 predicted proteins | sample KBSK1501metaG_FD_65475 | JGI IMG/M metagenome (GOLD analysis project Ga0070697, IMG submission 65475) | Corn, switchgrass and miscanthus rhizosphere microbial communities from Kellogg Biological Station, Michigan, USA - KBS K1-50-1 metaG | ecosystem: Host-associated > Plants > Roots >...
AACCATCCACCAACTGCCGTTGGTGGGATTCCCGAATTTCTATCCGCGCTCTCTGGTAGGTTGGACTTGAACCATCCACCAACTGCCGTTGGTGGGATTCCGCCATTTGTCGTTCACTTCTCTGTAGGCTGGATCTGAACCATCCACCAACTGCCGTTGGTGGGATTCCCGAATTTCTATCCGCGCTCTCTGGTAGGCTGGACCTGAACCATCCACCAACTGCCGTTGGTGGGATTCCCGAATTTCTATCCGCGCTCTCTGGTAGGTTGGACTTGAACCATCCACCAACTGCCGTTGGTGGGATTCAGCCATTTGTCGTTCACTTGTCTGTAGGCTGGATCTGAACCATCCACCAACTGCCGTTGGTGGGATTCCCGAATTTCTATCCGCGCTCTCTGGTAGGTTGGACCTGAACCATCCACCAACTGCCGTTGGTGGGATTCTACCTTTGAGGCAAAGCTCGCAGCCGGTCTACCCTCCAGCATTTTTGCCCAGCATTTTATGCAGCGTAATGCGATGGATTCCGAGCCGGCGCGCAGCCTGGGTAAAGTTACCGCCACATTCGCTCACCACGCGCTCGATCATTTCTCGCTCCTGTGCGGCCAGCTGGCGCTTGATATCGTTGCGTCGATGCCGCAGCTCTTCGTAGTTGGTAAGCTTTGTTGATGACAGGGGGACCGCTGACTGCGCCCGCAAGGTTACTCGCCGGTGCGTCGGATTCACGATCTCAGCCGGTAAGTCACCAAGCCGGATCACATCATCATCAGCAGCCAGCGCCACCAGGCGATGGAGCAAGTTTTCCAATTCGCGGACATTTCCGGGGAAGGGATATTCGCGCAGGCACTCGTAGACCTCGTCCTCGATCTGCACGCTTCTCTCATACAGAGCGGAAAACTTTTGCCGGTAATGCCGGGCCAGCAAGCTAATATCGTCCTTTCGTTCGCGCAAGGGAGGCAGGCGCAGCGGAATTACATTCAGCCGGTAGAACAGTGCTTCCTGAAATCGACCCGCTTCGCTCAACGCTTTCAAGTTCTTGCTGGTCGCCGCCACAACCCGCACATCGACGTTCACCATATCTTTGCTGCCCACGCGTTGCACCTCGTTGCCCTGAAGAAAACGCAGTAACTTTGCCTGAAGCGGATAGGCCAGCTCACTCACTTCATCAAGGAACAGCGTGCCGCCCTTGGCCTGCTCGATGCGGCCAATGCGACGTTCAGTAGCGCCGGTGAAAGCGCCGCGTTCGTGACCGAACAATTCCGACTCTAAAAGGTTCTCCGGGATCGCCGCGCAGTTGATCGCCACGAATGGTCCATCCCGGCGCGTGCTTTGATAGTGAAGCGCGCGCGCGAAAAGTTCCTTCCCGGTGCCGGACTCACCGTCGATCAAGACCAGTGCCGGCGAGTCGGCAAGCCGGGCCACTACTCCGAGCGCAGCCCGCAGCTTGGGATCCTCGCCGATGATCTCGTCGGACACTTTGCTGCTATCGAGAAAAATGCGCTCGTCAGAGCTCGGTCCCACTGGCAGCAAACGGGCATGACTTAGAAAAAAGACGGCAAAGCGTGCCACGCTCTCCAGCAAACGGCAGTCGCCGGCATTGAACACGCTCGGTAGCGTGCGATTTTCAAGGTACACCGCCCCGACAGTCCGTTGACCGTGTAACAGCGGCGCTCCCAGCACTGACTTGATTTCCAAACGCTGCACGCTCGCCTCGCGCCCGTATGCAGAATCCCCTGCCGCATCTTCCAACAATAGCGGAGTACCGCTGGCAAAGATTTCGCGCAGCAGTGTGCGACTGACGTCATATTCGGCCAGCGATAAATTGGTTGTCTCAAAGTGACGGGCGGCGATAATTTCAGCTTCGGTAGTCTCAGGCAGGTAGTAAAGAATAAAACCGCGTTCGGCGCCGGTTGCCGCCAACAACTGATCCAGCAGTTTTTCACAAAAGTCCCGCAGCGACGGCGCCACTTTCTGCGTCAATGCGGCCATTACCGCGCCCAGGCGTGCGTCGTCGAGTTCAGCGTGCGCCGGAGCAATCTCCGATTCGATTTGCGCGAGAAAGTTCTGGCGGGCCATCTGCATGAACAATTCAAAGCGCTCATGCAGCTCTTTGATCTGGCTACTCAGTTGCAGCAAGCGTCGATCAGCCGTGTCTCCCTGAACAATTCGAACCGCATCGTTCAGCTCAGTTAAGAGTTTGGACTGCGCCCGCCCTTCCTGGTCCAACCACTGAAGGCCAGCAGCGACAAGGCTCTCGATGTGATCTATTGAGCTCTTCATGCCGGGTATATTTAGTTGAGATTGTAACCCCACAACTTCCGAGAACGAACGTAGATATATACAGATTTGTCCTGGCCGCCCGAAGCGATCCGGTTCCCATCCATAGCAAAGTCAACCGCCAAAACGGGCGCGGTATGAGTGCCCAATTGCGTTATCAGCCGCCGCCGCGCAACGTTCCACAACGAAATTCGTTGATCGTCGGCGGCGGAAACCAGCTCGCGCCCATCCGGCGAGAAGTCAATCGATTTAATGCGCGCCGTATGCCGGCCAATAACCGCTACCTCCTTTAACCCATCGGTTTGCCAGAGTCGCAGCGCGCCTTCATCCTCTCCGGTGACAAAGTTTCGTCCATCGGGCGCGAACTTGATGCAGATTAGTTGCGAATCACTGAGCCGGCCTTGCTGAATTATTTGCCAGCTTTCAGTTTGCCAGACGGTGATGTAACCCACGGGTGAGACACCCACCAGCTTGCTTCCATCAGGCGAAAATGCCAATCCGTAAAACTGGCCGCCTTTCTGGTCATAAAAGTCCGTGACAAAACGGCCACTGGCGCTGTCGTTAACTCCGGAAGAATGGGCGATCCAGCGACCATCCGGTGAAACGGCAATGCCGTAGTCCGGGTAACCCTCGTGCGGATGAGAAAACTCCCAGACGATATGTCCCGATCGAGCGTCCCAACGGATCATATGTCCGTCCTGATCGCTCGAGACCAACCACTGGCCCGATGGATCGAACGCCACAGTTGTAACGCGCGTATGATGTCCTATCAGCGTAGCTTCTTTGCGCTTCTCAGTGACATTCCAAATCATCACGGACTTGTCTTCACTGGCCGACGCCAGCCGGCTGCCGTCTGGAGAAAAAGCGACGGCTCGAACGGAACCGCTATGCTCGCTGAAGCTGGCTGCGACTTCGCGCTCCTGAACGTCCCACAATAAAATCGCTCCGTCGTTGTGGCTTGACACCAGCCATCTTCCGTCCGGCGAAAAAGCCAGGCCCCAAACCTCAGCGACGTAAGGCAGGCGCACCAGTTTCGTTCGCGTGGCCGCGTCCCACAAAACTATGTCCTCAGAGCCGGTGGCCCAGAGCCGTTTATCGGGCGAAAAGATCGCAACCCGCCCGTGAAATTGATGACCCCGGGTCCTGAAAATCACTTTCCGTTGGGCCACATCCAGCAAAGACACGTGTCCCGATCCGTCAATGCTAAGGAAGTGACTTCCCGCGGCGTCGAGTGAACCGTAATTGCCGACATCATGCATATCTCCTGGCAGACTCCTCCCACTTGGCATCTCCCAGGTCCAGCCGCCCGAACCAACCAGATGCCGGCCGTCCGGCGTAAAACAGAGCTGCCCCCATTTGACGCCGAAAGGGATTTCGCGCACTTTGCGCCAACTGTTGACCTCCCAGAGAATCGTGCGATTGTCGTTATCGCCCGCAGAAGAGATGAGTAGTTTTCCATCGGGCGAGAAAGCAATCATGCTGACGCCGGCGCGGTGTTCTCTCAAGACTGCTGTCTGCTGAAGAGATGCTGCGTCCCAGATGATCACTGTCTGGTCCTGGCCTGCCGTCACCAACCATCTGCCATCCGGAGAGTATTCCACCCAGTTGACCCAACCCTGATGGCCCGTTAGCGTGGCCATACGCTGGCGCGTATTAAAGTTCCAGACTATGACTTTGCCATCTTCACCACACGAAACCAGGCGCTGTCCGTCCGGCGAGAAAACCACGTGCCGCGCCGACGCGGTATGGCCATCCGCCAATCGTATGCCCTGCCAGGAGTCACCTATCGAGACATAGGCAGTGGTCACCAGGGTAATAGCGGCCAGAAGAAAGATCGATGCGGCCGTTCGCGCGATACCCGATCTGGCACTACGCGATAACAACTCATTCTCGCGCTTCCCACGTGGCAGATCGGAATAACGTCTAATAAACCAGAGTCGATTGAGGGGGATGCGCGTTCGTTGGTCCAGCGAATAGTTACTCAGGTACTGGCGAAAGTGTCGATTAGCCCGCTGCGTCTGGTCCAGTACCTGACCGGTTACTCGATTGATCTTGTCTATTAAGTACTCATGCATTAACTCGTAGCGCCACGGTTCCTGTTCCTGCATCTCCCGCACCAGTCGCGCGTTCGTGAACACCAGCAACAAACGCAACACCAGCTGCCGGTTGCGCTGAGTGCGTTTGCAGAGTTCGCTAAGGGTCAGCGTGAGACGAGTATTTTCGTCAGAGATCAAGCTGCGCAAAAGCAGCCGCGCGCTATCGGCGTCGCCGGAGGCCTTAATGACGTCTTCGAGAAAATCGTTCACCAGGGCTTCCTGGCCGCCGGTGCGACGATAAGCTTCGTTAGTGAAGATGCGTCGCGCCTGTAACTGCGTTCCGACGATTTGCAGCTCTGACGGGGCCACCGCGCGGTCAAAGGCAAGGTCCGCCGCGATTTGCCGGCTAAGACCAGGTTCAAAAGGCAAATCGGCGCCGCGAGCGGAACGTTCGAGGATCTCCTCAGCGACCTGCTCGTCAAAGTTTCGCAAATGATAGAGCTTTGAGCTGAGAAGCGGCTCCGGCAGGCGACCGCAAAAGGCGGAGTTGATCTGATAAAGAAAATCGCTGCGCAGTGACAGTAGAAATCTTACCGGCAAGTCAGCTCGCTCGTGACAGGCCGTAACGAACTCAATAAATTGGGACCGGTCCCGCGCGGTTTTGAAGTTAACGAAAAATTCTTCGAACTGGTCGCAGATGATGATCAGAGTTGCATCAAGTTTCCGGCTGACTCGCTTGAGGTATGCGACCGGACTCTCACCTGCTTCGATCTCGAGGTGGCTTCGTTTGCGGCACTCTTCCAGGAGCACGGCCAGCGGATCGGTGAACGACCGGCAGTACAAAGGAACAAACCCTTCTTCCCAGAGCTTCGGCGCCAGACCGGCACGCACCAGCGAGGTCTTACCGCAACCGGAATCTCCAAAAAGCACCCCGAAACGAAATAACTCATGAGTGACCATGGCGTGCAGCGCCTGGGTGTCGAGTTCACGCCCGTAAAAGTGTTTGCGATCCGCCTCCTGAAATGGCAGCAGCCCGCGAAATGCCACGCCCTGTGATTGACTCGGCAAAGTTTTCTCACGCGTCTGCCGCAGTATGGTCCAGGCGATCAGAGCCAGACATGACAGGCCGATTAGCAGAACGACCGGCGACCATGAGCCGCCTTCGGCTTGCCTGAGAGCGGCGAGGCCCACAGCTAACAGAAACGCGAGTGCCGCGCAGGCAAGCAACCAGCGCTTGTAACGCTGCAAAAAATCGATTTGCTTCGCGAGAAACCCCGATCGTGCGTAGAAGAGAGGAATTTCTTCTTTTAGGCCGGCTTGCTCGGCCGTATCAAACGGGCCTGATGCCGGCGCCTTAGCTAGCGCTAGCTGTTGCCGGGCATACTCCAGATCGGCGATGACTTCACCACCTGCCTGGTAACGCTGATCCCGGTTTTTCGCCAGCGCCCGGCTGATCACCTTCTCCAGACTGATCGGCACATCTGCGCAAACGCTACTTAGAGACGGCGCCGGCTTATGGATAATGCTTCGCAGCTCTTCTTCGATAGTTGTCTGTTCAAACGGCCGTCGACTCGAAATCATTTCAAAGAGCACCACACCAAAACTCCACCAGTCGGCCCGCGAATCCAGCGCCAGTCCTTCGAGCGCTTCCGGCGCCAGGTAACCGATAGTGCCGCAGATTTCGGTGGGCACGCTTGATGGTTGCCTGGCGGATCCGTTCCCGGATGGGCCGCCGCGAAGCTTCGTTACCCGGCGTGCCAGTCCCAGATCCAATACCTTAACCAGACCATCGGGGCGAAGCATTATGTTTTCTGGTTTCAGATCGCAATGGACCAACCCTCTGGCGTGCGCCGCCTCGAGTCCCTCAGCCACCTGCACCGCAATCTTCAATGTCTCCTCCAGGGACATTCGCTGGTCTGATAGTTTTGTGCGAAGCGTCTGACCTTCGACGAACTCACTGGCGATGAAGACCACTCCATCCGCGGTTCCGATTTCATAAACTGTTAACAGGTTCGGGTGATTCAGCGCTGACGCGACGCGCGCTTCTTCCTCAAAGGCGCGCGCATCGTGTTTTCCTGCCGAAGTGATGGGAAATACTTTTAGAGCGACCAGGCGCTCCAGTCTGGTGTCTTCGGCGAGATAAACCTCACCCATGCCCCCCACGCCGAGCAGCGTGCGAATCTCATAATGCGCGATACGTATGTCGGGCGCGAGAATCATCAAGCTCTCACCCAAACTAAAGTGATGTCATTTACTGCCGAATACGGCAGCTCAGAGAACCCCGGGACCGTTGCTTACAACTGCTGATCAAACTGCCTGACTTGAGATTGTGAATCGCGGAGAAATGCCTGCGCGCTTTATACAGCAGATGCCACCCATAAATAAACGGTTCGCGGTCGAGATAAGGGCTTCAACTCATCAATAGGACCAATACGGCCTATAAGTCCAATAGGTCCTAAGTACACATGCGGTCCGCACTCTATCTATGAGTGTCTCCGGTTGCGTTCATTCCCATGAATTCTTATTCTAGAACTTGATTACTTCTACAACTCCACATTTCCAATCAAGTGAAGAGACCAGCGAGGTGGTCACAAACCTGGCGCTTGGTAACGAGATTGTCGACTGCATCCGTCGAGCTCTTAGCGAAGACATCGGCCCGGGTGATGTGACTACGACCAGCATTGTTCCCCCGGGAGCCACCGCTGTCGCGCGAATACTCGCGAAACAGGACGGAGTCTTATCCGGGTTGGTCGTGGCTCAGGCAGTGTTCCTTTTGTTGAGTGGTGAAATGCGTTTTGATTCAACGCTCTCAGACGGGGCCCGGGTTGTTCGCGGCCAAACCCTCCTCGAACTTAACGGCCCGGCCCGCGCCATGCTTACGGGAGAACGCACAGCGCTCAACTTCCTCGCGCGTATGTCGGGAATTGCGACCTTGACGCGAAGTTTTGTTGAAGCGGTAACCGGAACAGGAGCAGTGATTCTAGACACTCGGAAGACCGCTCCCGGTTTGCGCGCCTGCGACAAACTTGCAGTCAAACACGGTGGTGGCGACAATCATCGCCACGGCTTGTATGACATGATCCTGATCAAGGACAATCACATCGACTCTGCTGGATCATTGAGCCGGGCGGTGGAGCTGGCACGTGCGGCGGCCAACAATTTGGGAATCGAAATCGAAGCCAGAAGCATCAAAGAAGTGCAGGAGGCTTTGACACTGGGGGCGGAACGAATTCTGCTGGACAATATGTCGCTTGACGAATTGCGCCAGGCAGTTGTGCTTTGTGCGGGCCGGGCAAAGTTGGAAGCATCGGGAAACGTGAGTCTGGAAAGCGTGCGCGCGATTGCCGAAACAGGCGTCGATTTCATCTCAGTCGGTGCGTTGACTCATTCCGCGAGAGCGTTTGATGCCAGCTTGAACGTGATTGGATGAGATTCTGCGCGATGTCCTGAGTTCAACTCTTTGCGAGATCTTTGCGTTCTTGGCGCTCTTTGCGGTTAATTGTTTTAGCGGATTTTTTACCGCAAAGTACGCGAAGAGCCGCAAAGATGTCGCAAAGAGTTCTCCAAGGGCACCGCCGATACTTGCAAGAGGTAACGAGCAAAGGAAAGTTATGATTCCAGTACTGGGCAACGAAACTTCAGCTGATGAGCTTTACCTCAAGATGCAGGACATGCTTGGGGACGTCGTGCCGGATTTCGAGTTGAAGATCAAGGCAGAACTTGCGGCCGAAATTAACCGGCTCAAGGTCGAAAAAAACGCAGTCATTCTGGGACACAACTACATGGAACCCGCGCTGTTTCATTCGATCCCGGATTACGTCGGCGATTCACTCGACCTGGCGCGCCGCGCGGCGGAAACCGACAAAGACATCATTGTTTTTTGCGGCGTGCGATTCATGGCCGAGACGGCGAAGATTCTTAATCCGTCCCGGACTGTCTTGTTACCATCAGAGAAAGCCGGTTGCTCGCTTGCCGCCAGCATTACCGCCGCGGACGTGCGTGAATTGAAGCAAAAGTTTCCTGGCGTTCCGGTGGTCACCTACGTCAACACTTACGCCGATGTTAAAGCCGAGTCAGATGTCTGTTGCACGTCTTCAAATGCGGCCGCGGTGGTTAACTCGCTCGATAGCGACACGGTAATCTTTCTTCCCGACGAATACCTGGCAAAAAACGTCGCCCGGGAAACGGGCCGGCACATTATTTTTCCCACCAAAGATCCGCGCTACGGTTCAGGCACGGAGCTGGATTATCAGATGATTGGCTGGCCGGGGCGGTGCGAAGTGCATGAGAAGTTTACTCTCGATGACATTGCCAACATTCGCAAGCAGTTTCCTGACGTAGTGATTCTGGCGCATCCCGAATGCAGTCCCGAAGTGGTCGATGCCTGCGATTACTCAGGCAGCACGAATGCGATGATTAGATATGTCGAGCAGACGAAAGCGCCGCGCTATCTGCTACTGACGGAATGCTCGATGGGCGAGAACATCGCAGCGGCGAATCCGGAGAAAGAAATGCTCCGCCTGTGCAGCGTGCGTTGCCCGCACATGAACCAGATAACCCTTGAAGACACGCTCGCGTCTCTGCAGAAGAATCAATACGTGATCGAGATTCCGGAAGATATTCTTAACCGGGCAGCTCGCGCCGTCGAAAGAATGATCGAACTGGGTTGAGCCTCTGTGCGATCTCTGTGAACTCTGTGCCTCGGTGGTGAATTCAAGGAGAGAAAAGCTCACCACAGAGACACAGAGCACACTGAGAATGCACAGAGAAAGACAAAACCCGTTTTAGCCGACTTTTGATTTGATGAGTTGCTGACTGAAATTCAACACGAAGAGTGGATTGAGGATCAGGTACCTGCGCCAGAGTCTTCCTGGTTCGTTCACCAGACGGAACAACCACTCCAGTCCATAGTCCTGAAGAATCTTTGGAGCTTGCGGCAGCGTTCCCGCGTGAAAATCAAACGCCGCCCCCACAGCGATCATCGCGGCCTGAATCCTGCCGATATGCGCCGCCACCCATTTCTCCTGGCGCGGGCAACCTCGTCCGACCAGAACAATGCGCGCGCCCGATTGATGAATCGTGCGGATGTCCTGTTCATCTTCCTCCGGTGAGGCGTCACGGAAGCGGTCGGCTTGAATTCCGGCGACGATGAGACCGGGAAACTTCTTCTTGAGATTTGAACTGAGGCGATCCAGCACTGCCTGCGTGCTGCCATATAAAAAGATCGGCAAGCCCTTCGCAGCAGCTTGCTCGCAAACCTTCAGCATAAGAGTTGGACCATAAACGCGATCTTTCAGTTCTCGCGCTCCCAGCAGATTCATCGCCCAGCGCACCGGCTGCCCATCCGGCGCAACCAGGTGAAGTCGATTAACAAGCTCCGTAAACGCACTATCGCGAAAAGCTTCCATCACGCCATGCACGGCAAGCGCAGTTGCGCCGAAACTTTGCCGCGCTGCGGCAGCGTTGATAATCGCTGACACCGCGGACTCATAATCAACGCGGCTCACGTTTACGCCGAGCACTTTCAAAAAAGGCGCCGATGCTGGTTGGCTTAACTGTTTATCCATCGTTTCCATTGACCTGATCGATTCGCCAGTAGGCGTTGCACCCGGCACTCTCGCGGTCAATTCAGGTGCGACCAAATTCCCTCAGCCAGGGCCCGGGCTATACTTCGAGCCAGCTGACCCTTTTCATGGGGCGGAAGTCCGGGAGTCCGGTTAACATCAAGTAGAACTACCTTGCCATCACGAAGCACATAATCAATCTTTCCGTAATCCATCCCCAGCTTTTGCCTGATCGCGTACAGTTCAGACGGGATTGGTACCTCTTCCAATTGGACTTCATCCGAGCCCTTAACCACCTTCCGTTTGGATCTATAAACTTTATGCACATCTTTATCGCCCAGGAAGTGGTAGTACCTAACGTAATAATTCCCTCCTTCGACTTCCGGTAGAAATTTCTCGACAACCAGGTTTTTGTTCTCAAATATATCTTTGGGCACATCTTGCAGTGTGGAAAATACGGGATAGTCACTGGATTGTAGATACTTAATCTGCCCCCAGGCGATGGCGCCCGGACCTTTTGTTCGCAGCCTGGACGGAAGCTTGCTCGTGAGTTTTGATGAGATCGCACGGACCACGTACATTTTGGATAAAAGACGTTCTTCGGGTAGGCCGCCGGAGTTTAAGTCAGTCTTAACAATCACGGGACCGTCATAAGCATCGTCTTTCCCAATGATGTTCGTGCTTATTTTGGACTTCGAGATATCTACCACTTCCCGGTTGATGACGACGGGGTATTGATTCAGGAAAACGCGATATTCATTCGGTATGACGGTCAAATCAAGATGCGGAATAACTACGTCTGCAGGGACGAAATGGTCGACACCCCGGACAACCTCGACTGTGAGACCAATCCCCTCCCACTCTTTCATCAGTAGTTTGATGAGATATTGAAAATAGATGAACGCAGCATCATCCTTATGTACGAGCACGACTACCTTTTTTCGCTGCATTCACGCACCTCTCGAAGACTCACTACGGGTTCCTACTTATGTCACGGCTATTCAATTCATTGCCGGATTTCTCGCCCACGCTGCCGGTTAAGTATTTATCCATCGCTCCCTGTTGGCCTGATAGATTTCCGCCAGAATGTCCGGCACCGTGTAAGTGCTTTTCCAGCGTGGATAGTCGTTCTTAAACTTCCTCAAGTTGCTGATGTACCAGATGTGATCGCCTATTCGGTTCTCAGCCGAATAAGTCAGGTTCATCCGGTTGCCGGTTAACTCTTGACACATCTCGACCGCCTCCAGCATTGAGCAGTTGCTTTCGCGCCCGCCGCCGGCGTTATAAACCGCGCCCGGCCGAGGGTTCTCGATGAACTCCTCAAACATGCGCACCAGATCGTAACTGTGTATGTTGTCGCGCACCTGCTTCCCCTGATAACCGAGAACGGTGTACGGATGATTCGTCATCGCGCATTTCATCAGGTACGACAGAAAACCGTGCAGCTGTGTGCCCGAATGATTCGGACCCGTCAAACAACCACCGCGAAAACAGACGGTTGGCATATCAAAATACTGGCCATACTCCTGCGTCAGAATATCGGCGGCTACTTTGGAAGCGCCAAACAAGCTGTGCTTCGTATGATCGATGCTCATCGTTTCGTCGATGCCGTCGCGGTATTCATGACTGTCGTTGATCTCCCAGCGCTTCTCCTGCTCGATTAGAGGAAGGCGATTCGGCGTGTCGCCGTAGACTTTGTTCGTGGAAGTGAAAATAAACGGCGCATGGGGAAAATGTTTTCTGGTCAGCTCGAGCAAATTCAGAGTGCCGTTGGCGTTGACAGTGAAATCGGTGCGCATGTCTCGCACCGCCCAATCATGAGAGGGTTGCGCGGCGGTGTGAATCACTGCCTGAATCTCGTGAGACACTGACCTGACAATCGACTCGAGCCCTTCCGTGTCTCTGATGTCAACATCATGATGAGCGTAACGGTTGCCAAGATCCTCAATCAGCCCGTTGAGATTCCATTTAGACGAAGCATCGGGACCGAAGAACGTAGCCCGCATGTCGTTATCAATGCCGACGATGTGATAGCCCTTGGCAGCGAAAAACCTGGCCGCTTCGGAACCAATCAATCCAGCACTGCCGGTTATGAGAATCCTTTTCATGTGTAGTCCTCCTATCTGATTCACACCGTGGCTTTAGCCCGGTGCCAGAGCTAGCTAACGTACCGTCAACCGTTTTAACGGTTTTCTTTTTTCGTTGCAGGCAATTGGCCCACGTCAAACCGTTAAAACGGTTAGAACCATTAACAAGTGCCTGAATCACCGGGCTAAAGCCACGGTGTGAATGAGAGTGTCCAATAGCCGGCGTGTTTCTGATTCCCGCTCCGTGAACTCTGTGCCTCTGCGGTACAGGAGGAACCCACCACAGAGACACAGAGAACACTGAGTGAATGACAGAGAATTACGAGGCCTCCCTGTCAGACTTCAAGTTCGAGATTCCTTCTCAACTTTCCATTCTGCCGGCCTAACAGTCCGTCCGTTTTTCCGCGGCGCGGATGCCGGTGGTTTAGTTCCGCTTCCGGCAGCAGCTCGCCCAGGAAGCTGCGTAGTTCATCATGCGCCTCCCGCGTGGCCAGCTGTTCAAGTCGTGCCAATGCCGCCTGAACTTTTGTTTCCGGATAAGCCGCGATCTTGCCAATGAAGATCTTCGGGTGACGCGTTTGCGCAAAACTCTCGCTCTGCAGGTCGAGTTGTTCGAGTAACTTTTCACCCGGGCGTGGTCCCGTGAAGACCACTTCGATATCTTCAAACGGCTTCAGCCCCGATAGCGTGATGGTGTCCTCTGCCAGCTCGAGAATGCTCACCGGCTCGCCCATATCGAGAATCAGAATTTCTCCGCCTTCACCTATCGCGCCCGCCTGCAACAAAAGCCGGGTGGCCTCGGGGATGGTCATGAAATAGCGAAACATGCGCGGATCGGTAACTGTGACGGGGCCGCCTTTACGAATCTGATCCTGAAAGATTTTGAGGACGGAACCAGTCGAGCCAATTACATTCCCAAATCTGACGGCGACGTAACGGGTAGCGTCGAAGCGCTGGTTAAGCGATTGAATTACCAGCTCGGAGACGCGCTTGGTCGCTCCCATGATCGAAGAAGGACAGACAGCCTTATCGGTCGAAACCAGCACGAATGTTTCCACTCCTCGTTCGCCGGCCAGCTCGCCCAGGCTGCGTGTTGCCAGCACGTTGTTCTTCACCGCTTCAGCAGGGTTCAGCTCCATCATAGGAACGTGCTTGTGGGCGGCGGCATGAAAGATCACCTGGGGATGGTAAGCATCGAAGATATGGCGCATCCGGTTTTCGTCGCAGATGTCCGCGACCAGCGGAGTAATTACCAAAGAGGGATACGAGCCAACCAGTTCGCGGTGAATCTCAAAAAGCGACGGCTCAGCGCGTTCGACCAGCAGAATTTCGGCGGGACTAAACCTGGCGACCTGGCGCATCAGCTCGGATCCAATCGAGCCGCCGGCGCCCGTAACCATCACCACCTTGTTGCCAAGGAACTGCGCCAGTTCGGATTCCTCGAGAATAATCGGCTCGCGGCCCAACAAATCTTCCACCTGCACGTCGCGGATGCGGCTGACACTGACGCTGCCCTGGATTATTTCGGACAAGGAAGGAATCACACGGGCTTTGGCGGAAGTGCTTTCGCAGGTCTCAATGATCTGGCGAAACTGCTTTCTGGAACCCTGCACGAGGGTAATCACCACATGATCAATCGAGTGACGGCGCACCAGCTCCGGCAGATCCGCGGTGGTGCCGAGCACGTTGATGCCGGCAATCACAGTGTTTTGAATCTGCGGGTTGTCATCTACAAAGCCGACGATCGACAGATCGAGATCAGCGCGGCTTTGAATCTCGCGGGCAGTCATGATGCCGGCATGTCCGGCGCCAACCAGCAGAATAGGCTTCTTGTTTTTGACAGCAACGCTTTGCGGTCGTCGTCGCCGTTCAGCTTGCTCAAAGAGTGCGCGGCGGACGACACGCATTCCCAACATACCGCCAAAAGCCAGTGCCACATTGATCAACGTTACCGAGAGCGGAAGACGCAGCACTTCCAACTCATTCGGAAGGACAAACCCCAAAGCGAGAAGTGGAATAAGTGAGGCGCCGGCAGCCAGGGCAAACGCCCGGGCCTCCGCTAGTCCGGTATAACGCCAGACAAAGCGGCCCACTCCAGCCATCCTGAGAAATAGGAGTTCGATTCCCACCACCACCGGCAGCTGCACCAGTGTGTCACGCCATAAATGAGCTGGGAGGACGAAATCGAATCTCAGTTTGTACGCCAGCAGAAATGCGACGATCAAAACAACTGTGTCAATCGCGAATCGAAACCGTTTTTTGGCAAGCTTCGACGGCTTCCAGCGCGCGCCTGAAGGAGCCTGGGCCAGCGAGGACGCAGAATTCATGCGCGGCAGACCGTTCGGATCCGTGCCCACTGCCGTCACTTTCGAGTTGTAAGTTTCAACTGACATGCTTCGTACACAGTAATCTGACGGTGTTTACGACGTGGTCCATTTCCTTGCTGGTCATGCCGTAAAAAATCGGCAGGCTCACCAGTCGCTGCCACATCGAAGTTGCCACTGGGAGATCGTCTGGTTTCCAGCCGAACGTTTTCTGGTAGTACGGGTGCAAATGCAACGGACGCCAATGGACCGAAGTGCCTACTCCGCTCTGCTTCAACTCCTCGATAAAGTCGTTTCGGTTGATACTAAGGCGCTCGAGTCGCAACCGGAGCGGGAAGAGGTGCCACGAATGAATCCGGTTCCGGTCTTCGGGTGGCAGCTCAATCTCAGCAATATCTGACAATTTCTCGCGGTAGAATCGGGCGATGTTCTCGCGCTCGCCTCTCATCTCTTCGGCGCGCGCAAGCTGGTGGATGCCGATGGCAGCCGCAATGTCCGTCAGGTTGTACTTGAAACCCGGGGCGACAATCCGGTAATCCCAGCCGCCGCCCGAATATCTCTGCCAGGCATCGTTCGACAGACCGTGTAGCGACATCAGGCGAATGCGTTCGGCCAGCTCAGGATCGTCCGTTACCGCCATCCCACCTTCTCCAGTGGTGATCGTTTTATTGGCGTAGAAGGAGAAGCAACTAACGGAAGCTGTGCCTTCGCCACATCGTCGCCAGTCATCTGCTTCAGTGCGGCGCCACGCCACCGGAAATGCGTGGGCAGCGTCTTCGACAATCCATAGTCCTCTTTGGGCTGCCAATCGCTGCACCGCCTCAACGTCCATCATGAGACCGCCAACATGAACCGGAATGATGCCGACAACATTGGCTGCACCCGGGACGTCGCCGAGCAGTTGCTTCTTGTCGAGCAGTTCGAGTTTTTGGGCCGCATCTTCAAGGTCCATGTTTCCCGAAACCGGATCGCAATCGACCAGAACGGGGACAGCGCCGAGGTAGCGCACAACCTCCGCCGTTGCCGCAAAGGTCATGGTGGGCACCAGCACCGCTTGTCCGGCTTTTAGACCAAGTGCCTCAACCGCAAGGTGCAATGCTGCGGTGCCAGAGTTGAGAGCTACGGCATGAGCAGCGCCCACTGCTGCAGCAAACAGTCGCTCAAATCTCTGAACCCGCGGACCGGTGGTCAGCCAGCCGGAGGTCAGACACTCGACAACCTCGCTGATTTCGTCGCTCCCGACGGTTGGTCGAAAGAACGGAACTTCAACGTGCTTCGGCGGTGACTCTGTGTCTTTCTCTACTTTTGATACTGCCAGGCCCATGTTTCTCATTTGCTACTTCCAAAACGACCGCCCTGGTTTTCTCCAGGTAAGCTTCGAGCGTGAACTCCTCCAGATACCTCTCGCGCCCTGCCCTGCCCATGCTCATTCTCAGTTTCTCATCGTCCAACAATCGATTTAGCCGCTTGGCAACTGCCGCTGGATCCTTAACCTCCGTTAGGAAACCAGTGACTCCTTCTTCAACAATCCCGGGGATGCCACGCCAGGCGGTTGAAACTACCGGCAGCTCAAACATCATTGCTTCGACGAGAACGTTGCCAAACGATTCGGAGCCGTAGTAAGTCGGAAAGCAAAAGATGTCGGCGCTTCGATACTGCGCCCATTTCTCATCTCCGACCTTGCGTCCGCAGAAGTCAACGCAGTTGTCCAGCCCTTTTTTACCCACTTCGCGCAACAATTTCTGATGGTATTTTTCCGAAGTGAATTCACCCATCAGCCGCACCCGAAACTTCTGTCCGCGGGCTTTAAGAAGCCGCGCCGCTTCGATCAAAACTTCGACTCCTTTGTCTTCTCTGATCAAACCGACAAAGAGAATCACCGGCACAAAGTTGAGTGCCTTGCGCTTGCGGAATCTTTCGAATTCATCGGGCGACCCGTTGGGCACGGTGTAGATGGTCATGGCTTTAATGAACTCGCCGTCCGGTGGATTAAGCGACGATTTCTGAATAGCGGCGTCAGGAAAAAAGAATGCCTTCTTGAAGATCCAGAACAGAATTTCCGGCCACGAGGAAACTCTCTCGCACAGTCCGCTGGCATGAAAAACCAGGATCAGCTTTCGTCCAAAGCGACGAAGCACCAGCAGGGTCGCAATGTCTCGCAGGATAGGAACCGTGTCGGCGCCCGGTGGGTAATAGATGACGTCTATTCTGTGCCTGAGGATCTTGTAGCTGCTCTCGAGTATCACCCGGAGCAGGTGAAACAGTTTGCGAATTCTGATCTTGCCGATTTGGTTAGTCGTTTGCGAGTAGTTCAGGCGCGTGTGGTACACACGAATGTCTTTGTACTCCGCGGTGATGAGACTCTCGATGGAGAGCATCTGGCCGACGTAAGGCGGCGGCGTTTGGCCGATTATCAGGAGCTTGACCATATTGTTTGACTCCATCAAAAAACTTTCTACACGAGAGACGTAATCCCGTAGTCCCCTTCTTGATCGTTTAGAGAGCGGACTTGTCCGCCCGCTGGGGGCACAAGTGCCCTTTCTAAACGGGGGATCTGATCCCCAGCCTGGTTCTTGAAACCCGCGTTGAGTACAGCGATCGTAATTACAAACATGGCCAGCCCCGGACTAAAGAGCAGCGGGTTCAGCGTGCCCTGTATCAAGCAATAAAGGGTGACCCCCAGTAACCACGCGTTCCTGGTCGTTAAGATCTCCTTGAATACCAGGATCATGAATGCACACAACATCAGCAGACCGATCACTCCGGTGGTGATCAGCACTTCCAAAAACGAGTTGTGCGCATGACCGGCCCACTCGAAGTCTTTGACGAGCACGTACCTCGAAGCGAAGTACCCGATCCCGACAATTGGCTGTCCCAGATCATGCGTCAGAATTCTGGCCCATAAGTCCGTGCGTGAATTCAGCGTAGACACGTCGTCTGTCATCAGAGAGCTAAATGCCGCCGGCAGACTGTCCTGAAAAAAGAGTGCCGCCCCAAGACCGATCGAAATCGCCAACATCACCACGATAACGCGCACGTCATTCCTTCTAAGTTTCAAAACACCCACCGCCACCACCGCCACCAGCAAGCCGCCGGTGGGTCCTCGTGCATCTGCCAACCAGAGCATCGCCAGCAGGCAGGAGATCAATATCGCTTTCCATACTTTGCGGAGGTCAGATACAAACAAACAGATCACCGAAAGCGCCAGCAGGTCACCCGTCAGCAGCGGATGCTGGTAAGCAAGGATCAATTGCGGCCTATCCAGTGACGGCTCCTCGGTAAATAAGTGCAGCGGCAAAGAGGTATCACCCGTGTTCGGCAGCGGCATGCCCCAGTAGTAGAAGTTCGCTAATACCAAACCGCCGACCACGGCCACCATCGATAAACCGAGGACCGTTTCGAGTTTTCCATTTGTCATGTCACTTCGCACCGCCAGGGTGACCAACATCAAAGCGGCCAGGGAGATGCACCAGAGTTCGGCGCTCTTCGCGATTGTCAGTACGGGATTGGGCGACCAGATGGAGGACAGCACTCCCCAGAACGTAAACAAGCTAATCAGCAGGAACACTGGCGACTTAAAATCAAACGAAAAAGCGCCCTGCTCTTTGAGGTAGATCGCCAACAACAGTAAGCCCGCCAGGATCAAACCAAATTCGATGAAGCCGCGAGTGGTCGCCCCTCCTTCAAGTACGTCTACCCCCGGGACGAGCGGCACGAACGCCAGGACAATGAGTGCCACAGCAGCTATCAGGCGCAAACTACCCACCGGCCACAATCCCTGCGCCGGGAGCGTTTCCGCGAATGCATACGGTTTGATATGACTAGAGAGCTGCATAGCTGTACCGGCCGTTAACCCGTTTATTGGCCACGACCTCCTCGTACCATTCGGTCATCTGCTTCGTTCGCTGCTGCCAGCTCATGCTTTGCGCATGGATCCAGGCTGCTTCACCCATGTGTTTCCGCAACTGCGGAGATTGAGCCAGCCGGCGAATTCCATCAGCCAGCGCGCTCACCGTCTCTTCAGGATTTGTCACCGCCACTTTGATTCCCGCCTCTGCCGGCACAATCGCCCCCGCTCCCTGATGGTTCAACGTAAGGATTGGCAGGCGGTAAGCTAGCGCTTCGCTGATCACTGTTCCCGAGGAGTCGCGCAAACTGGTAAACAAAAAGACATTGGCCTCGCGGTAGAAGTCCCCCATTCGTGACCAGGGCACAGCGCCGGCAAACTCCACCCGGTCACTGATACCGAGTGACTGGGCCAGGTTTTCCATCTCGGCCTTGAGCGGACCTTCCCCAACGATTCGCAGGCGAACAGGCAAAGATCTCTCTATCTGCGACAGCGCCTCGAGCGCCAATGGCAAACCCTTGAGTGGGATGAGCCGACCCACCCAGAGAATGAGCAATTCCTGTTGTTCAGTCGCGTGCTGGTCCAGAGCATGGCCCATCAAGTGCTCGGGCACGCCGATGTTTGGAAAGAAATGCACTTGCCTCGCTCCCGCCGCCGTCAATGCGTCGGTTGTCTCAGGATTGGTTGAGAGAATCAGCGCGCTTTCACGGACGGCCCGGCGCAAGCCCGGCAAACGCGTGGCAACCTTCACCCGCAGCGTGCGAAGTAGTTCCCTGTTCCAGCCTGAACCAAAGTAACGATAAAACGCGGGCGGTGCAGTTTGCCCTCCGCCAATAGGTCCCCAAACAAACGGAACCGGCAGCCTCCAGAGCAGAGGTGGCGCGCTGATCGTGCCCCAACTCAAGTGATGGACCACGTCGAAGTTATGTGTGCGGTGCTGTTGCCGGGCTTCGCGCAACGCAGCTCGCTGCCAGATCAAATAGTGCAATCTGACTCCTTTGTCTCTGCCAAGTATCGGCCGCGGGTCCCATCGGGGCGGGAGCCCGACCCAAACAAAGTTCAAATTAGGATTCGGGTGGAGTTCAAGATAACGTTCTATGTCGGCCTTGTATCGCGGATTAGTCATCACCCAGACTTCGTGTGCGCGTGAAAGGTGCCACGCGAACTGCCAGGTAAGGCCTGGTTCCGAGCCGCGATCAGGACTGCAGGAATGACCGACAAGAAGTATTTTCATTTATTCACTATTGGCTCTAAGTCCTATAGATCTTCGAGCCAACCAAAACCGCGTTTTCCTAAGCCTTCACCTGGCGCAAGATGACCATGTTGCTGGCAAGCCGTGTCGCCAGCGCCAACCCGGTCGCGAAAATGGCCCCCGACAAACCAAACCGCAGCACCAGCGGTACCACCAAAACGGCGAGTAGCAAGGTGCCGCACAACTCAACCACAAATTGCAGCCGGTTTTTTTCGAGCGCGTTGAGCAGGAACTTCAGCGTCAGCGAGAAGTAGTTAAGGGCGTAGACAACTGTTAAGAGCCTGAGAGCACTCGCGAGTACCACGTATGGCGAGCCTTGACCGTAGAAAAGTTCCAACAGAGGACGGGGGAAGATTAACAACGCGGCCACAAATGGAAGCAGCAGTAGTCCGCCCTGCGCGGCATGCCGCAGAGCGACCCGACGCGCCGCCACAAAGCCACGCTTCACATGTGCCACCGCCGCAGCCGGCACAATGATGTTTCCCAGGCTAAGCATGATCGGATGGGAGACCCCGAGCAGGTTCGAGATTGCCTGGAACGCGGCGGCCTCTGCTGGTCCGCGAAACAGGAAAAGTGCCCAGGGGACCGCCTGAAGGCTGAAGTTTCCCAGGAGGTTTGACCCCAGGACCCAATTGCCGGTCTCCCAGAAACTTCGGGCCCAGGGTCGTAAGCGGATCGGCCCTGTTCCTCTCAATCGCACGCCTAGCCGGGTCAACTGAACAACCGCGGCTACGCCACAGGTCAAAGCGATCACGGCGAAGCCCACTTCCACCGACAGTTTTCCGTTGCGAGCAAGTAACCAGAGCACACCGGCCTGGCCCAGGTAGCTGATCGCGTCGGTAAACAATGTGGTGCGAAAGGACAGGCCAGCCATCAACGCACGCCGCGTGGTCTCCTGAAGCTGCCAGAATAGCAACGCCAGACAGGCACACATTCCGAGTGTTGGACCAGCAATCACAAAAACAACGACAAAGAGAATGAGCGCTTGCGGAAGAACCAGAAGTGTTGTTAGCGCCAGCGACGCAACAACCAGCTGGCCCTTTTCGGCGTCGCGCGATGCTAAACGCACAGACAACGGGTAGGTGATCAACGACGCATGCAACACATTCAAAAAAAGGATCAGGCCAAATATGACGGTCCAGATGCCGTACACGTGGGGACTCACGGTCCGGGCCAGGATGATGGTCGTCAGAAAGTTTCCGAGACTGACTACGCCCTGGTCTGCAATCGCCCAGAATCCCTGCATCTCCAGACTGCGTCCCCGGCTCAAACTCTTGAGCCAGGAGCGTTCATCAGCGATTGAGATTCTGTTATCGGTTTCCATGCTTCACGAGTCTCCTCTGTGCCTCCTTGGTGTTCTCTGTGTCTCTGTGGTGGTCCTTTGTCTTTGGAAAGCCACCACAGAGGCACAGAGTTCACTGAGGTTGCACAGAGGCTTGAGCTGTTTCGACAAACTCCCTGCAAATTAAGCGTGCGATAGCTTGCGCGAATCGTTACGTTGCGACGCGTAATGAATAACCAAACTTGCGCAACTTCCCCACCCAGTCGTATCCACCGAAGAGCTTGCGGCGAAACGCGCCCAAATCGTCTTCCGGATGTATCACAATTCTGGAAATCAAAGACGCCGCCCCTCCTGACGTCCGGTCCAACGGCGTCCGACCTAACTCGGTTGTAAAAAACAACTCGATACCTTGTGCGGCTATTACATCTACTGCCGCAGCCGGATATGAGCCGTAATGGCCAAACGGAAACGCAAAGAATCGCGGGGCCGCCCCCAGACGCTCTCTGAAAATCGAAATTCCTTCTGCGGCGTCACGTGCAATTTCCGCTTCAGCGATCCGGCCCAGGTTGGCGTGACGGTGACTATGGAAACCAACACCAACGCCGCCGGCCATCATTTCGCTCACCTGCTCCCATGACAGCGGCCGCCAGTGTTCGGGAAAGCTGTTTCGGCTCAACCGCATCCGGGCGTCGTTGTTCGCGAAAGCGGGAACGCTTTCGCCCGCAACCAATCCGGTGCAGATGAACAGATTCATCTTCACGTTCAGGCGCCGCGCAATGGGCCAGGCTTCCGAATAGATGTCGGCGAATCCATCATCAAAAGTGACCAGCACCGAGCGTGGCGGCAATTCGCGCAAACCATTCGCGGCTTCGAAGTATTCGTCCAGCGTCAACGAAGTGAATCCTTCGTCGTTAAGCATCGACATCTGCTCGGCAAACTGTTGCGGCGTGACTGAATAATCTGGTGGTTCCCCCGCTCCGGGTGCCTCGGGCAACACGCGGTGGTAACAAAGCACGGGAGGAACCATGCGGCCCTTCAGCCGATCCTGTCTGGTTGCGGCCCATGTTGCCGAGGTCGCGATCTTTGCCAATCTAATTGACGGACGCATGATGATGCTTTCTCTGTGCATCCTCAGTGTGCTCTGTGCCTCCGTGGTGAGTGATTCTCTTGGTAAATTCACCACAGAGACACAGAGTTCACAGAGGTCGCACAGAGCTGAGTTATTACGACAGACCCTTCGCGGGCTAGAGAGCGCCCACGCCCCTCAACACCGCCGGTACAGTCCTCAAGAGAATCTTGATATCGAGCGTCAGCGACCAGGTGTCGATGTACATCAGATCGTGCGCCACCCATTGATCGAAACTGCTGTGACTGCGACCATTCACCTGCCAGAGACCGGTTAATCCGGGCGCCACGCAGAAACGCCGCATCAACCAGCCTTCTTCAAAACGCGAAACATCGCGCAACGGCAGCGGGCGTGGTCCAACCAAAGACATTTCACCCTTGAGTACATTAAGCAGTTGCGGTAACTCATCGAGCGAAGTTCGCCGCAACAACCGTCCAATCTTCGTCATCCGCGGATCATCCTTAATCTTGAAGACGGGACCCACCACTTCGTTCCGGTGCTCGAGATCACTCTGCAACGCCTCAGCGTTGGGCACCATCGTGCGAAACTTATGCATCTTGAACCGTCGCTTGTTGCGCCCGTAGCGTTCCTGGCTAAAGAACACCGGCGTGCCGGTGGTTACCCTGATCGCAATGGCAATCAGCAAAAACAGCGGCGACAAGAAGATCAATCCGAGTGAAGCGCCGATAATATCCATGGCCCGCTTCACCACATATCTCGCATCGTGAGTCACCGGCTTGAGCGAAGTGACGGCAAAGCCTCCCATTCGTTCATAACCCGCCTGCGCGCGCGAAGGTTCGAAGATCTCCGATAGGTACTTCGACTCCACCCCGATGCGTTCACAAACCTGAATCGCTTTCTCGATCTGCGCGTAGCAGGACTTGACCGGGAGCGTGATCAGGACTTCATCAATAACGTTGCCCACCAGGATCTCTTCAAGCTCGGCGAGGTTCCCCAGGAGTTTGCTTTCAACTTCGGGTAAAAACGGATGTGAGCCGTTGCTGTCCACAAAACCGATCACCTGATAGTCAGTTCGCGGCCGGCCGTTGAGCTGTCGATAAAGTTTCAGCGCGCGCGCGCCGCTGCCAACGATCAGCACCTGTCGCGGTTGATTGCTCGGAGTAGCTGGCGCGGCCAAAGCATTGAGCAACAGGCGCACTGCGATCGTCGCTGAGATGGCCATGCCCCACGCGAGAAAGACCGCTTTAAGTCCAAAGAGCCCGGCGCGGCTGGTCATCATGAACAGCAGGATAAACAGGCCTCCACTAACGCTGGCTGCGGCGGCGCGCATGATCGCTTCGCGGTTGCGCCGTTGCGGTTGATAGAGACCAAAGGCGTGACAGATGCCGGACCAGAGCAAGGCGAAGAGGGTGATGAGCAGAAGATTTTTTACTGAAACTCGAATCGCGAGGAAGCCGGCGGTCTCGGCAGGCAGGTTGCGGATGTTAATGATGAGGAACGCGCTGGGTACGCACAGAATCGCGATCAAGACATCGGCAATCTTGTAGGACCAGGTGAGAAACTGCGAGGCTGAGGTTTTGACAGGGGCAGGTTGGGCGGACGCGAGTGTGCCTTCGACCGATCGGAGTTGTTTTGAAAGTTCGAGGCTGGCTCGCATAGAAACAATTCAAGCAACGGAGAATCCACTCGTCTGAAGCAAGTCCGCACTGGCTTACCGTGTTTGGCGGCTGCGCCGCCTTCCGTGCGGTAAGGCTCCGCCTTACCGACAGTTCTAAATTTCTTGAGAGGCTGCGCCTCCGTAAGTTTGGCGGAGGCCTAGCCTCCAGGATTCAAATACCTCAGCGGTAAGGCAGAGCCTTACCGCACGGAATGCGGCAGAGCCGCTAGGAAGATCGAAGGCCCCTACGGGACGCATAGCCACCGGCTGCGAAGCCAGTTCAGGCAGCAAAGCCAAAAGCCGCACCGACGGAGCCCTTTAAGCTCACGCGATTAGAGTCTTCGATAAAACCAATTCGGCACGACATGACGACGCCGGTTCAAAACCAGGCCCATCAGGGTTCCTTTCGCCATCTCGATCGTCTGTCTGGCGCGGAAAATTTGGTCCCGCTTGGTCCGATCAGCTGCGACCACCAACACCACTCCATCAACCTCAGGCGCGAGCATGGCCGCTTCATATGAAGTTGCGATGGAGGGGCAATCGATCAGTGTGTAGCCGAGGTTTGGGCGGAGAGCCTGGAGCAGATCGATACCCGTTTCCGACTCAAGCTCTCGCAGCCACTCATGTTCGGCCGACTTGCCTGTGCCGTTACCGTTGCCATTTCCGTTTCCATTTCCGTTTCCATAGCCATTGCCGTTGCCGAATGCTTCGTCATGACCCGGCCGTGCGTTGTCGACTTTCGTTCCCATACCGGGCATATCCATAAGGTCGACGGCGCGCAAGTTCTTCAATTGCTCGGCGTTCACAACCAGTGTCGGCTTCCCCGTTTGGCCGGCGAGCTTCTCCGCGAAGAATTGCACCACGTGGCTGACGCCTTCACCTGGATTTGCGGAAGTAAAGACCACTATCGCGCCGCCAGTTCGCTTGCTGACTCCCGATTGCACTTGGGCCATCAGAACCTGGGCGCCCTGCGCCTCTCGTTTTGACGATTCGTCGCGACGAGCCTTTCGTGTGCGTGTAGCAGAATTGAATAGCTGCACTTTGATTTACCTCTAAAACGCGATTCTGTCGGAATACCCTCAAGCCTCTGTGCGATCTCTGTGAACTCTGTGCCTCTGTGGTGGGTGTTGCTCCTGGTAAATCACCACAGAGACACAGAGCACACCGAGGATGCACAGAGAAAAACAAGGTTTGAATTTCCCGATCACTACAATCGTTCTTCAAGAAGCGTCGCGATAACCGGAATTCCCACCAACAGCTCAAGCTCACGCGGCGTGTGCACCGTGTCGCGAAACAATTCCGCAACGAAGACGGCGCACAAACTCACAAACAGAGCCAGAAAGAGTCCCAACGCCAGCGTTAACAAACGATTCGGCTTCACCGGAGTGCGTTGAACTATCGGCGTCTCAGCCAGTGCCACGTTCGTGATCTTCTTCTGGTCCAGCTCGTCGGTGATCCGCGCCTCTTCCTGCTTCTTGGCATACAGCTGATAGTTGTCTTCGGCTTGCTTCACCTGTCGCTCCAGGTCCCCGTGTTTGTTCGTTGCTTGCTCGAGCCGCGCCAGCACTACTTGATACTGATCAAGTTGCTGGGCCAGATCATCGCGTCGCGCTTTTTGCCCGGCCAGATCCAGACGCGCCTTCGCCATCTCTGTTTCCATCATCTGTCGCAACGGGTTGATGTCAGACGCCTGCTCGACACTGGTAGCGCCCTTTGCTTCCTTCAACGCCGCAGTGGTGTCTCGTATCTGCTGGTCAACTTCCCGGACCATGCGGTCGTCCGAGCGGTACTTTGTCAGCAACTGGGTCCTGCGGTTTCTCAGTTCAACCAGCATCGTGCTCAAACGCTCGAGCGAATATTGATTGGGAAGCGAACGGCTCTGCGTCGGCACGCGCGCCGGGACCGTGGTTAGTTGCCGCTGAAGTTTGTCGATGCGTTCCGTGGTGTCTTTCACCGCGCCAACCGACTCGAGATATCTGGACTTCACGTCAGCCATCTTTTGCAGGTTCAACTGCTTTTCTTGCTCGAGCGAAATGAAGTGGTTCTTCTCCTGAAAACTCTCGAGGCTCGTCTCCGCTTCCTGCAGTTGCTCGCCGTATAGACTGCTCTGATTTTGAAAGAATTCGTGTGTGCCGGGCGGCCGGTGAAGTTTGAGGTGCTTGTCGAGATAAAGATTGGCCAGGCTTTGGAGGACGGAAGCTGCAGTCTCCGGCGAGTTCGCCGTGTAACTGACTTCTATGATGTCAGCTTTTTTGACGGCAACTATTTCGAGGTCTTTCTCCAGTTGGCGCACGGCCTTTTCGGTCGGCGGGATATGGTCGTTCCAGAAAGAAGCAGGAGAAGTCTGACGGTCCATTCCGTTCTGCTTGACTACCTGTTCGAGCAAATCCTTGCTGGTCAGCAGCGCGATTTCAGAGTTGATCTGAGTTTCGGTAACTTCGGTGCGGACGTCGGTGGCGTTGTTGCGTTCCGGCGAAATGACCACGTCAGCGCGAGCGTTCTTCACCAGGATCTTCATTCGCGACTGATACTGGTTGGGAAGAAACAGGACCAGGAAAACTGTTACGGCGGCTATGGAGAAGAAAACGCCGAGCAAGAGCCACTTTCGTCGAAACAGAGTGGTGGCGGTTTCCCGAGAGGTCCAGTTTGAAGTGCGAACCGGCTGTCTTATCATGGGCAGTTGCCTGTTGTTTGCTTCAAGCATGATCGCCTCCGGCGCGAATGACACCCGTACCATTAGTGGCGTGATTTGCAGAATTTCTTTGCGGAACTTTGCGGCTCTTTGCGTACTCTGCGGTGAAATAGCCTTAGAAACCTTTAACCGCAAAGAGCGCCAAGTACGCAAAGATCACGCAAAGAGCTCCACTTGGAACACTGCCTCGTATCCGGCCGACTTCCAGACTGATATGGCCTACAAACCTGGTTTCTTCGCCATGCAGTCAGTGCATGCGAAAGCAAAACCAGTTTCGTGCAGGCCCGAAATTCTTAGAGCTACTTTGTATAAAGGGTAAATACCTAAAGAGATTGGTGTTCCATCTTTAGATCAGTTTGTTTTTGGTGAGATGAAGTCGTTTGTCTTGGTTGAACACAGGCTATCCGCAGATTACGCAGATTCAAGGAAGAAGAAGGCGGAAAGCAGTAAGCAGAAGGCAGAAAGCAGTAAGCAGTGAGCAGTAAGCAGTGAGCAGTAAGCAGTGAGCGGTAAGCAGACAGTAAAACGATCCACGAAATCACACAAACGGACACGAACTCAAACCTCTTTTCGTGTTGCTTCGTGTAGTTTCGTGGATCGTTTTACTGTCTGCTTACCGCTCACTGCTTACTGCTCACTGCTTACTGCTCACTGCTTACTGCT
>Ga0070697_100000628_pt1 | contig 26764 bp, 21 predicted proteins | sample KBSK1501metaG_FD_65475 | JGI IMG/M metagenome (GOLD analysis project Ga0070697, IMG submission 65475) | Corn, switchgrass and miscanthus rhizosphere microbial communities from Kellogg Biological Station, Michigan, USA - KBS K1-50-1 metaG | ecosystem: Host-associated > Plants > Roots >...
GGGAACTTTCCCTGTACGTCATCGTGTACTAAGACCTGTAGCCTCAGCAAACGGCTGTCGTGCAGCCGCATGCTATACTTTCGCGCTACTCTGAACCTGGGAATATTTGAGTAATGGCCGAGTTTATTTGCCGATTGGGTACGCCCGCGGGCGAGGTTGTAACGCGAACGGTGGAAGCGCCGGGCGTGAATGAAGCGCGCGCGCGCCTGGAGCGTGAAGGCTTCCGTGTCTTCAATGTCGCGCCGCCAAAAACGACGGGAGTGACTGCCCTGACACGGTTTGGCGGGCGTGGTGGTCAAGCAAAAGTAAAAGCTAACGATTTCCTGCTCTTCAACCAGCAACTGGCAGCCCTGGTGCGCGCCGGTATTCCAATACTGCAGGCCATCTCAATGTTACGTAAACGAGCCGCGTCGGCGCGTTTGAGAGCGGTGTTGGGAGACGTTGAAGATCAGATTCGCGGCGGCGCAGCTCTTTCCAAGGCTTTTGCGTCGCAGGGAAATATCTTCCCACGAATCTACACAGCTTCGATTCTGGCCGGCGAACGTTCAGGAGCGTTGGATGAAGTGTTGCTTCGTTACGTCAGCTACATGCGACGGAACGTAGGCTTGCGTCGCAAGATTCGCGGCGCGCTCGCCTATCCCCTGTTCCTCTTATTCGCCTCGGGCTGCATGGTAACTTTTCTGACTGTGTATGTAGTGCCAAGGATGTCGGATCTGTTTGCCGGATTTGGCACCGAACTCCCCACGGTCACCCAAATCGTATTGGGTCTTTCCAAGTGGCTTTCGTCTAATGTTTTATGGTTTGGCCCGCTCTTCATTGGCGGCGCGGTCGTTCTGTTTCTCTGGTCACGAACTGAAGCTGGGCGTCTGCGTGTGGATGCAACCTTGTTAAAGATTCCACTCGCCGGCAATCTGGTGGTTCAGCTTTCAATCGCACAAGCAACTCGCTCACTTGCGACGCTGCTGGCGGGCGGCATTACCTTAGTTGAGTCGTGGGAAATTGCGGCGGAATCAATTACCAATCGCGAGTTGCGGCGACGCAGCTCAGCGATCATGCCGATGATTCGCGAGGGACGTACCTTTACTGAGAGTCTTGAGTTTGCTAATTGGGTGCCGATGCTCGCGATCGACATGATAGGAATTGGCGAACGTTCGGGCAGCTTGCGAGAAATGCTTGATGAAGTGGCAGTCTTTTATGACGCCGAATCGGAGGTTCGGCTCGAACAGTTGACGACCACGCTGGAGCCTGCGATTCTGGTAGTGATGGGTGGAATCGTAGTAACCATTCTCCTGGCCATCTACCTGCCGATCATTCAATCAATTTCAGGTGGCGCAGGAGTCACCGGCCGTCACTAGCTTGGAAGCTGAGGAGTCTGAAAACGCCGGCTTAATACCGGCAACAGCAGCAATACTTGAATGAAAGAGTTACCGCAAGATCCTGGCGCGATGCGACCCGTGCAACCGTTAGCAATTGACGATCGACTGGCCCCTGGTGGTGACAACAATGAACCGCCGGAGGTGCGCGCGGCGAAGGAACTCGCCCGCCGCTATCGTTTGACCTTCGTCGAACTGCTGCCTACCGATCAAGAATCTCCGATTGATTACACGATCTTTAATGAAATCCCGGTCGATCTGATGGTGCGCCACCAGTTCCTTCCGCTAAAGCGCGATAACAAGGGACTACACATCGCGATGGCGGATCCAACCGACCTGGAACGGCTGGACGAGCTAGCTAACGCACTGAAGTCGCGGATTGTGCCCTACGTGGCGACCGCCGGAGCTATTGAAGTAGTCCTGCGACGCGGAGATGCCACCCAGCGTGTCTTGCAGGAGGCGGCATCGGGCTTCCGACTTTCGCTCGTTAGAGAGACCGAAACCGGGGAAGAGGTACTCGATCTCGATCGGCTGGCGACCGATTCCGAGATGTCTCCAATTATCAAGCTGGTGGATTCCATCATCTACAACGCGATGGAGTCGCGCGCCTCTGATATTCACATCGAAACACGCGACACAGAAGTGCAGGTTAAGTATCGAATTGACGGCGCACTCTACGCCAAAGTTGATCCCATTGATCTGGCATTCCATCAAACATTGATCTCGCGCATCAAGGTGATGTCGGAGTTGGACATTGCCGAGCGGCGCGTGCCGCAGGACGGTCGCTTCCGGGTTCGCTACAAAGGCCGCAACGTTGATTTCCGCGTTTCAATTATGCCTACGATTCACGGTGAAGACGCCGTCATTCGTATCCTGGACAAAGAGCAGATCAATGAAGAGTTCAAAAACTTGAATCTTGACGTGGTTGGCTTTGCCGAAGAGGACCTGAGAAAGTTTCGTCACTATATTGCCGAGCCTTACGGGATGGTCCTGGTAACCGGTCCCACTGGTTCTGGTAAGACCACCACGCTCTACGCCGCGCTGAATGAAATCCGAAACGAAGAAGACAAGATTGTCACCATCGAAGATCCAGTGGAGTATCAGTTGCACGGAATCACCCAGATTCCGGTCAACGAAAAGAAGGGGCTTACCTTCGACCGCGGGTTGCGTTCGATTCTGCGCCACGACCCCGACAAAATCATGATCGGAGAAATCCGCGACACCGAGACGGCGCAGATTGCCATTCAGTCCGCGTTGACCGGGCACCTTGTTTTCACTACTGTGCACGCAAATAACGTTATCGACGTCATCGGGCGTTTCCTGAACATGGGCGTCGAACCATACAACTTTGTATCGTGTTTGAATTGCGTATTAGCCCAGCGGTTAATCCGCATGCTTTGTCCTTACTGCAAGCGCCAATACCGCGCGAAAGAGCAAGAGCTAACTGAATCCGGACTAAGGCCGGAGGAGCACCGCGAGAGGCCATTTTTCATGAACGTAGGCTGCGATGCCTGCAACCATACCGGCTATCGCGGCCGCACAGCTATTCACGAATTGCTCGACCTTTCCGACAATATTCGCGAAATGATCGTCGAGCGGCGGCCTGGCTCGGAGGTTCGCAGGGCGGCCGAGGCTGAGGGACTTACCAGTTTGCGCGAATCGGCGCTGAAGAAAGTCTTCGCGGGAGTCTCGACGCTGCACGAGATTAACCGGGTGACTTTCGTCGAAGAAGTCAGCGCCGGCGGCTAGAATAGCAAGATTGCTGCCGTTTAAAGGAACTGTTCTTTTTGAATTGCGTGTAAGCAAATGAAGCTGGAAAGAGTTGCATCTTAGCTTCCTGAGCGGCATTATTACACCACGTTTTTGGGTTACTTCAGACCGACCTCCACCGAGAGACTGACATGAAAATAAAGATTAAGACCCGCGTTTTTGTTTCCCTGTTGCTCACCGCTTGCCTGCTGGTTTTGCCGGTCACTGCTTTCGCCAAGAAAGGTGACAAGCATTTCAAAGACGGCATGCGCTACGAAGCGGCCCAGCAGTGGGAGAAAGCAGCCCAGGAGTTTACCCTGGCCGTGGCTGCCGATCCTTCGAATCTGGAGTACCAGCTCCATTTTCGTCGGGCAAGCTTCAATGCTTCGCAGTCGTATATGCAGCAGGGTCGGGCGCTCTCGGAACAAGGAGATTTCGTCGGAGCCTATAACGCCTTTCGTCAGGCTTACGGCTACGATCCGGTTAACGAGTTGGCAGTCTCTGAAATGGAGCGAGTTTTACGTCTCCAGGGTGTGAAGGACGGGACGGTCCCCGCAACCGACAACGGCTCGAAAAATGGCGACCCAGGATCGGTCGGCCCATCGAGCGCGCAGGAGGCTGCTATAGAGTCGCCGCAACTTGAGATGCGCGTCATTAGTTACAGCGGGGATCTGAAGGCTTTCATTCGCAGCCTTGCGGAGCAGCTCAACCTCAATGTTATTTTCGATCGGCAGTCGTTTGTCCAACCGCGTTCCATCGATATCAACCTGAAGCAGGTAACTACCGCGCAAGCTCTTGACTACATCTTTCTCCAGGAGAGTTTGTTTTTTCAAAAGCTGAGCCGCCGAACAATTCTCGTCGCCGATCAAACACGACGCCCGCAATATCAGCAACTGGTTTTGCGCACCTTCTTCCTGGCAAATAGCGACCCTGAAAAAGCCAAGCAACTTGTAGGACAGGCGATACCGCCTTCGGTTGGCCGTCCCCAGACAATTGTTGTTGCCGACAAAGACACCAACAGCCTGACGATTCGCGACACTGCTGAAAATGTGCGTCTGATCGGGGAACTAATCCAGAGCATCGACAAGGATCGCGCTGAAGTTGTGATGGACGTGAACATCTATGAAGTTTCGCAAAGCGATCTGATGCAGTTTGGTAGTCAATTCGGATCGGATGCGACGCTTGTCAATCTTGGCGGTATCCAGAAGGGTTGGTCGCTGCTGTCGGGCGGCGCCACGACTGTCGGTCTGCCGACCTCGTTTGGCGCCGCGCTTCTGATCCCGTCTTCAGCCCTGCAGGCATTGCAGACCAAGAATCGCGGCAAGTTGGTTGCCTCAACCCAGGTGCACGCCTTCAATGGCGAAGAGTCAACGGCCCGAATCGGCCAGCGCGTGCCCGTGCAAACAGCACAGGCTTACCCGTTTGGCGTACAAACGAGTACCGGGACGACGAACAACGGGTTTCCTACCGGCGGCTTTCCGGTAATCAACTATGAACCGACCGGTCTAACCCTGAAGTTTACGCCGCAGGTCTTTCCTAATCAGGACGTGCAGGTGAAGATGTCGATCGAGTCGAAGGACGTTACGGGCGAAACTACCTTGACTCCGACTTTTACTGAACGAACGATTACCGGGACTGCGCGCGTGCAAAACAATCGCACCATGATGCTGGCGAGTGTGTCGCAGGACGTTTCTTCGACCGGTCGCAGAGGGTTGCCAATACTCAGCGGGCTGCCGATTCTTGGCCGGCTCTTTTCGGCTCCCACCCGCAACGACCGGAGAGTAGATATCGTCATCGCCGTCACGCCGCGCGTGTTGCGGGCTCCGGCAGTTACACCGCGCGATTTGGAAATGCGCCCGAGTGGAACCCTACAGTCGCCGACGACGGGTTCACTTGAAGCAATGCTGCGAGAGGCGGATCGCGAAGATCAGTTGGCCGAACTTCGCCTCCAGAAAAAGGATGCGAACGTCAAGGTGGCTGAGGCTCACTCGACTGCTTCGTTGCCCGGGGTTTTCCCCAGTAACCCTTCGACAGGTGTGTCAGGTAGCACGGTTGCGCAAACTCCTGTTGCGCCTGGCGCTAATAATGCCGTGGCAACTAATCTCGAAAAGAATACCAGCGCCGCCGAACCGGCAGCTGCTGGTCATCCGGCTGCCACGACGTCAAACCCAGCTGAAGAAATGCCGGCCTTCGTGCCTGCGCCGAAGTCGTTGGTGAGCAGCACAGCGGCAAATGAAGTTGCTGCCGTGAATACGAATCTCACTTCCAATGCTCGCGCGACTTTGACGAGCATGTCGCCGAAGCCGATTGATGCGGCTATTAGTCCGATGAGCCCTAAGGGTAGAGCCGCGCAGCTGACTTTTGGGGCCGATCAGTCCATGAAGGTTGGCGAAACGCGCCGATTCGCACTTGATGTGAAGTCGGACATCCCGCTGGCGATGGCGATCGTCGCGTTGCGATTTGATCCGAAGGTCGTGAAAGTGCGAGCGATTGGGGTGGATGGAAGCGGTGCGATGCTTACGCAGTCAACCGATGCTTCAGGAGTTTGCCTGATCTCCATTTCCAATCTTAGTAACATGACGGGTCCGGGAACTTTGATTTACATCGACGTGGAAGGTATCGGGCCTGGTGACGCTGGACTCTTGTTCGATAAAGAGTCGTCCCATCTGGTGGCGATCGACGCGCGGGATTTGGGAGTCGAAGTTACGCCGGCACGCGCAACGGTGAAGCAGTAAGAAGATGATCTACCTGCAAGAGCGACTTTTCTCTAAAACAGAACGCGGCGATGCGGTGGCGGTTGAGCTTCCCAGTCGCCGCGTCATTCTGTCGCGGCCGGTTCCGCTGCGCATCCCTGGCACAGGCGATGGACGGAGCGGGTTTACGCTGATTGAGTTGGTGATCACGGTTGCTGTGTTGTCTATTTTGACATTGGGCGTGGTGCCGCTGATGAAACTCTCCGTCAAGCGCCAGAAGGAAGCGCAACTCCGTGATACCTTGCGCCAGATTCGGATGTCCATCGATGAGTTTCACCGAGACACCGTGAATATGAATTGCACTGGGACCGCCGGTCAGCTGGGCGGTCCACCGCCACCGCCGGGGTACGTTGATCCGCGCAGCAAAGTGGTTATCTCAGACTGCACCATATTCGGCGTTGATAATCCCGACCGTTATCCTCCGGATTTGGAAACATTAGTCAATGGCGTAAACGTGATACCACGCGGCGGCATCGGTGGTGGCCGGGGAGAGCAGGGCGTAAACGCTACAGACGTTGGAGGACAGCTGTCGACGAAAAAGAAAGTCTATCTGCGTGGCCTTCCGATCGATCCCATGACCGGTAAATCCGACTGGGGATTTCGTTCCTGTTACGACCCGGCCGACTCGGACTCCTGGGGCCACGAAAACCTTTTTGATGTGTACTCGCAGTCGAAAGACAAAGCGTTGAATGGTGAGAAATATAGTGACTGGTGAAATGCAGAAAACAGAAAGCAGAAGGCAGAAAGCAGAAGGCGCGGCAGGATCGCAGGCAGATCAGTCAGGTGGTTTTCTGCGTACTGCTTACTGCCGTCTGCCTACTGCTTTTGATGGCTTTACCCTGCTCGAGTTGATGATTGTGATCACGATTATCATCATCCTCGCGGCCGTCGTACTGCCACAGTATCAAAAAACTATTTTGTCCACTCGCGAAGCCGTATTGCGTGAAGATCTCTACAAGATGCGTATTTTGCTGGATCAGTACGCGGCCGATAAACAGAAGCTACCGACCACGCTGGACGATCTGGTTTCCGGCGGCTACCTGCGTGAAATTCCTAAAGATCCGATAACCGGACAAGCAGACTGGACGACAGAGACTGGTGAAGATCCGAATTCGACAAGCGGTGAATCAGGCATAATTAATGTCCATAGCGCCTCCCCTGATACCTCTTCCGAGGGTACGCTGTACAGCGAATGGTGAACTCGAGATTTCTAAATGCCTAATCCGCTAGCCAAACTAGTAAACCCCCGGTACCCATCAACAGCGCTCGGGTTTGAAAAGGGAATCGCCACCATGGTTCAACTTGAGCGTGGTCGCGGCGGTTCATTCAGCTTGCGGCGGGCCGCGACAGTCGCGTTACCCGAATCACTAGTTCGTCCCAGCTTTGAAGAGCCCAACATTTCTGACCCGGCAGAGTTAACTGTGGCTTTGCGTGAGCTGGCGACCAGCGCCGGGCTGCTCCAGCAAAAGCGCTGGTCGGTGGCGTTGCCGGATGCCGCCAGCCGTACGTTGATTCTCACCTTGGAGTCGCAGCCGGCGTCGCGCGCTGAACTTGAAGAAGTGTTGAAGTGGAAAATGGAGCGCGGCTTCGGCACTACACTTGACGAGCTCTCAATTTCACGGGAACGCCTGCCGGCCGACCTGCAGGGAAAAGATCGTTATCTGGTCGTTGCCACTCCCACGGCCGTGCTCAGGGAATACGAGAGCGCGCTGCAGTCGCTCGGTTGGCGCGCTGGCTTGATCGTTCCGCGTCACCTTGGTGAGGGACAGTGGTTGACGCAAAATGGTTCCCGCGGCGATGCGTTGTTGCTTAGTTCCTCTGAGAAGGGTTTCACGGCTGTGGTATTTCGCGGCAAGCAGCCGCTGATAGTCAGGACCGTTGCCTGCGACCCAAGCGAGTGTGAAGACGAGCTGTTTCGTTTGCTGCTCTTCTATCGCGACCGGCGCAGCGGCGATCCGGAGCAGGTTGTTCAATTGGCGCGAATGCTGATCGTTGGTAACCTAATGAGCAAGGATCGAGCAGGCGAGATTGTCACTGAAACTCTGGGCGCCAATCTGCGATCGCTCGACGCTGCCGACCTGGGTTTGCGGCTGGTCACTCGGGAGCTAAGTTTTGACGCTATTGCAGCCCCGGCGGGCCTTGCAACGTTATCGTGGCAATAATTATGTGTCTCTGGCCCCTTGAAACTTCTTCGATTTCTGAAGCGTAATATCCTGGCAATATGAGCAGTTCTGCAGTTCCACATAGTTTGAGTTTGAGTTCAGCAGCTGATCGCGACCTGGTTGTCAGCGCCGCTCAGGGCCTCGAAGGAGGCTTTGAGGAACTGGTGCGGCGATATCAGCGCCCCATTTCCGGTTATGTCTATCGGATGGTCGGTGATTACGAGTCTGCCCTGGATCTTACTCAGGAGATTTTCATCAAAATCTACGGATCGCTTTCGCGCTACCGGCCGGAGTTCAAATTCTCTACGTGGATTTACAAGATTGCGCATAACGCAGCCATCGATCACCTTCGCAGGAACGCAGGTCGCGAGCGTTCGCTCACGAACGGCACTGAAGCTGACAGCTACGATCTGCCGCTTGAGAGCGCGGGACTCAGCCCTGAACAGCAGAGCGAGCGCGAAGAACGGCGCATAGAGATTGAAGGCGTGGTGCGTTCATTGCCGACTGCTTATCGCGAACTGGTAGTTTTACGTCATTCACAGGATCTGACCTACGAGGAAATTGTCGATGTCACCGGCTTGCCTTTGGGGACGGTCAAGAATCGACTGTTTCGCGCTCGCGAAATGATGCGACAGCAGTTTCTGACTAAGGGAATTACTGGAATCTAGGTTTCAAATTATAGTGTCCACCAGCGACTACATTTGCGAAACGGAAAATATCGCCGCTTACATCGAGGGTGATCTTGAACCTGCCTTACATGCAGCGCTGGAAGAACATCTCAAAGAGTGCGCCGGTTGCGCTTCGGAATTGCGGGCGCAGCGTCTCTTCATGTGTGAGTTGGATTCAGCACTGGCCAACCCATTCGATCTCGAAGTTCCGGCAAATTTCGCCAGGGTAGTAGCGGTTACCGCGAAGAGCGACATGCGAGGAATGCGCGACTCGTCGGAACATGCGAGGGCATTGCGCTTTTGCATCATTCTGGGTTTGGCGGCCTTCGCGTTGCTCGGGTTCGCTTCCAGCAAAGCCGTGATCCTTAGTGTTAGATCTTTGGCTGGCAAAGTGTTTGGGGCTCTGGGTTTCTTCGCGGAGGCGATTTTCAATGCCGCGGCCGGGTTCGCTGTCATCTTCCGGGTTGTGAGTCGTGGTCTTATCTCGAATTCGCGTCTTTCGGGTCTCGCTGGTCTGCTCGTGGTTCTCGCCATTGCCGTTCTTTCCCGCCTGATAACACGCTATCACCGAACGCGCCTTATCGAATAAGAGCGCTGTTCGCATGCACATGTCCACCGAATCAATTGTGAGTAAAGCCGTCTGTTGGCAACCGTGCGATCTGCTCTTGCTATCCAGCCTGCTCAGAGTCGTCGCGTTATTGATCTGTGCCGGCTGCATGATTGCGGCGGCACAAGCCCAAACTCCCTACGAACCCATACCAGGTGACAGCCCTTACGTAGTTGAAGGTGTCAGCGACACCATGGTGTATTCCATCGGCCAATCATTGAGAGTCAACGGCACGGCAAAGAACGGCGCCTTCGCGTTAGGTGGAGACGTGATTGTTCAGGGAACCGTGGATGGTGATGTGGCTGCAGTAGGCGGTTCTGTGATTCAGCTCGAAGGCGCGCGCATCAACGGCGACGTGATGGTCATAGGCGGAACCTATCGACCGATGGATAAGCTGCCGCTCCGCAGTCCGGGCGGCCAGACAATCATGTATGGAGGTTATGAGCAGGAGTTGCGGAACATGATCCGTAATCCGAAAGATCTGCTTTCGCCGCACTGGTCGGCTCGCTCTATCGGGCTTCGAATCCTGGCGATTCTTTTTTGGTTCATCGTCTCACTCGCTCTGACTGCGGCGATGCCGGGAACAATAAGTCGAGGGATAACGCGCCTTCAATTGACAAGCTTGCGCGTGGCCCTCATCGGCTTCCTGGGCGCGGTGGCGATTGGTCCGGGTGCGATCCTTTCCCTGCGATACCTGCCCACGCCGATCAGCGCGGTTGTAGGTCTGATGGCGCTATTGTTAATCCTCATTGCCGGGCTCTTTGGGCGGGTGATGATCTACGCCGCGACCGGTCGCTGGTTACAACGAATGTTCGCAAGGAGGAATAGAAACTCAGAAGCAGTCGCGCTTCTGTTGGGCACAACGTTTTGGATTACCCTGTCCTCTCTGCCTTACGTCTGGCCGTTTGTGGTTGCGGTCATCTGGGTCATCAGTCTTGGCCTCGCGCTGACGGCAAGATACCGCGTCGGCTGGAAACGACCTGAGGAAGTCTGAACGAGTTTCTCGCCTCAAAGCTCAAGAAATTTAGACGAATTCAAACCTTCGCGCATCAAAAGTCCTGTTGCTTGTTTACTTATCAAGCTTGCGCATCTTTGTGCAACTTTTTCGAACAGGGGGCGTGATATCTGGGGTTACATGCGTCTGCCATCCGTCTGACAGCAAGCAACTTAACTAGAACATTCGTCGCATTACGTGCGTAAAACATTAGGATCATCCGGGACGCCTGGCGCAAGGGTCCAAAATTCATTATTAACCGCAGTTTTTCATAAGCAAAGGGGAAGAGTCATGAAAGCGCCGTTTCTCGCAATCGCGCTGGCACTTGTCGGAGTCCTTGCCGGATCCGCTGCGCATGCACAAACAACTCCGGCAGCTACTTCAACTACTGCCCCTAAGACTGGCGATCCTTCAATTAGTCCTAACCGGGCGTTGGGGGAAGTGAAGGTGAAGGATGCCGCAGGCAAACAGTTGATCATCAAAACTGATGCCGGCTCGCTGGTAACCGTCGTGCTTAGCGAATCCACTTCGTATATGCGTGTTGCTCCCGGCGAAACAACTCTTACGAACGCTACTAAAATCACTTTTGCCGATGTGGCCGAAGGCGATCGAGTGTTGGCGTTGGGTAAAGTTTCGGATGACCAAAAGCTTGTGCCGGCCCGGACTCTGGTGGTGATGACCAAAGCCGATATTGCCAAAAAGCATGAAGCCGAACGGGCAGAGTGGAAGAGGCGCGGCATACTGGGCATCATTACCGGACTCAAGCCGGAGACGAAAGAGATCACAATTAGCAGTCGAACGATGGCCGGACCACAAGCTCTGATCATTCCCGTTACAGACAAAGTTGAATTGCGTCGCTATGCGCCAGACTCGATCAAGTTTGCCGATGCTAACGTGGCGAAGTTTGAGGAACTTAAGGTGGGCGATCAGCTTCGGGCGTTGGGTGAACGCAACCCCGAGGGCACTTCTTTCACCGCCGAAAAAGTGGTTACCGGTTCCTTCAAGACCGTGGCCGGCGTAATCACGGCGATCGACCTCGGAACCGGTGAGGTGAAGATCAACGACATGCAGACGAAGCAACCATTAACGATTGTGGTTAAGCAGGATGCAGTGTTACGGAGGTTTCCCCCGGCAAATGAGATGGGCGGGATGATGATGATGCGGCCTGGTGGCGGCGGCGGCGGACAATCTGCTGCAGCCGGACCGGGCCCTGGTCAAGGTAGCGGACAAGCTGGGGGACCGGGCGGCGGACAGGGTGGTGGTCGCGGCGGTGGCCCGAATATGCAGGACATGCTTGAACGTCTGCCAACGATCGCCATTAACGACGTAAAGGTAGGCGACACCATTATTGTTTCCAGCACGAAGGGCGCTGATCCTACGCGCCTGACCGCTATCAGTCTTATTACCGGCGCTGACACGCTGCTCAATATGTTGGCCGCAAGGCAACAACAATCAGGCGGTCCGGCGACGCCAAATCCTTCGGCAGGCCTTGGTACTGGTATTCAATTCGGAATTGGTTTGCCTTAAGGAACGCAGCATAAGCGGGCAAGCCAAAACAATTAGATTCACATTTTTCGAATATCTAGGGTCCTAATTATGAACGTCTCCGGAAGTTTCTTGCGACAGGTTTTGGGCGCGGCCCTGGCCATGATGTTATTCGCCACTGTTGGGTTCGCGCAGCAAGCGCGAGGAACGCTACGCGGCGTGATCAAAGACGAACTTGGTGGGACCATTGTCGGTGCTGCGGTCACGCTCACAGATGCGAATGGCGTCGAAAAGATTGCCACTACCAACGGTGAAGGCGCTTATGTCTTCAGCGGACTCGCTCCGGGAAAATATTCGTTGCGCGCTGCGGCCAAAGGCTTTGCCGACACCGACGAGACCGAAGTTGATTTGGCAGCGGGCGCCCGCCAGTCAATGGATCTTACGCTAAAGGTCACCATTGAAGAGCAAAAGGTAACTATTGCTGCCGAGACTCCGCTCAGTACTGAATCAACGGCCAACGCTAACCAAACCGTCATTACCGGCAAGGACCTTGACGCCCTACCGGACGACCCGGACGAATTGGCAGCCGCGTTGCAAGCCCTGGCCGGACCTTCGATGGGGCCAAACGGGGGACAGATCTTCGTTGATGGTTTTTCCGGTGGCCGCCTGCCCCCGAAAGAGTCGATCCGCGAGATTCGTATTAATCAAAATCCATTCGCAGCGGAAAACGATCAGCCTTCGGGGCGAATCGACATCCTGACTCGACCGGGCACGGACAAGATTCGTGGCAGTGCGTTTTTCAATTTCCAGGACGAGAGTTTTAACTCCCGCAATCCTTTCGCTACGAGTTCAAGTAAACGTTCGCCGTATCAGCTCAGGCAGTATGGTGGGAACCTCGGCGGTCCCTTGGTTAAGAAGAAAGCGTCTTACTTCATAGATTTTGAGCGACGCGAGATCGACGATAACGAGCTCGTCAAAGCCACAGTGCTGGATGATAATCTCAACCCGTTAGACCTCGGGTTTGGCGTGGTAGTGCCAAGGCGCAACATCACCTTCAGCCCGCGCTTCGATTACCAGATCAATCCCAATCACACGCTAATCGCGCGCTACAGCTATACGCACAGCAGTACTGCCAACGGCGGTGTCAGCGGCTTCTCGTTACCGGAACGCGCCTATGATTCATCATCGACGCAGCAAAATATACAGCTGACTGAAACGGCTGTTTTGAATGCGTCGATGATTAACGAAGCGAAGTTTCAGTTTACGCGCCAGCGGGCCGAGAGCCTGGCAGATAATTCCCAGCCGGCGCTAAACGTGAGCAGCTCGTTTATCAGCGGTGGTTCGCAGATCGGTCACGTGACGAATATCAGGAAGAATTGGGAGCTGCAGGATTTTCTGGCGTGGTCTAAAGGAACCCATGCATTCAAGTTTGGCGGGCGTATACGCGGAGTGAACATCAGCGACACCAACCCCAACAATTTTGGCGGTACCTATACTTTTACGGGCGCGCTGGTCCCGACGCTTGACGCGCTAAATCAACCTATTACCAACCAGCCGATCTTTGTCGACAGTTTGGAGCGCTACCGGCGAACCTTGTTGGCAGAGCGAATGGGGCTTACGCCACTGCAGGCCCGTGCTTTGGGTGGTGGGGCGTCGCAATTCACCATTGCAGCCGGGGAACCCGCAGCCAGCGTTTCTCAAACCGACTACGGCGTCTATGCTCAGGACGATTGGCGCGTGCGGCCAAACTTCACGCTGAGTTACGGCTTGCGTTACGAGGGACAAACGAACATTGGCAGCGTACTAAACTTTGCTCCGCGTCTGGCCTTCGCGTGGTCGCCCGGAGCGGCAAACAGCGCCAAGCCTCCAAAAATGGTGATTCGCGGTGGCGGCGGTGTCTTCTACAATCGCTTCGGTGAAGGAAATACTCTCCAGGCCCATCGCTTCAATGGCGTAAATCAACAACAGTTTGTCGTGAGCGAGATACCGCTTTATAACGCGAGCGGACAGTATATTCCTCCAGTTCCTCCACCTCCCGGGGCACCTGACTCACCGTTGAACACTTTCGACTTTACTCAAGCACCCGCGGTGGGCAGTCTGAACAACGTCGGACGCCAGATCACCTGGCGAGTGGCCAACGATCTCCAGGCGCCGGTTGTCTATCTGGCCGGAACACAGGTTGAACGTCAGCTGCCAAAGCGGTTCACACTGTTTGCCGGATTATTCCTCGTCCGGATTCAACACGTGATTCGCGCGCGCGACATCAATGCTCCGATTCCCGGAACTGGAGTGCGACCCTTCGGCCCTGTCGGCGAGATTTACCAGTACGAGTCGAGCGGCAGGTTCAACCAGAACCAGTTGTTCATTGGTTTCAATAACAGGTTCAGCCGGGCCCTGACATTCTTCTCAAGTTACTCGCTGAGCAAAACAACTAACGACACAGACGGACAAGGCGGTGCTCTCTTCCCGGCCAATTCCTATGATTTAACCGGAGAGTTTGGCCGGGCGGCATTTGATGTACGACACCGCTTCACTTTCGCAGGCACGATCAACCTGCCCTGGAAGCAGGTGAGTTTGAATCCGTTCATCATTATCACTTCCGGCGCGCCCTTCAACATCACTACCGGCCAGGACACGAATGGCGATCGGCTGTTCACGGAACGTCCCTCATTTGCGCCGGTAGGCGTCGATTGCAACAACCCTGCCGCAAACATTGTCTGCACGCCATTTGGAAACTTTAACTTGCGGCCCGCTACCGGCGAGGCTTTGATTCCGCGCAATTTCGGCCAGGGGCCTGGCTTCGCTTCCATCAACATGCGCATTAGTAAGACCTGGAACTTCGGCACGATCCACTCTTCATCCGCTGCCAATCAGAAAGCCCCGGACGGCGAAACTGCTCAACCGGGCCGCGGGGGCCGGGGCGGCGTTGGAGGTGGAATGCCACGAATTCCTGGTGGCGGTGGCGGAGGAGGAGGAGGCGGCGGCGGTGGCGGGGCCGGCGGTCCTCGAGGCGGTGGCGGATTGGCAGCGCTCGGTGGTCCTCCTTCCGGCGGAGGAGCCGAAGCCAAGCGCTACAGCATGGTGTTTTCGTTGAACTTTCAAAACGTCTTAAACCACGTCAACCTGTCGGCGCCGGTTGGTAACTTGTCGTCTCCGTTCTTTGGTCAAAGCTTATCGCTCAACGGAGGATTCGGTGGGTTCGGCGGCGGCCCGGGCGGTGGTGGTGCTCCAGGCGGAGGGAGCGGTGCGGGCAACCGCAAGGTTACAGCGCAAGTCCGCTTCAACTTCTAGTGCACAAATTGTTAGTTTGCGCTCTCGCAAACTCAACTAACAGTTTGCGCTACACGTATTCGCAGTTAACCCGGAAGAGGAATGATCTCATGAAGAAAGCTTTTATCCAGTCGCTATCACTGTTGGCTCTGGTGTTTTGTTCGGTGTCCGTTTTTTCTCAGACGGAAACAGGAACGAAAGCTGCGGACAACAGCGCGAAGGCCGTTGCCCCGGGTGGCGCCAAAGATCCCGCGCCTACTGTCGCGACCAGTGCGATAACCGCGACAACTTCGCCAATGGATCTGGCGCGCGCGGCTCTGGCCGCACAAGGAGGCGAAACGTATAAAACACTCAAGAGCATGGTGCTGAGAGGGTCAGTCGACCTGTATGCGCCAAACTCCACCCAATCTATTCCCGGTGGCTTTATTTGGGTGGTCGCGGGCGACAAGGTGCGTTTGGAGATTGATGCACGCCCGGCAGTTAGTTTCAAGCAGATTTACGACGGCCAGCGATCGTACAGTTCGCTTCCGGGCGTCGATATGCCGCCCGCGAGTAAATTTGGTTTGCCATTACTGTCAAAATTCGATCAGCCGGGCTACACGGTGTCTGCGTTGCCCGACAAGAAGAAGCAGCGCGGTTTTCGCATTGTGGATTCAGAAGGGAATACCACCGATTTCTACCTCGACACTGCGACCGGGCGCGTTATGACGTTTTTGATTCCTTATAACGGTTACACCTTCGGCACCGAGAACAAAAAGTTCAAAGAGATTGACGGGGTGCTGGTTCCGTTTGAATTCACTCAACGGTTGGAGATGCCTCAGGGAGCTTTCTTCGCTGAATACAAAGTGAAAGACGCAAAGCTCAACAATCCAATAGGCGATGACGTTTTTGCTATGCCAAACTAGCAAGCTGAACGCTCGTCTGCTTGTCGAGCTAAAATCAAAGGGCCGCCCTTCTTACTCAGAAGGACGGCCCTTAGCTTGGGTGAAGGAGTGCTTAGACGTTGGTAAGCTCAGTTTCTTTCGACTTGGTTAGTTCGTCGATTTTGCCGATATAGGTGTTGGTAAGTTTCTGCACGTCATCGAGACCGTCGCGCTCATTGTCTTCGGAGATTTCTTTGTCCTTCAACATCTTCTTCAAGCGCTCGTTTGAATCGCGGCGAATGTTTCGCACGGCGGTGCGATGGTCTTCCGCTATCTCGTGAACCTGCTTCACCAGCTGCTTGCGGCGTTCTTCAGTGAGCGGCGGAATGGGAATTCGGACCAGCTTGCCGTCGTTTGATGGATTGAGACCGAGGTCGGCGGCGCGTATGGCCTTTTCGATAGTAGGGACCTGGGTTTGATCCCACGGCTGCACTGTCAACAAGGCCGGCTCAGGAGCGTGAACTGAAGCCATCTGATTCAAGGGCGTCATGGTGCCGTAGTAGTCGACCATGACCGAATCAAGCAGGCTCACGGCGGCGCGTCCGGTGCGCACGGTGGCCAGTTTCCGTTGGAAGTCGTCAATGACCGTGTCCATGCGCGGCCGAGTTCCTTTGATTACGTCCTGCTCGCTCATATCAACTCCCGAATAGTTTGAAGTTTCAAGTTCCAAGTTCCAAGTTGCGTTTGGCGTTCAAGAATTAACGCGCAGGTAACAGGTTCGAACTTGAAACTTGAAACCTGGAACTCGAAACTTTATTGTCCCAACCAAACTCTAGTCCCGACGCCGGGCTCGCCCGTTACCACTCGCATGATGTTGCCGGCTTGTCTCATATTGAAGACGACTATCGGCAGATTATTGTCCATGCACAGCGATATCGCGGAAGCGTCCATCACTTTCAACTGGCGTTCAAGCACCTGTTGGTAGGTTATTGAATCATAACGAACGGCGCCGATATCCTTCATCGGATCCGCCGTATAGACACCGTCGACTTTGGTGGCTTTAAGAATTATGTCGGCCTTAATCTCGAGAGCGCGCAATGCGGCGGCGGAGTCGGTGGTGAAATAAGGATTACCCGTGCCGGCCGCAAAAATAACTATGCGGTTCTTTTCGAGATGGCGAACTGCTCGACGACGGATGAAAGGCTCAGCGAGTTGCGGGATATCTATTGCAGACATCACCCGTGTCTGCACATTGAGCTTCTCCAGCGCGTCCTGCAGCACGACGGCATTCATTACCGTGGCCAGCATGCCGATGTAGTCGGCTGAGGAGCGGTCCATGTTACCGGCGCTTTTGGAGACGCCGCGAAAAATGTTTCCGCCTCCTACAACGACCGCAACTTGCCCGCCCAACTCGTGAACCGCCTTCAGTTCTTGACCGACCATGCGCGCGACATCGACGTCAATGCCGTAGTTCTGTTCGCCCATCAAGGCCTCGCCGGAAATCTTCAACAGGATGCGGCGGTAAGCCAACACGGGTTCGTCAGAATCTGATTTGTGGGCGGTCATCAGTGTTTCGGGAAGCAAACTAAAATTTAGACTCTGAACAACCGGGCCGCTAGCTTATGAGCGAAGCCACTTCATTGCCAAAGTCTTCGTCGCGCTTTTCGAGGCCCTCGCCCATTTTGTAGCGAGTGAACCGGCGGATTGTAATCTTCTCTCCGGTTTTTGCCACTTTATCGATCACCAGCTCAGCCACAGTCTTGGCCGGGTCCTTCACAAAAGGCTGGTCGAGCAAAACATTCTCTTCATAAAACTTGTTGAGACGTCCTTCGACAATCTTATCAATTACCTGGTCCGGTTTGTTCGCGTTTTTCGGATCGTTCTTGGCCTGGGCGCGGGCAATCTCCCTTTCCTTGTCGAGGTCAGTCGCCGCAACCTGGTCGCGCGAAACGAATCTGGGTTCCGCTGCGGCGACGTGCATGGCGATATCTTTCACCAGTTGCTGAAACTCTTCGCCGCGGGCCACGAAATCGGTTTCGCAGTTTACTTCGACCAGTACGCCGACTTTGCCACCCATGTGGATGTAAGACCCGACTATTCCCTCAGCCGCAATGCGACCCTCGCGCTTCTTGGCCGAAGCGAGACCGCGTTTGCGCAGAATGTCTACGGCCGTCTCTTGATTGCCTCCAGCTTCCACCAGCGCGTTCTTGCATTCCATCATGCCCGCGCCTGTTTTTTCTCGAAGTTGCTTTACTGCTGTTGCTGTTACTTCTGCCATGATTATGAAACTCTCCGATTCACTTGTCCGATAAACTTCAGTTTGTCGGTGTTTGGATTATTGCCAATAACGCCGACAAGCTCAGGCTTATCGGACAATCAGTTATTGAAAAGCGCAGCCCGGCGGTGGTCCCGCTTTGTAGGCTGCGCTCGCCGGTAATAAAAATCCAAATGCCTGGGGTTAGTTCGCCGCCACAACCGACTCAGCACTTTCGTCCACAGCCGTTTCTGTCGTCGCTGTCTCGGTGGCAGGAGCAGTGGCGTTGAGCTGGCTGTCGCCATTTGCTTCAGTGGGCGGCACCGCTACCGTCGCTTGAGGCGTTGCTGCCGGTTCGGTTACCGAGGGAGTTTCACCGGTTGGTTCACCCGCTTCTGCAGTAGTCCCTTCCTCAAATGTGGCTACCACTCCATCGCCTGCCGTTTCGGTCTGCGCAACCACGCCGCCCTCGGTGGCGATTTGTTGCCCTTCCAGAATTGAATCAGCAATTCGCGAAGCAAAAAGGCGCACGGCGCGCAACGCGTCGTCGTTACCCGGAATGACGTAATCGATTCCTTCCGGAGAACAATTCGTATCGACAACGGCGACGATAGGAATTCCCAGACGGTTGGCTTCAGCGACCGCGATCTCTTCTTTCCTGACGTCGATAATGAACACAATGTCAGGCAGGCGATTCATCGCCTTGATGCCAGAAAGGTTCTTGTTCAAGCCTTCGCGTTCGCGATCCAGCTTGATGCGTTCCTTCTTCGTCAGTTTTTCATAACGGCCATCAGTCTGCATCGTCTCCAGCTCTTTGAGACGCTTGATGGACTTTTGTACTGTTTGGAAGTTAGTCAGCAAACCGCCTAGCCAGCGCTGATTAACGTAATATTGACCAGCACGCTCAGCTTCCTCGCGGACCGCATCCTGGGCCTGTCTCTTGGTGCCGACAAAGAGCACGGTCTTGCCCCGGTCTTCAGCTATTGCGTTGCTGACAAACCCGAGCGCGTCGCGAAACATTCGCTGGGTCTTTTGCAGATCAATAATGTAAATGCCGTTGCGCTCGCCAAAGATGTATTCCTTCATCTTCGGATTCCAGCGCCTAACCTGGTGGCCGAAATGCACGCCGGCTTCCAGAAGTTCTTTCATCGTAACCGAAACCAAACTTTAATCTCCTTTGCAGTGAACTGGTTTAATGTACTCACCATAACTGCTGGGCCCTTCCCGGGAAGAGCAACCAATCCGAGTTATGGCAATGGATTCTCTCGATTGCAGATTTCGGATTGTGGATTTCTGATTTGAGATTGTCTTACGACAAATCCGCAATCCGAATTCCGCAATCTTCAATCGCTTTATCTCTTCGAGAACTGGAAGCGCTTGCGGGCGCCCTTTTGCCCATACTTCTTGCGTTCCTTAATTCGGGGATCACGCGTAATCAGACCGGCTTGTTTCAGTGCTGGACGAAGATCCGCGTTGTACTCAAGCAACGCGCGCGTAATGCCGTGACGAATAGCGCCGGCCTGCCCAGCCGGTCCGCCACCGCGAACATTGATCAGAACATCAAACTTGGAAACTGTCTCGGTCAACTGCAGCGGTTGCCGGATAATCATGCGCAACGTTTCGTTGGGGAAATAGGTGTCGAATGCTTTCCGATTGATTAGGAATTCGCCGCCACCCGCTCGCAAGTAAACTCTTGCGGTCGAGGTCTTTCTTCTTCCCGTTCCATAATATTGAATTTCAGCCACAGTTATCTCGTCCTCTTTATTAACTCTGCGTTCCTATGAACTTGCTAAGCTTGATTGGCTTGTTTTGATCCTCTGGGTGTGATGGTGTGGGCCTGTGGGCGCTGGGCGGTGTGCGGATGTTCGGCATCGGCATAAACCTTTAGTTTCTTAGCCATCGCCTTGCCCAGCTTGTTCTTGGGCAGCATTCCCTGGACCGCCAGCGTAATTACTCGGTCCGGGCGTTTGGCAAACATGTCTGCCGCCGAGACCTCGCGCAGGCCGCCAGGATAGCGAGTATGGTGGCGATACATTTTCTGTTCCGCCTTGGCGCCCTTGAGAACCGCCTGCCGGGCATTGATCACGATCACGTGATCGCCCATATCCATGAACGGAGTCCATGCCGGATTACGTTTCCCGGTAAGGATAGAGGCAACTTCAGACGCCAGATGGCCGACGGTTTGGCCGGCTGCGTCCACTAAGAGCCATTTGCGTTTTCCAGCCAGGTCCTTGCCGCTGGGAAAGTATGTTGACATGGTTAACTATCTCTGTTTTTAGCTAGTAATAAGCGAACGGTTAGGATAACCAACCCCCCTAAAGATTGTCAAGTTGGAGACTTAGCGGTAAGTGGGCCGGTTTCAAGCGATCAGAATTTCAAAGTTACCGGGCTTTGCCACCCCGGTGCGCGGCAAGTCTTCGACTTGCCCGGAAGTTTAACTGAAGGTGGGACGGTCTATGACCGCGGAACGTCGGTCGAAGACCTCGAAACAGAAAATGGCTGTTCGGCAAGTCCGAGACTTACCGCGCACTGAGAGGGCAAAGCCCGCAGATCTTACCAGCGGCGCTGACGAGAGCTAAGTGACAAAGCAAAAGGCTCCCTGGGCATCGCTGCCCGGGAGCCTTCAGGCCTTGTGTTCCTATCGACCAGATTAAGACGCCTACGGTTGAGCCGGCTTGGTGCCGTCGTTCTTCTTCAAAACAGGAGGCGCAGTCTTGTCAGCAGGCTTCGACTCGATTCCTCCGTCCGGGGTCGTAGTTGAATCGTCCGGTGTTGGTTGCCGTTTCTTAAGCGTCGGTCGTCCCGGCGGTCCGTCTTGAGCGCCAGGTAACGCGCCGGCGGCTGAAGCGCGAGCGTTGGACAGTCGCAGCAGCCGGGCCTTCACCTTTTGAAACTCCGAAGTACTGATTACATATTCGTCGTGCTCGGGAAATCTCGCTGCCAGGGCAAGCGCGGAGGCGCGTCGGTCGGGCGGCGCCGGATGGGAAGCGAAAGCTCGCGAAATGAGTCCCGGCTTTTTCTTGTTCTTTGACTCCAGCTTCTCGAACATCGTCGCCATCGCGCTCGGATCGTACCCCGCTGCATACATATACTGAACGCCCAGCTTGTCGGCTTCTTCTTCAGCGCTGCGGCTAAACTTCATGAAGATCCCCAACATGCCAAGTCCGGCAGTGTTTTGAAAAATCATTCCCGGAATGCCACCGAGAAAGATCGACGTGCCCATCGCCAGGTACTCCATCAAAGAAGCCTTCGTCTGGTTCTCCAGGGCGTGACGAGCGGCGACGTGGCCAATCTCGTGAGCCATAACGCCAGCGACTTCCGCTTCGTTGTCCGCGACCAGGATCAAACCCTTGTTGACATAGAAAAACCCGCCGGGCAACGCAAACGCATTGACCTCGTCGGAGTCTATAACTTTGATGGTAAAGGGAATCTTGGTATCAGAGTGCAGAACAATATTCTGCCCGACGCGATTTACATATTCCGTGATGACCGGATCGTCGACGAATTTCGCCTGCCGATCCACTTCTGCCGCCAATTCTCTGCCGAGCTTCACTTCCTTTTCGGTCGAGCCGCTCATCTTGGCAATGATGCCCTTGTTGATGTTGCGCTTCCCGATCATCGCCGGATCTTCGTTCACCGAAAGCGGCTTGTTTGAGCCGGGTGTGGTAGTCGGGACCTTCTTGCTGGCATCCTTGCTTGCATCAGCTTTGGCGGTATCGGTGCTTTGGGCAGTCGACTCCGGTTGCTGCGTCTTTGACTTGTCATTTGTTTGGGCAAAGCTGGCCACGGAACCCGCCAGTAAAGAAGACGTTAGTATCAAGGCGGTTACGAGGCGGGAGAAGCTATTCATCTTGAAAACCTCCAGACTTTCAAACAGGCTCAACGGAAAAGCTTTCTGGGGAAAAATCTTTCCAAGAATACGTATTGAGGGTTTCTGCGCGACTAGTTCAAACAAGTGCGGAAGCGCAGATTCCGGCAGAAGCTTTTTTCGCTATTCCAAGGGCGCAGTCTATGATGCCAGCAATTAGCCGCTTGGTTGCGCGTCCGCCGTGATTACTGAAAGGTAAACACTCCATCTCGCTTGGGCAAAAAATCCGTGCTTTGGCGATTGAGGGATCGCCGCCATTATAATGCACTGCTCTCGGAAACCCTAAGAAAGTAGCGCAAATGTAGCGCGAACTGTTAGTTTGCGTGCGCACTTCGCCACCGCTCCCGAGGATATTCGGCTCGAATGCCCATGGATCCAGAGGCAGCCACAGGCAACGATTTCATCGATTTCAGCGCGTGACCCCGCGAATGACTAAGCCGGTTACTCAAAAGCCAAAGCCTTCCCTTGCCGTCATCGGCGCGGGCCGGCTTGGCCAGGCGTTCGCCATCGCGCTCCAATCCTCCGGCTATCCCGTCGTTGCCTTAGTCGCGCGAAGCAGGCAGAAAGCCGAAAAGGCGGACGCCCTCCTCAAGAAGACGTTCGGCCAGGGGCCCGGTAAAGCGAAGCCGAAGTCCCTTGTTTTCGGCGCGAACCAGTTAGGGGAACTACCAGAGACGGACCTGGTTTTGATTACTACGCCCGACGACGCCATCCAGGAGACGGCTCGGCGCCTGAGCAGTTTATGGAAGGGCAGGAAGCAAAGCACGGTATTGCATACCAGCGGCGCGCTCTCTTCCGAGGCGCTGGCTCCCTTAGCAGAAAAAGGTTTTCAGACCGGCTCAATACATCCGCTCGTTTCCGTCAGTGAACCCGTATCCGGAGCAGCGGCATTACACGGCGCCTTCTTTTGTATTGAAGGCACTGGGAAAGCGAAGCGGTTGGCGGAAGCGATCGTCGGCGACCTGGCTGGCCACAGCTTTACAATCAAGCCCGCGAGCAAGGCCCTATATCACGCCGCCGCCGTAATGGCGTCTCCACATCTCACCGCGCTCGTCGATCTCGCGGTAGAAACGCTTTCCGCCTGCGGACTCAGCAAGACCAGGGCACAAGAGGTCTTCATGCCATTGCTCGAAAGCACGGTGAACAATCTGAAGACTTCCAATCCTCAGCAGGCGCTCACCGGAACGTTCGCGCGCGGCGATGTCGCTACCGTTCGCCGTCATCTCGACGCCCTATCAGGAAAAGAACTGGCCGAAGCACTGGAAGTCTACAAACTTCTCGGTCTGCATTCGCTGCAACTGGCGGAAAAGAACGGACTCGACGCGAAACTCCTGACTGAGATTAGAAAACTTTTGCGCTCCGGGTAGAACAGTGATGAGTAATGAGTGATGAGTAAACCGAGCGATTATCACTCATTACTCATCACTCATCACTTTCACTCACTTGAACCCCCTTTTTCACCTTTCACGTTTGTCTATTCAACCTTCACGATTTACGATTCAACGTCCGACTTTTCTTATCACTGGCCGACTGTTTTTATGGAACGTTCACCCAGCGACAGCTACAGCCTGACCCTGCGTGTCAGGCTTTCCACCCGTGCCGGGACACTCGGCGAGGTGGCCACAGCTATCGGACGAGCCGGCGGCGACATCGGGGCTATTGATATTGTGAGTGCGGGACGGGATCACATTATCAGAGACATCACGGTCAACACCGTCTCGAGTGAGCATGAAGACGCTATCGTCAAAGCCGTCGAGGCGATCGACGGCATCGAGGTGGAACACGTTTCCGACCGCACCTTCCTGATGCACCTAGGCGGGAAGATCGAAGTGGTCTCGAAGATGCCCTTGAAAACCCGCGCCGATCTTTCGATGGCTTACACGCCCGGCGTCGCGCGCGTCTGCGAAGCGATTCACGAAGACCCGGACAAAGTCTTCACTCTAACGATAAAGAAAAACACCGTCGCTATCGTTACTGACGGCACAGCCGTGCTCGGCCTGGGCGACATCGGACCGGCCGCAGCGATGCCGGTGATGGAAGGCAAGGCAATGCTCTTCAAGGAATTTGGCGGTGTCAACGCCTTTCCGATTTGCCTCAACACCAAAGATCCAGACGAAATCGTGCGCACGGTCAAAGCAATTGCTACGGCTTTCGGCGGCATAAACCTGGAAGACATATCCGCGCCGCGCTGCTTTGAGATCGAAGAGCGGCTCAAGGAAGAGCTCGACATCCCGGTCTTTCATGACGATCAGCACGGCACCGCGGTCGTGGTGCTGGCGGCGTTAATAAATGCGCTAAAAATTGTCGGCAAGCAGATGAGCGAAGTTAAGGTGGTGGTTAACGGCGTGGGCGCGGCTGGTGTCGCCTGCTCGAAAATCGTAATGCACGCGGGCGTGACTAACATCATCGGCTGCGACCAGCATGGCGCGCTCTATCGCGGCCGGCAGGAACACATGAACTCGATTAAGACCTGGTACGCCGAGCACACTAATCCGAATGAAGAGCAGGGAACCCTTCACGACGTAATCAAGAGCGCCGACGTTTTTCTTGGTTTATCTGTCCCCGGGGTTCTGGGAATCGATGCAGTTCAGCAGATGGCCGATCGCCCCATCGTGTTTGCGATGGCCAACCCAACGCCTGAGATCATGCCCGAGGATGCCGCGCCTTACGTAGCTGTGATGGCCACCGGACGCAGCGACTATCCGAACCAGATTAATAACGTGCTCTGCTTTCCCGGCATCTTTCGCGGCGCCCTCGCCTGCCGTGCTCGCACCATTAACGAAGAGATGAAACTCGCCGGCGCCCACGCCATCGCTTCGATCATCAGCGACAACGAACTCCATCCCGAATACATCATCCCGTCAGTATTCGACAAACGCGTCGGCGAGGCTGTTGCGCACGCGGTCGAAGAAGCTGCTTATCAAACTCAAGTTGCGCGCCGCGATCGCGGGGCGCAGGATGAGGTATAAGATCGGTCAAGTAGGGGGCGCCGACGCGAAAGGAAGAGGATCAACATTGACTACTAACTTCTTCAAACTTTCTCTTTTGATTTTTTTAATGATAGTTGGAGCTGATGCGATTGCTCAGTCCGGCACTGGCGTTCATCCTGCAACGCCGGTCACTGTGGACTCGAAGAATCTTGATCGAGGACAACTTGATCGCGTCAATTACAGTAACAACTTTGAACGATGCTGACCTTGCGGCACTCAATTCGATCGTCGGCACAGTGAAGATCAAGTGACTGCTTCGTAGAAACGCGAAGCTGGTGTGGCCAAGGACGACGGCGACAGGTCGCCTTGGACCAAAGCGGTGACAGGTCACCGCACTCCAAACCGAAACTCCCGATGACCTAAAGCGCCAAAGGCGCGAAATGTAGTAGCCAGGGGCAAGCGCGTTTCGCGCGCCGCCCCTGGAATGCAATCAACAATCTATTAAGCGCCGAAGGTGCGAAATGGGTTTCAGTATTCCGCGCCTTCAGCGCTCACATCAATTTTCCGGCGTTGTTCCTGGGCCTTTGGCCCAGGCTTTCGCATTTCGCGCCTTTGGCGCTTTGAGTCAAATCCTTCGGAGCGCGTTTAGCGTTTGAGCAGGATCAGAAGACCTGCGGCGATGCCGAGCACGGCCAAGCCGGTCGTGACCGTAGGAGAGACTCTTATGCTAAGCAGCGGCAAGAGGCCGGTGAGAATCAACCATACGCCGAGTAAAATCATTCCCAGATTTCTGCCTGCCAAACTACTCGTTAGTGCCATTGCGACGCCTCCTCCTTCGTTATACTGCAGTTTACTTTCAGCACAGGAACGTCGGCCACCTGGCCGCTAGATCAGTTTGCGAACTTGGCGAACCTGCGCACTGGGCTACATTCTTCGACGGCGTTGGCCGGAGGATCCGGTCGCTACTGCTCCCGGTTCTGTATTTGTCGACCCACTGTTCAGCAAACAGCAAACAGCAAACAGCAATTGGCCGGACTACTGCACCGGAATGTCGACAACCACATCCGCCGCTTTGATCTTGTCTTTGCCGATGAATTTTATTTTCTTGATCTCTTTGATCGCGCGGTCGGCATCGTCGAGGGTGATCTTGCCGTGGCCTTTCCACATGCCCATCTCAATACCAACGCGGAAGTAGTAAGTCTGGCCGGGGCCCATGTCGATCGCGTAACCTTTCTTGTCGTCAGTCATGTGGACGATGTGTTTGCCGGGCTTAAGCTTGAGCGCGAAATAGCGGCCGTTGTCCATGCGCGCTAACTCGGTGTCGTCAACGAACACCGATGGCTCCAGCGCTTTGCCTGCCATCTTGCCCGGCCGATAGATGTAAACAGTTGCTTCGGTAGTGTCGGCTGCTACGGGCGTCGCCGGAACGATCGCGACCAGGTTCCCACCGTCAACACGAAAGTGTTTTTCCTCAGCTGCATAAACTGTAACGGGTGTTGCTGCCTCGATCTTCGCGTCGCCGCCTTTTTTCAGTAGGAAAAACCCCGAGATCATCGATAGAGCCATAACGCTGTTTGTCTTGTCGTTACCTTCCTTGCCTTTCGCTGCACGCAACTTCAATCGCTGGCCGTCAACAGTTTGAGTCGACTCGACCTGCACGCCGAGCTTGCCCGACTTACCCAGGTAACCGCCCTTCTCTGCGTTGATGACGCTGCCTATTGCCGCCGTGCCTTTGCGCACGATCACCTGCCCGCTGATCGTCAGGTCTTCAGCCACGGTGAACTTGAC
>Ga0070697_100000629_pt1 | contig 26760 bp, 23 predicted proteins | sample KBSK1501metaG_FD_65475 | JGI IMG/M metagenome (GOLD analysis project Ga0070697, IMG submission 65475) | Corn, switchgrass and miscanthus rhizosphere microbial communities from Kellogg Biological Station, Michigan, USA - KBS K1-50-1 metaG | ecosystem: Host-associated > Plants > Roots >...
GTGACGGCGACAAGAAATCCAAACCCGATTGCAAAAAGAGTGTTCGGGCTGAACACCTTAAAAGGACGCACGACGTACTGTACGAACGTGTCGCGCGCGCGACTGAAGGGAGTGGTGAATCGGGGGCGAAGAGCCATGATCTTGGTTACGCAATAAGTGAAAGCCGGTCGGCGCTGAGAACCTTCTCGCCGTCTACCAGACCCAGGTCTCGCGACAGCATTTCTCCCACTTTTTCCAGAAGTGGTTGTAACGTCCTGGGGTTGGTAGCCGAAACAGTTACCACCTCGCGACTACTCGCTTGAGCAAGCTGCCGGGAGATTATTTGCAGACCATCACTGTCAACCAGGTCAGCTTTGTTTAAGGCCAGGATTGAAGGAATCTGCGCGATTTTCAGTTCTTCAAGAATCCTTTCCACTGACTGAATCTGTTGTGACCAGCGCGGGTTTGATACATCCACAAGATGAATCAGCAGTCGGCTATCGCTGATTTCCTCCAGGGTTGCGCGAAAGGCGGAAAGCAGGCCCGGCGGCAGGTCGCGAATAAAGCCGACGGTATCGTTAATGATTATTTCCTGCTCGCGTGGTAAACGGAGTCGTCGCGAGGTGGGATCGAGCGTGGCAAACATTCGCTGTTCCGCGCGAACGTCGCTGTTGGTTAGCGCATTCAGTAGCGTTGATTTGCCCGCGTTTGTATAACCCACGATCGAGACTACCGGAAGCTCGTTCCGGGTACGCACCTTCCGGCGTTCGTGCCGGCGCAGTCGCTGGGCCTCAATCTCTTTCTCCAGACGGTTAATGCGATCGCGGACGCGGCGACGATCCATCTCGAGTTTGGTCTCACCAGGACCACGACCCCCAATACCGCCGGCAAGTCGGGAGAAGGCTGAATCCTGCCCGGCGATCAGCCGGGGTAGGAGATACTTCAACTGCGCCAGCTCAACCTGGATCTTGCCTTCGCTCGATTGTGCACGCTGCGCAAAGATATCGAGGATGAGTTGAGAACGATCAATGATCTTCAGGTCGGTGGCTTCCGATAGAGAACGCACCTGCGCCGGAGTCAATTCGCGGTCAAAGACGAGCATATCTGCACCCAACTGAAGTGAACGGATAAGGAGTTCATCAAGTTTACCGCGGCCGAGCACTGTTTTGGGGTCAATTGCCTGCCGCCTTTGAATAACCTTGTCCTGCACCACGATGCCCGCGGAAGTGGCCAACTCAAAAAGCTCGGCCATTGACTCTTCAGCGTCTGCGATCGGTCCAGTGGTCACACCTACGAGGATCGTGCGGTCCTTGAGCACGTCCTGCCGCGACGACTGACGATTCCTGGCCATCTCTTCTTCAAGGGAATTAATCAAATCAAGAAAGTCGTCATCCAGTTGCGAAGCCATCTTCGACGGAAGGAAAGCGTAAGGCCTCCGGTCATTTGAGGATTGTGCTTCTATCGTGGTAATCGGGAGCAGGTGCGCGGCATTCACCAGGCCAGGTAAGCCATCGTTCGGGTTCACATCAACCGCAACCATTAAGTCGAGCCGCAGGAGTGCCAGGTCAGCCAGGTCGTCCTGCGTCAAACCTTCACCACGAAGATGTGTGTGCACAAAACGGAGCCCGCGAAAGCGATCTACAGCGACACGTATGCGTTTGAAGTCAGGCAATTCGATGCGCCGGTTATCACCTACTATCACATACTCAATATGCCCGCTTCGATCAATCAAGGCCCCGATTTGCCTACGCGTCTCGTGAGACAATTCAGCTAACTGCCGCGCGAATTCCTGGGTCACGATCTGGTGAGGGGAGATGCGCCTGGTATAGAGCCTGGCGATACGTCGAAGTTGGTTTTGCTTGAGTCCAGCTGTGTTTCCTAGTACGTCTTTGATAGTCGTGTTCCTCCATTCAGACGCCGGCGCAAAGCTCCAGGTGGGAGCGGATGTGGTCCAGAGGAGACTCGTCCGCTGCCGCGCGAGGAATGACTCCCGGAGCGTACAACCGCGGGTTTTGCCTCGAAATATTGCTCTATGTTTTGTTTCGGGGTGAAGTTACAGGAGGAGTGATTCGGGCAGTAGGTTTCCGACGCTAGTAAATCGCTTCCGATGTTGCTCTGCGATATCGCTTCGCTTAGTCGCTTGAGCATTAACTTATAGTTTTCTTGATCCGGCTTCCTACGCCAAACAATATCGCCATTCGTATGAAGCCTCTAAACGCGGCAGATTATAGCATACAGCGGACAGCGCCAAACCAAGGGAACAGGTGGGTAGCGATCGCCCCGTTGGTGCGTAATTAGACAGCACCTCATGCCCGTCGTATGATTAAAGGCCCTGCGATTAATCGAACTTACTCGTCGTAAAGTGGGTCTGGGAAATCAACAAAACCAGGTAAATGACCAAAGAAGGCAAAATTCTTCTTATTGATCCTCCATTCGCAATCCCGGGCGCAGAGCTCACCATCGATTGCGAGGGCCTTGACACCTCTGATCCGACGTTATGCGCGGTTTTCTTTGGCGAAGAAAGGGCGTCGATAGTTGCTATATCTCCGCAGCGGGTGCTGGCGATCGTACCTGATCTGAAGCAGGGCGGCAGGACTGAAGTTCGAATCGAGAGTGGGGGCAAACGTAGCGAAGCGGCCGGCGTAACGGTTGCTAAACGGCTGGCTGAAGACCTTCATCCAGTTGCTAACCCTGCTTTTGATCCGGATGACGGCTCACTTTTTGTCACCCGCTCAGGCGCCCGGGGCGAGCAGTTGCCGGTCACCCTTTTTCGCATCGACGCTAACGGTGAGCTACACGAGTTTTCAGGAGACATCACAAATCCCACCGGTATTGCTTTTGACGGTACGGGGCAAATGTTCGTCTCCAGTCGCATGGATGGCACTGTCTATAGAATCACGCCATTCAAAGAGGCAGTGCCCTTTGGACGAAATCTGGGAGTAGCAACCGGCATAGCCTTCGATAGCTCAGACACGATGTACGTGGGGGACCGCACCGGGACGATTTACAAAGTCAATGGTATTGGAGAAGAGAGCGCGTGGGCCCAACTCGAGCCATCGGTTTCGGCTTATCATCTCGCTGTGGGTCATGACGACGCCCTTTACGTGGCGGGGCCCACGGTGGCCAGTTTTGATTCGATTATGAAGGTGGGAGTCAATGGCGAAGTAGGAGTGTTCTACAAGGGTTTGGGGCGGCCTCAGGGACTTGCTTTTGACGACGAAGGAAACCTGTTCGTGGCGGCGTCTTTGCGCGGCCGGCGCGGCATCGTGCGTATTTCTCCCGACGGGAAAAAGGCTGAGATGTTTGCCGCCGGAATGAATCTAATCGGGCTCGCCTTTAGTTCCACCGGCGATCTGGCGATAGCGTCTACAGACTCGGTTTATCAGCTGACCCTTGGAACTTAATCTTGCCGGGAAATTTGGGCCGCGGTTCGTAATGTGTGTCGGCTACGGTTTGCGTTAAGGCTCTGTTTTTGACACCTCTTAAGGGCCATGTTAGTGTGAGCAACTCTTTTTATTCCCCCGTCTATACTGACTAAATAATGGACCACAGCGTTGGACAATTCATTCTTTACATGGTGGCATTGATCTTTTCGCTGTCCGTTCATGAGTCAGCTCACGCCTGGATGTCCAACCAATTTGGGGATGATCTTGCGCGCTTACAGGGGCGAATAAGTCTCAATCCGGTTTCACATGTTGATCCCATCGGAACTCTGTTATTTCCAGCGATCGCATTTTTCACCGGAGCCCCCCTTATTGGTTGGGCCAAGCCGACTCCGGTCAACCCCCTCAGATGGCGGAACAAACGGGTGGCGAACTTTTGGGTATCGGCCGCCGGCGCGATCAGCAACTTCATCATAGCCTTCATCGCCGGGGTGATTATCAGAGTGCTGTACACGTTTGGCGTGATCGACATGGGGCTGAATCTGATAAATACCGACTCGACGATCGCAACCGGCGCTGTTGAACTGTTATGGGTATTTTTCATTTTGAATGTTTCCCTGGGAGTCTTCAATCTGCTGCCTATCCCTCCGCTTGATGGCAGCAAAGTACTTGCGAGCATATTGCCCCCGAGCTTTGAATCCGGCCTGGAAGCCCTGGAAAGATTCGGCTTTATCCTGTTGTTCATCGCAATCTTCACCGGCGTCCTTGGCGTAATTTTCAGGGTGGTCATGCCCATTGCAATGTCGTTGGTGTTTCTTGGCGCCGGCTATTAGTGATAAGAAGAGTTTTGGTGAGATACACGAGACTAACCAGTAGCGGAACTCATAGAGGGATTAGATGAACGAAACGCGTGAGGGAAATGCGGCCCAACCGGCAGCAGAAGAAACACCCTCGATAAATGTCACCGGCTCGGCGCCGGAAATCGTTTCGGACCACACCACCGACGATCTCAAGATCGTGATGGGCGATTTTGATGGCCCGCTCGATTTGTTGCTTCACTTGATTCGTCAGGAACAGGTCAACATTTACGACATTCCCGTTGCTCGCATTGCGGATGAATATCTACGCTACTTACAGTTGATGCAGGAATTGGACATCGCCGTGGCCGGCGATTTTTTAGTAATGGCTGCCACGCTAATTGAACTCAAGACGAAGATGCTGCTGCCGCGCGATCCCTTCGCCACGGCGGAGGTGGAAGACGATCCGCGAAAAGACCTGGTCGATCAGTTACTCGAATACCAGAAATACAAAGCGGCTGCCCAGATGCTCTGGTCACGGGCCACGGTTGAACGCGCAGTTTTTAAACGAGCTGAGATTGAAACAGACAAGAATAATCCGGAAGTTTCCGTGGGATTGTTCGACTTGTTGAAGGTCTTTCAGGAGATTCTGGCCCGGCATAAAGAAGAAGTTTTGATGGAGATAGAGCGCGAAGAGATCTCCATGGCAGAAATGCTGGAACGGCTGAGAAACATGGTCATGTCGGCCGGCGAGCTTAACCTGCGCGTGTTTTTTGAACGCGCCCGCTCGCGCCGCGAGTTGGTGGTGGCCTTCCTTTCAGTGCTTGAGCTCGTGCGTACGACTGAGATCAAATTAATTCAGGAACAAACGTTTGGCGACATCGTCGCCAGAGTTGCAACATGATCGTAAAGCAAACTGTTGGTTTGCGTTGGATCGTCACCACAAAACTTAAGAGCCATCTTACGTGACGCAAACTAACAGTTTGCTTTACAACTGAAAAGACGGAAGACGATATGAGTAAACCGATCGTAGACAATAAACCAGAAGAGATCCTGGATGAGGCGGCGCTCAACGAGGAGGCCAGCCGCGAACTCGAAGCGTTGGTGGCGGCTGAAGCGACGGGCGCGGAGGAACAGGACTCTGATGACCTGGGGACGTATGCAGTTCAAAACGAGGCAGAGCGGAAAGGAATTATCGAAGCGCTAATATTCGTATCGGAAGAGCCGCTGACTGCGAAAACTATCGCGGACGTTTTAAAGGAAGAGCGGGCACTGGTTGAATCTGCCCTCGCGGAACTTGCGACGGAGTTTAATGGCCGAAACGGCGGTTTGCAGTTACGCGAAGTAGCCGGTGGATGGCAATTTGCCACCCGGCCGGAATATCACGAGCACGTGCGCGCTTATTTGAAGTCCCGGCCCAGCGCCAAGCTCTCGATCGCATCTCTGGAAACGCTCGCGGTGATTGCTTACAAGCAGCCGGTAACTGTTCCGGAGATTCTCGAGATACGCGGCGTCCAATCGCCATCCTCGATTAAGACTCTGTTGGACAAAAAACTAATTGTTGCCAAGGGGCGAAAAGAAACTGTTGGTCGCCCGATGATGTATGGGACGTCCAAAGAATTCCTAATGCAGTTTGGTTTGAAGGACCTTTCAGAATTGCCGAGCATGGAAGACTTTCAGGATTTGTCCGGCGGCGAGGGCTAGGAGGCAGGAGGCAGGAGGCAGGAAGCAGGGGGCAGGAAGCAGGAGGCAGGAGGCAGGAGGCAGAAAGCAGGAGGCAGAAAGCAGAAAGCAATAGGGCCAATTGGTCTTATAGGTCCTATAGGTCCTATCGGTCGTTGCAAAGAAATACCATGGAAGAGCGCTTACAAAAATTGATCGCCGCTGCCGGCATTGCGTCGCGGCGTCACGCGGAGGAGTTGATTACTGCCGGCGAGGTCACGGTCAACGGCAAGGTTGTTACCGAACTCGGCACCAAGGCTGATCCCGCATCCGATCACATTAAGGTGCGCGGAAAGCTGATCAACCCGACGCTGCAAAGGCGAGAGAGCACGCACGTCCTGCTGAACAAGCCAAAGGGTTATCTGTCGAGTGTTTCTGATCCCGACGGGCGACCGATGGTAACTGAGCTGTTGCCGCCTTCGCTGGGAAGGCTCTACCCGGTGGGCCGGCTCGATTTCAATACCGAAGGCTTATTGTTGCTGACGAACGACGGCGAGTTTACGAATTTCATTACCTCCGCGCGCAACAAAGTTGAGAAGGTATACGAGGCGAAGGTGCGGGGCGTGCCTGACGAGAAGGCCATTGAACGCCTCCGGCGCGGAGTCACTCTGGAAGACGGCGTGCGTACGGCTCCGGCGAAGATCAGGAGACTGGGAGAAACGGAAAACAATGCCTGGTTTGAAATCCTGCTTCATGAAGGAAAGAATCAGCAGATCAGGCGAATGTTTGATCTTATCGGACACTCTGTGATCAAGTTGCGTCGTTCGCGTATTGGGTTTCTGCGAGATGACGAATTGAAGCCAGGGAAATGGCGGAAACTAACAGCCATCGAAGTGAGCCGTTTGATGAAAGGTCGTCCGGTGCCCCGAGCCTCTACCGGATTAAAGGCTAAGAACGCGAAACCGTAGGTTGGAGGACTGAGGTGGTTTCCGGTTTGGCGTCAGAAGCTTTTACCGCCGGCGATAAAACGATCCACGAAATTACACGAAGATTCACGAAGAAGGTTTAGTCTTACTTAGTGTAATTTAGTGGATCCTTCTTTCTCCCCTCAATCAGGTGCCGGCAAGTAGCGCACGCGGTCACGTTTCGGTTCCTCGTTAGGTTACAATACGACTATCGATGATGCGACAGGCATTCTTGCCTGTCTTTTGATTGTAAAGAGACGTTGGGCCTGAAGTATTTAGTCGCGGTTTAGTATCGGAAACAAATGGATTTTGAGTTAACTGAAGAGCAGAAGCAGATTAAAGCGAGCGTGCGCGAGTTTGCCGAGACGGAAATTGCGCCGCACGTAATGGAATGGGACGAAGCGCAGCATTTCCCCATAGAACTCCAGCCCAAACTTGCGGATCTTGGACTAACTGGAGTGCTGTTCCCCGAAGCGTATGGCGGCGCCGGGATGGGCTACGTCGAGTATGCGACCATCATCGAAGAGCTCTCGCGGGTTGACGGCTCGGTGGGTATCTCAGTCGCGGCGCACAATTCACTTTGCGCAAACCATATCTATCTATTTGGCACGGAAGCTCAGAAGCAAAGGTTTCTTGTGCCGCTGGCGAGCGGAAAGCATTTGGGCGCCTGGGGCTTGACGGAACCAAGCGCGGGTTCCGATGCCTCGGGAACACGCTCGACCGCCGTTCGCGGCGATGGCGGCTGGATAGTGAATGGTTCGAAGAATTTCATTACCCACGCGATTCATGCCGACACCTGTGTGGCCGTCGCCGTCACAGACCGTTCGAAAAGCAGCAAAGGGATCTCGGCTTTCATCTTCGAAAAAGGGATGAAAGGGTTCTCTCCTTCGAAAAAAGAGAACAAGCTTGGACTGCGTGCTTCTGAGACTGCGAGCGTGGTGTTCGAAGACTGTTTCGTTCCCGAAGACAATTTGTTGGGAGCCGAGGGGCAGGGCTTCGTCAATGCCATGGAGGTCCTCGACGGAGGTCGAATATCGATTGCCGCGCTGGCAGTCGGTATTGCTCAGGGCGCCTATGAGTCGGCGTTGCGCTATTCAAAAGAACGACAACAATTCGGGAAGCCAATCGCGGAGTTTCAGGCGATTCAATTCAAGCTGGCTACCATGGCAATGCAAATCGATGCTGCCCGCCTGCTCATGTATCGAGCGGCCTGGATGAAAGACACGGGCAGAAAGGTTACCAAGGAGTCGTCAATGGCTAAGCTCTTCGCCTCAGAGATCAGCGTTAACGTTTGCGAAGAAGCCATTCAGGTACATGGTGGATATGGCTATACCAAGGACTATCCGCCGGAGAAATATTGGCGCGACTCGAAGTTGTGCACGATTGGTGAGGGTACCTCCGAAATTCAGCGAATAATTATTGCGCGAGAGATCCTCGAGCAGGTTTAGTAAGTGAATTCTTCAAATGCCACCACGTCACTCGTCGATCGCGTTGCGGCCGGTGACATGCGTGCAGTGGCCCGGGCCATTTCTAAGGTTGAAGACGTTTCGCCTGACTCGGCGCAGTTAATGAAGCAGGTGTTTCCCTTGACCGGTCGTGGTCTGGTAATTGGAATTACCGGCGCGCCGGGCGCGGGAAAATCGTCCCTGGTGGACAAACTTGCTCTGTACTACCGGAAGCAAGGTGAGCGGGTGGGGATAGTTGCCGTTGACCCCTCCAGTCCATTTTCCGGGGGCGCGATTCTGGGCGACCGGATTCGAATGCAGACCCTGGGCCTCGATAGTGGAGTCTTCATTCGCTCAATGGCCACGCGAGGAAATCTGGGAGGACTGGCGCGCAGCACGGTCGACGCAGTGTCGATACTTGACGCTGCAGGATATGGCAAGATCATCATTGAGACGGTGGGTGTGGGTCAGGATGAAGTTGAAGTAGTAAAGGCAGCGGATGTTTCTGTGGTGGTATTGGTTCCGGGAATGGGCGACGATATTCAGACCATCAAGGCCGGCATCATGGAAATCGGCGATATCTTTGTGATTAATAAAGCCGATCGCGAAGGTGTTAACTCGACCGAAAAAGAGCTGGAAGCGCTGCTGTCGTTGGCCACGCGCGAAGATGCCTGGGATCCGCCGATTGTTAAGACCGTCGCCATTGAGGGCAAGGGTATCCAGGAGCTGGCAGCTGCAGTTGAGAAGTATCGCGACTTTCATCTGCGGACGGAATCCGGAGAGGGCCGTCGTCGTGCGATCGCGCGCTGGCGAATCCTTGAATTGTTGCGTGAACGCCTCGTCTCGCAAACCCTGGAGTCGGATTCAGCATCCGAGCACCTCGAGCATTTGGCCGCTGAAGTTGCCAGCCGCCGCCGCGACCCTTATTCTGCGGTGGAAGAGCTGATGAATCTCGGTAATTGATTTGTCCTGATAGAGGAGATTTTGTCGGTCTCTGGTTTTGGGTCTTTGGCGTTTGGTCTTCGGAGGAAGATGTTTCTGAGATTCAAAGACCAAAGACCAAAGACCAAAGGCCCAAGGCCCAAGGCCGTTTCATTCATGAAGGTTGATCACATTGGGATTGCAACGCACCAAATCGACGAGGCCCTCGCGCTTTGGCGGGACGTTTTGGATCTGAAAATAGATTCGGTGGAAGATGTGGCGGACCAGGGTGTGCGCGTGGCGATGCTGGCAATCGGAGAGTCGCACATCGAGTTGCTGGAACCCCTGAGCGCGGAAACTCCGGTGGGAAAGTTTCTGGCAAAGCGTGGTCCTGGAGTTCATCATTTGGCAATCAGGGTGATTGATATACGAGCGTCGCTGGCCCGGTTGAAGGAGAAGGGAATTCGTTTGATTGACGAAACCCCCCGGATTGGGGCCGGCGGTTGTCTGGTGGCATTTGTCCATCCCTCGTCGACCAACGGAGTATTGCTCGAGTTGGTGCAACACGAGTAGGTTTATTTAAGAAAGGAAAATTGTTTTGACTTCAACTACTAAAGCTTGGATTGCGGCCGCTGTCGCAGTCGTATTTTCTGTCGCATTAATCGCATGGCAGGTGAAAGCGAGGCGAGCCGAATCGGTCAACCTTTCAGCGGACGACATGGCCCTGATCGCTGAGGACCAGTCGCCACAGTTTCGCAGCCGTCTCGCCTCGGATCCCGAAGCGCGTAAATCTTTTGCAGATGACCTGCGCAAGCTGCTGGCGGTGGCCGAAGAGGCGCGGGCCAAAGGCATCGGCAACAAACCGGATGTTAAGCGGCAGCTTGATCTGGTTCGGTCTGTCGTCGTAGCCGAAAATTACTTTAAGTCGCAGGGAGCCGGCGCTGCCAAGCCGAATATTTCTGACCAGGAAGTTGAAGACTTTTTCAAACAGCCTGCCAACCAGGCCAAGTTTGATCAGTTCATAAATGACGCAAAAGCAAAAAATCCGCAGCTGGCCGGCGGGCAGATTCCCGATGAGCAACTGAAGCAGGTCAAGCGTCAATTGGGACAAGTATTGATTGGCGAGCAAAAGGCAATTGCAGCCGGGGTCGATAAACAACACTCCGTCGATCTGCAGGTAAAGCTGGAGCAAGCTCGAATCCTGGCCCAGACCTACGCGCAGGAGCAGCTGGCTGAAAAAATGAAAGCCACAGACCAGGAAGTCGATGCTTACATAGCGCAGCATCCCGAGCTTGATAGCAAACAGGCCAGGACAAAAGCTGAGGAAGTACTGAAGCGAGTGCGCGCTGGTGAAGACTTTGCCAAGTTGGCTCAGGAATTCTCCACGGATGGCAGTAAAGACAAGGGCGGTGACCTGGGGTGGTTTGGCCGCGGGGCGATGGTGCCGGAGTTTGAAGAGGCTGCGTTTAAGTTGAAGCCGGGCGAAGTCAGTGATTTGGTGCAGACGAAATTTGGTTACCACATTATCAAAGTCGACGAACGCAAGACTGAAACGAAGGATGGCAAGCCGGAGGAGCAGGTTCATGCTCGTCACATTTTGATCGCCGAGAGCGCCGGCCCGGGTGACAATCCGTTTGGCCCGCCCCAGAGCGGTCGCGATAAGGCGAAAGCTGCAGTCGAACAGGAGAAGCAGAAGAAGGTTCTGGACGAGATAGTGAAGCGTTCACACGTTACAGTTGCCGACAACTTTGTGGTGAAAGCGCCTGAGCAGCAGCCGACCCAGGGATTTCCGCCCGGAATGATGCCGCCGGACGCAGATCACCCACAGCCGGCCGCACCGGTTGAGGATGGTGCAAAACCAAAGTCCGCCGAGTCGCCGAAAAAGAGCGCGGCCAAGCCGGGGAAAAAATAGCGCCGGAGACGAGCACAGCAGAAACGGAAATGCACTTTGGCGATTACCGCGTTGAGATCGTTCCGGATACGGAGTTTCGCCTCGATGGAGGCGCGATGTTTGGCGTGGTTCCGCGCACCCTGTGGTCAGGCGTCTGCCCACCTGACGAGCAAAACCGCATCAGAATGAACATGAATTGCTTGTTTATCGAAGCCGGCGCTGAACGGATACTGATCGAAACGGGCATCGGCGAAAAGTGGTCGGCTAAGCACGAGGCAATGTACGGCATTACTCGCCGGCAATCGCTGTCGCAGTCGCTGCGCTCTCTGGCTGGGGTTCAACCGGAAGACATAACCATCGTCATTAATACCCACCTTCACTTCGATCATGCCGGTGGAAACACGATGCGTATAGGGGACGGTCCGGCTGTGCCCACGTTTCCCAACGCTCGTTACTTTGTGTCACGGGCGGAGTTTGAACATGCTGAAGTGCCCAGCGAGCGAGACCGGGCGAGCTATCTCGCAGACAACTGGCGGCCAGTGGTCGAAAGCGGCCAACTGGAATTAAAAGAAGCGGAATACGAAGTGGTGCCGGGTCTGCGCATGGAAACCTATGCCGGCCACAATCGTTCGATGCAGTGCTGGCGATTGGACCAGGATGGTCAGACGCTATTCGGCTTTGCTGATCTGGTGCCAATGCGAGCTCATGTGCCGTTCGCATGGATCATGGGATACGATCTTTACCCGGTGGAGACGCTGGAAGTGAAGAAGCGACTTTTGCCGCAGGCCGCGCGGGAAGGTTGGGGCTGCCTTTTCTATCATGATCCGGATGAGCCTTTGTGCAAATTGATTGAGGAGAACGGAAAGCTGCGGCCGGTTCCTTATTTCGCATAAGAATCATCGCATTGTTCTAATTTTGGGTAGCGCTTTTGCCAACCAGTGGTAGAAACGATCCACGAAATTACACGAACTTTCACGAAAAGTCTTAGTGTCATTTAGTGTGATGTAGTGGGTCGTACGTCTCTTGAAAACATGGAATCAGCAAAAATCGGAATCATTGGCGGCAGCGGGCTCTACCAGATGCCGGAACTATCGGATGTCAAGGAAGTCGAAATCGACACTCCTTTTGGACGTCCCTCCGACGCTTTCTTTCTCGGCACGCTTGAGAACCAACGAGTCGCGTTTCTGCCGCGGCATGGGCGTGGCCATCGTTTTACACCCACTGAGGTGCCGTTTAGGGCGAACATCTACGCCATGAAGCTGCTCGGTGTCGACCGGATACTGTCCGCTTCGGCTGTAGGTTCACTGCAAGAGCAGTACGCCCCGCTCGACATGGTGATCCCTGACCAGTTTTTTGACAGGACCAGAGCGCGTGCTCGTGAGTCAACCTTTTTCGGTGAAGGAATTGTTTCGCATGTGAGTTTCGCTCATCCTGTTTGTGACGAACTGGGCGATGTTCTCGAGCAGTCGTGCAAAGTTGCGGACGTGAAGGCGCACCGGCGCGGGACCTATATCTGCATGGAGGGGCCAGCGTTTTCCACCAAAGCGGAGTCCGAAGTTTACCGGAGCTGGGGAATGGATGTAATCGGGATGACAAATCTCCAGGAGGCCAAGCTCGCGCGCGAAGCGGAGATTTGTTACGCCACCCTGGCGCTGGTGACTGATTACGATTGCTGGCACCCGGGCCACGAAGCCGTTACTGCCGATGTGGTCTTTGAGTATCTAACCAAAAACGTGCGCAACGCCCAGCTGATAATAAAGGAAGCGGTTAGGAATTTGGGCGGCCAGGACCGAACGTGCAAATGTAATTCTGCACTGAAGAATGCTATTTTCACCGCGCCAAATCTCTGGCCTGAAGAAACCCAGAAGAAACTTGAAGCGATAATCAGGAAATATGCGGTGGCGTGAGTCATTTAGGGGTAGTAGTGTGATTTAGTTTTTTGTAATGCAAACCGTTGGTTTGCGGGCGTTGAATGTCATTCAGTCATCGCAAACTAATGGTTCGCTTTACAATTTTTAGGTTAGCCGAATGTCTTCCCGGTTAGTGAGGCGTAGAGAATTGGAAAGGGTGATTTATGAATAGAGTTTTGTTCACATCTTTTGCGTTGGTAGTTGCCATGCTTCTTGCGGCTCCAGCTTCCTACGCGCAGGGAGCTGCGAAGACCGGCCCGGATCAGTCGACCATTCGCGATGCCGAATTGGAAAAGGATTCTCTGCACAACCTGGAAGTCGCTCGACATTACTTCAAGCTGAAAAAGGCTTACGTGGCGGCAATCAAGCGTTGCGAGGAGATCGACGCCGGTAATCCTAATTTCGCCAAGATGGATGAGGTACTGTTTATTGCCGGCGAAAGCAGCCTGCGACTGGCGGAGAGCGGTGGAAGGCAAAAGACGAAGAAGGTAATGCCTGATTCTATGCTGGCGACGGAGAGGCAGGAGACGCAGTATAAAACGCCCGAGGAACTCCGGGTAGACGCGCGGGTCTATCTTTCACGCCTTATTGCGGATTACCCCGGTAGCAGTTTTCGTAAGCAGGCCGAGTCGGATTTACAAACGCTCGGTGGCCCAGTGAAGCCAGGTGAGGAGCCCGTAAAAGACGGAGCTCCTAAGTTAAAGTCTAAAATCTGAGATCTAAAAATCAAATAAACTATGTCACTACTGGTAGTCGGTTCTGTCGCGTTTGATGCAGTGGAAACGCCGTTTGGTAAAACGGACAAAATGCTGGGCGGCTCGGCATCCCATTTTTCACTCTCCGCAAGTTATTACACTGACGTGCGGATTGTGGGTGTGGTGGGTGGCGATTTTAGCGAGGCTGAGCAACAGGTGTTTGATGCTCACCACATCGACACCAGCGATCTTGAACGCATTCCCGAAGGCAAGACTTTCAGGTGGTACGGGCGCTACGACTATGACCTCAACGTCGCGCATACCCTCGATACGCATTTGAATGTATTTGCCGACTTCAAGCCAAAACTCTCGGCGCAATCGAAAAGTGCGCGGCTGGTTTTCCTCGGCAATATTCAACCGGATCTGCAACGCGGAGTGCGCGAGCAGATTCCGGATGCCGAACTCGTAGCGCTGGACACAATGAATCTCTGGATCGATACAGCGCGGGATTCGTTGGTGCGCACGATAAAGGGTGTAGACGTCGTTATTATCAACGACGCTGAAGCCAGACAGCTGACCGGCATTCCCAATCTCATCAAGGCCGCCCGCACCATACGTTCGTGGGGACCTAAAGCCTTAATCGTCAAACGGGGCGAATATGGCGCGGCACTCTTTACCGCCGACAACTACTTTGCGATTCCTGCTTTCCCGCTCGAGTCGGTGTTTGATCCAACCGGCGCGGGTGACACGTTTGCCGGCGGGTTCATGGGCTACCTTTCCAGCCAACGAGTGCTGGACGAAGCGGCCATGCGACGGGCGATGATTTTTGGATCTGTAATGGCGTCCTTCAATGTGGAAGAGTTTGGCACTGAACGGGTGCAGAAGCTTACGACGGATGAAATCAACAATCGCTTTCGCGCATTCAAGCAGATGACGCATTTTGACGAGATACCTTTTGAAAGAGCAGTTAATGCCATAGGGTAGTTTTTGTTTTGGTCTTAGGTCTTAGGTCTTAGGCCTTGGGCCTTTGGTCTTTGATTGATGGGCCTGGAGTTACCAGGTACGAACCAAAGACCAAAGACCAAAGACCAAAGCCCGCAATCCCTAACAAGCCCAGGAGATACTATGTTCTGCCCAGTTTGCGAGTCTGAATACGAAGCCGGCATCACACGTTGTCCTGATGACAATTCAGAGTTAGTGACTCGTCTGACTTCCGAAAACACTTTTCACGATTCAAGCGAAGCTAAATTCGTTCCGTTGCATCATCTCGGATCACCCGCCGAAGCCGAGATGGTGAACGACATTCTGACGAAGAACGGCATTCGCTCGGTGATTAAGTCGGGTGGCGCTGACGCACTATCACCTTTATTGTCTGCTACGTCAGAGGGTGCAATCCTATTTGTCGACGAGCGAGACTTTGATCGCGCCAGCGAGCTGTATGAATCCTTCTTTGGAGGGGACACAACGCCTCTAACTGGTGGTATGCCGGAAGACGACGAATCGGAATACTGAAGAATCAACCGCCAAGACGCCAAGGCCGCCAAGAAGTCAGAGGTCAGAAGTCAGAGGTCAGAAGTCAGAGTCAGAAGATCAGATTTTCCATACGTCATTTGACATTCTCATTTTTCATTTCAAACCAGGGCATTTCGTTTAGAACATCACGCGTTCTAGCCAACGTCTACACATGACACAATGTCTTCAAATGACAAATAAGAAGTGTCAAATGACATATGGAAAATCTGATCTTCTGACTCTGGCCTCTGACCTCTGACTTCTGACCTCTGACTTCTGACTTCTGACCTTCTGACCTTCTGGTTCTTGGCGCTCTTGGCGTCTTGGCGGTTAACCGGCTAAATGACAATCGACCCAACAGACGTAATCGCAGTTTTTATGACGGCCCCAAACCGCGAAGAGGCGGCCCGGCTGGCCGAAATGCTGATAGGAGAGCGGCTGGCCGCATGTGTGCAGATATTGCCGGAGATGGAATCGGTTTATCGTTGGCAGGGCAAGATAGAACGACAGAAGGAAGTCTTAATAATCGCCAAGACAACTACGTCCAAATTCGAAGATCTGGAAAGGGAAGTGCGCGCTATTCATAGCTATGAGACGCCGGAAATAGTTGCCGTGCCACTGACCGCCGGCTCGACTCCTTACTTTGAATGGCTTGAGTTAGGCTTGATTTAACTGTGAGCGCTGGCAAGCAAGATTAGTGTTTCTGACGCTTGCCGGGGGTCCTTACTGGATCGGCAATCTCAGAAATCAAGTGATTGTCCAGACTCAAAGAGCCTTGACTGTCAACGATAATCCGAACTACTTCCGCCGGTGAATCGGTTAAGTGTAACAACTTCAGATCCTGTTCGGTAACCTTGCCCTCTTTCATCGCGAAGTCCCGAATCCAACTCAGCATTCCAGCCCAGTATGCGGATCCAAAAAGCACTACCGGAAAGTTGCGGATCTTCTTGGTCTGTATCAGGGTGAGCGCTTCGAAGAGTTCGTCGAGTGTGCCAAAGCCGCCCGGGAAAATAATGAAACCCAGGCTGTACTTCACAAACATCATCTTGCGAACAAAGAAGTACTTGAACTTCAGTCCCTTGGTTAGGTAGGGATTGGAGCCCTGTTCAAAGGGCAACTCAATGTTGCACCCTACAGAGAGCCCGCCGGCCTCAAAGGCGCCCTTGTTTGCGGCCTCCATAATGCCGGGGCCACCTCCAGTGATCACCGCGAACCCGGCGCGGGCCAGCAACGCGGCAGTCTCCTGGGCTGCTTTGTAGTCGGGATCGCCGGTTCGAGTTCGCGCGGAACCAAAAATCGAGATTCCGCGGGTGAGGGTTGCGAGCTCGTCAAAGCCTTCGACAAACTCGCCCATGATGCGGAAGACACGCCACGTGTCGGTATGAGTAAACTCATCGGGACCTGGACTTTCGAGAAGTTGCTCGTCCTGGGTGACACCTGGTGGATGCTCTTCTGGTTCTTTTGTATCGGCCATTGCTCTTTAAATCCCCATCACGTTATAGCCACAATCGACGTACATCACTTCGCCGGTAATTGCCGAAGACATCGAGCTGCAAAGGAAGAGTGCAGCGCTGCCAACCTCGCGAGCCTCGACATTGCGGCGTAGCGGCGCCCTCTCGGCGTGATGCTTCAACATGGTCGAGAAGTCAGAGACGCCGCGAGCCGAAAGTGTTTGGATGGGACCGGCGCTGATGGCATTGACGCGGATGTTGCGTGGCCCAAGATCGTTCGCCAGGTAGCGTGTGCTGGCTTCCAACGCAGCCTTCGCTACTCCCATCACGTTATATCCCGCTACCACCTTTTCTGCGCCGTAGTAACTCATGCATACAATACTGCCGCCCTCAGTCATTAAGGGTGCTGCGGCGCGCGCCAGTTGAGGCAGCGAGTAAGCGCTAATTTCCAGCGCGGTCAAAAAGGCTTCCCGGCTTGTGTCCAGAAACAGGCCGCCCAGAGCCTCTCTTGGCGCATAAGCAATACTATGAATCAGGAAGTCAAGACGACCAAACTCCTCGCCGACCCGTTTGAAAGTCTCGTCGACCTCTTCTGGTTTGGTGACGTCACAAGGTAACAATAACGATCCGGGCATGGCTTCGGCGGTGAGACCCTCGACATTTTCTTTCAGACGGTCACCCTGATAAGTGAAGGCGAGACGAGCTCCAGCTTCGTGCAACGCTTGCGCGGTGGCCCAGGCGATGGAGCGCTTGTTGGCAACCCCAAATATGATTCCGAATTTGTCTTTGAGCATAGGTTTCGAAGTATCAGTAAAGTCCGTTTAAAGAGCAAGTCATGTCAGAACCACCTGCGTAAGCGGGTGGCCCTGCGGTCGGTAAACAGGTTAACGCCGGGCCGCCCGCTTACGCAGGCGGTTCTGACTAGTGTTTGAAGTGTCGAATGCCGGTAAACACCATTGCCAGATTGTGTTCATCGGCGGCGGCGATCACTTCAGTATCTCGTACTGAGCCCCCGGGTTGTATCACGGCAGTGATTCCATGTTTCGCGGCCTCATCCAGACCATCTCGAAAGGGAAAGAAAGCGTCTGACGCCAACACGCTACCTGCAATTGGCAGTTGGGCGCGCATGGCGCCAATTTTTACCGAATCAACGCGCGACATCTGGCCCGCCCCAACCCCGACCGTCTGGCCATCGCGCGCGTAGACGATCGCATTTGATTTTGTGTGTTTGCAGACGGTCCAGGCGAAGAGCAGATCCCTGATTTCGTTTTCGCTTGGCTTGCGTTTAGTGACAACCTTCATCTCTTGTAGCTTCAGCCTGTGAGTGTCGCGCGTTTGTACCAGCATGCCGCCCGAGATCTGTTTGTACTCGAGTCCTTGCGCCTTCTCCGGAGTGGCTACATTCAAAGAGCGCAGAACGCGCAGGTTCTTTTTTGTTTTCAGGATTTCCAACGCGGCAGGTTCATAATCCGGCGCAATGATTACTTCCGTGAATATCTCGATGACTGCATGTGCCGTCGCTTCGTCCAGTGTGCGATTGAAGGCGACAATGCCTCCGAAGGCTGAGGTGGGATCCGTCGCCAGCGCGCGACGATAAGCCTCTTCTGACGATCTGCCTGATGCTACTCCTGCCGGGTTTGTGTGCTTGATGATCGCGCAGGTAAGTTCATCAAAGTCGCAAACGAGTTGCCAGGAGGCATCTGCATCAACAAAGTTGTTGAATGACATCTCCTTACCGGCTAGAAGTTTAGCGTTTGCTACTCCCCCCTCCCAACCTGCCTCGTACAACGCACCTTTTTGATGAGGGTTCTCGCCGTAGCGCAAGTCGGATTTCTTCTGCAACATCAGAACGCCACGGTCGATCAACTCCGTCAGCTGCTGGCCCATACGCTTAGCAAAATCCGAGAACGAGAAGTTACTGCCGCCGATACCCCCTCCGCCTCCGCCGCCGAAGGTCCTCCTGCCCCCGTCGCCGATATCCACGAGGGAGGATGTAAGGCGACCGGAGATCATCAAGTCATAACTGCCGGTTCGTGAGAACGCCTGCCGCGCAAGTTTCAAACGCGTAGTTCTGGACAACGAACCATCCTGTAGCTTTAGTTCCACGATAATTGGTTGATAGAGATCACCGGAGACGATTACGGCCACATCCTGCCAATTCTTTGCCGCAGAGCGAATCATGGCCGGACCACCGATGTCGATTTGCTCGATAGACTCATCGAGCGTTGCCCCTCCTTGCAATGTTCGTTCAAACGGATAGAGGTTGACGACGACCAAATCAATCGGCGCGATGCCGTGTTCAGACATCGCCGCCTGGTGATCAGGATTGTCGCGAATTCCAAGTAAACCGCCGTGAATCTTCGGATGCAGCGTCTTCACCCGGCCGTCCATCATTTCGGGAAAGCCCGTTACGTCGGACACGTCGCGCACCTCGAGGCCCGCATCGCGCAGGGCCCTGGCAGTGCCGCCTGTGCTTATGATCTCGACACCAAAGTTTTTTAGCTCGCGCGCGAAGTCAACGATTCCCGTTTTATCAGATACGCTGATAAGTGCTCGCTGAATCTTACGCAGACCGAGTTCTGGTTTTTCAGTCATTTTTCGGATCCCTGGGTTTGCACAAGTAGTTTTGGGTTCATACTTTAGTCTGTGATCCTTCTTTGGAAACGCCGCAAGCTAAAGCTTGAACTCTGAACTACTTGAACTCTGAGCTGCTTGAACTAATTCGGATAGAAAAGATATTAGCATCACGGGCGGGCTCTCCGCATGGAGGCCTGCGCTGTTGAGGTAATCAAGGATGCGGGACCGGATCAGTTTCGCGCCTTCAGGGCTTCTCGTGGCCGGTTAACGTAGAATTCATGCCTGCGCGAATACCCGAGTTGTCCAACCTGATACTCGAGACCCGACGGCAGACCGAGCGAGAACCGGTGCTTGCGGCCGTCATTGGCTCCTTCTCCGAGATAGAAGCCTAGTAGATACTGGCTCTTAAGGTCCTCTTCGATAGCCTGAAAGATTGCTGTTAGATCGATTTCCTTTGCAGGGGCCAGGGCCGACTTCACATCACCTGCCAGAAAGTATTGGCCGCCTGTTTTCTCCGCCAGGTCGCGAAACCCTTTTGCCGGAGGGCGCACGGCCAGTCTCCCATCACGCGGCTCAAACAGCGGCAGGTGAATCACGTAAAAGGAAACATGATTCTTGAGCGCCGCGTCGATCACCGCGCCCGGCTTTGTGCTACTCACATTGTCGAGTCCGTCACTGATCAAAATCACAATCCGACGCTCAGCCCGCACGCGAGGTAGATCATCAAACATCGTCACGGCTTTCGCGGCGGCTTCGAATATTGCCGTATGTCGATTGCTTCCGGCAGATAGCATGAACGCCGAGCGGGCTTTGGCCGCATCTCGCTCGAAAGGCGCCAACACCGCGGGATGCTCAGCGAACCCAAGAACCGCAATGCTCGATCGATCACTAAATCGGCGAAACAAAGCGAGTGCCGCTTCGCGCTGTTGTGAAATGATTTCCCGCAAACTACCCGATTGGTCCAGAGCAAAAACCAGGGCGACGCGGTCAGCGCCCGGCGTAAAATACAGGCCGGTAGTAATCCGATCCTTGTCCTCCAGAGATAGTTCGCCTTCGGTCAGCCCGATTACGGCCTGGTTCTGTTTATCCCTTATCCGGATCGGAAAGAGCAGAAGATCTGTGCTCACACGGACAACTTCGTCTTCGGTTTTTGAGTCCTGGGCTAGTGATATTGCCGGCTGGAAAAAAGAATTAGTTAGAAGAGAGCAAATGAACAGGAAGAAGGTCAGGACGCGCGAAAACAAGCGAACTGCTAGGGACGTTGGCAGGGTATTGCTACGCGTTTCGGCGGGCACGGGCATGCTGCCAATCGGCTAAGAAAAAAAGCGGCCGAAGAGCAGAATACTCAGAATCACTATGATAGTGATTACGATGATCTTGACCAGACTCACAGCGAATTCCTCAAGGTTAGGGACCAAGAGTGGGTAAACAGTTACGAGGCAGGCTGTATTCTAGAATTGCATGCCTTGGCTGTCAACGGAAGGGAGGGCTTCAGCAGCCACCTGCCCGAGCCCCCCGCTTCACTGTTTCTTATTACGACCGGATCGCGGGCGCGGTTCCGAAGACTTCGCAAAAAGGCGAGATAGAGTTGCGAGAAAACTTCGAACGGTCGATATCGAGTCCAAGCCCGCGGTAGCGGGCGATAGATAAAGCCTGTGGTGGAGCGCAGCGGAACCCCAGGTTAATAGTCCAAATAAAATGCCAGCCCGCGGTAGCGGGCGACAGAATTTACCCTGACTCCGCTGTCGCCCGCTACCGCGGGCTGGGTATATTCGTGCCTCTTCCTAGAAGAACCTAAACGTGTAAGTAACCCGCAAACCTCTTCCCATCTCGGGAGCAAACTCCTTGATAAATGAAAGATGGTTGCGATAGAGACGATCGCCGAGGTTGAAGGCATTGAAGGATATGATGTGCGCCGCATGCTGCTTCGCAATCAAGTAAGAACCGGACAGACCAAAAACAGTGTAGCCCGCCGTTCGAGTCTCAGTCGGAAAGAGGCGGTTCTGGTCCTGGGCCATGACGACCTCGGGATTCAGCAGTAAGCCTTTGTATCTAATCTCCAGACCAGTTCTCACGCGCAGGGGTGGAATACGAGGCAAGGGCGTACTGGTGGAAGTAAGTTCTGCGTTTACGTAGTCGGCGCCCACGTTGAGCCAAACGGCCGGATGCAACTGGGCGTCCACCCTCGCCTCCGTTCCTGTATAACGAGTCTTTCCCTGACGATACTCAGCAACGATTAGATCTTCTTCAACGTCGCCTGTTGGAGCCAGGAAGACAAAATCCTGGATATGGTAGTAAAAGCCATTGGCTTCAAACCGCAGCCGTTTGGAAGAGTGACGTAGACCAAAATCCAGCCCGTCGCCAAGTTCACGTTTAAGATTCGGATCGCCTATCTCGAACGCCAGATTGCCGGGATGCGGACCGTTATTGTAGAGCTCCTCAAGTGAGGGGGCACGGTAAGAGTGCGAATAATTCGCGACGAAGGCGCCGCCGGTCCATGTCGGCACGCGAACGCCAAACGCTGCTGAGAATCCGGTGAAGGATCTGCTCGGAAGCAGGCCGCGTTGTGCAGTTTCGGTTGGGTTGTAGCGATTATTCTCTAAGCGGCCTCCGAACTGGACCGACGCTCGCTCGAAATCCAGAGTCTCTACGGCGAACACGGCTAATGCGTTTTGTTTGGTTGGCGGAGCCAGAGCCTCCGCACCCGACGCGGAAAAGTCGCGATGTGAGCCAAACACACCAAATTTGCCGGACAGCTTGCCAGCTTTTCTTTGATCGAAAACTCCCTGGAAGAGGGAAGTCTTATTCTTGAAGGCTGTGTTTACCTCATTGGTGAACGAATTGATTTCACCGTGAGTGTAATCGTTGTACTGCGCCGAGAATGTGCCGCCCTCGACGAAGGAGTGGCTTTCCCTGAAGCCCCCCTTGAACTCAAAGCTGTGCCGACGCGGATTCAAAAAGACTACTTCCGGATCCTCTTCTGTTGAATCGAAAGGAATTCCATATCGACGCTTGTCAAAGTTGTAATTGAAGCTAAAAAATCCCTTGGTGGGATAATAGCCAAAGCCTGCGGATACATTTTCTTCGCGAGAGAACGAATTTCTGACACGGCCTATCGGAGTGTTGTAATCCCCGGACCTTTGACCGCCCCCGTTCCCCCAAAACAACCACTTTTCCGTGCCGTACTCGATGCCCCCGCTGCCGGCTGCCTGACTGCCATTTGTACTACCAATTCCGGTGAAATAACCGTTGACTCCTTTATGTGCGCTGTCGTGGCCCGTCACCGCGTTAACCACACCACCAATCGCATTACTGCCATATAGGAGCGTCGCCGGACCTTTGACCACCTCGATCCGCTCGACTGTCAAAACATTTATCGGCTCTGCGTGATCGCCGGACTCAAAACCAAGTCCTCCGATCCTGTTGCCATCCTGCAAGACAAGTACGCGATCGCCATCAAAACCTCGAATGACCGGTCGCGCAGTTCCAGGACCAAAACTTCGCTTTGATATTCCCAACTCACCATCCAGGGATTCACCAAGCGAAACAGGGCTCTTCTTAGCCAGGTCAATCGACCCAATTACTTCAACCGATTGTATTGAGCTGGATACCGCTTGCTCACTGCCAGTTGCTGTGATCGTAACTTCCTCTTTTACGCCGCCAAGTTCCACGCGGAAATCAAGGGTCGCGGTTGCGCCTGATGTGACGTCCACGCTTCGTACGATGTCGGGAACTCGATCCAGGTGAGCAACAATATCGTAGTGCCCGGGCGGCAGGTTTTGGAATTCGTAGTTTCCTTGTTCATCGGTACCGACTGTTCGTTTCAATTGTAGAATTGTGACAAGGACATTGTGTATTGGCTTGCCGCTTTCACCGAGAGTTACTGTACCTTTTAGTGAAGGGCCAGCCTGGCCCAGTGTCGCGGAATTCAACAGCAGGGCCAAACTGAGTAGTAGAGCGGAGCGGAAAACCGCAGTGGAAGCGGTTCTGGCTAAACTATGAATCATCGTATTTACCTCTGAGTCTAGTAAAAAATTAATGTGAATTGCTTTTCCGTACCGGAAGGCCTAACGGCGTTCGACCGATGGTCTGGCTTTCGACAGCCAGGCCAATGCGGAAGAGCAACATTGAATTTAGACTAGGAGGTAAAAGGAGGAGCGCGGCCTCTTCGAGGCGCGTTGGTTCGAGTCCTAAGAATTCCGGATGTAGACTGCGATATTTCTAAACGTGTCCGGGGAGGAGCGCTGTCGTGCCCAACTGCTATGAGCGATGTGGAAAACTGCTGGTGTAACTGACAAATAAGGCAATCGCCGCAGCCCGCTAAACTTGTATTTAGCTTATTCCCCGTTTCGGGATTGGAAACCGAAGTGGCCCCAGCGACAACATTCCCGCGAACCAGGTTTCCATGCTTGTGTACGGCTTCAATGGTCGTACCATAGACAATAAACCCCAGAAGCAGAAACGACAGAACACGGGAAAACGCAGGGTGCGGACTGGTTAACCTTGAATGTGGTTGTCTGTTCACGTCTTCTATCAATGCCCCGGGAATAGTAGACTGTAATATAGTGATGCAGGCCAGCCCTGTCAACGACGTTGCCGCGCATTTTGAGCAGCAAATGCCTCGTGAAAAACGCCCTTGATTCGGACCCTGCAACCTGAAAACGAACCCTCTTAATGACCCAACTGCTTGGCCAACGTGACTATCGGGTTTAGTATTTGTCTGGAAAAGAGCAGAGTGCAAAGTTAACAATCGCGATGATGAATCTCCAATTGACCAAGTCTGTTTTCAAAATTCTTCTGATCTCAATGTCTCTGGGCTGGGCCACAGGCTGCAGTACCCTGGCAAAAAGAAATAACACCGGCGTGGTGGTTGCCAGACGAGCCCAGATCCGTAGTTCGACTGCGGTAGTGGCGGCGGATTTGCTGGAAGTCACTCGTGGTGATGCGGTTGATATCCTCGAGTTCCAGGATGTACAGGATCCTACCGACAATTCGAAGAAGGAGCGTTGGCTTCGCGTGCAAGCGCATGATGACGATAACATTGAAGGCTGGATTGAATCCCGCAATGTGATGCCGGACGAAGTGCTGCAGTCGTCCAGGAAATTGGCCGAGGAAGACAAGAACGTTCCGGCCCAGGCCACCGGTCAGCTTCGAGCCAGTTCAAATCTGCGACTCAGTCCAGATCGTACTGGAAATGAAAACATCATGATGAGGCTGGACAGTGGTTCACGTTTTGAGATTGTTGGCTGGAACCGCGTGCCCAAGCCAAAATCGTCCGAGACGATAGAAAGCGACATCGCACCGAAGGCCGGAAGCGCTCAGCCGGGAAATACCCGCGGCAATAGAGACAATCAGGAGGAGAACGAGCCGGAGGAAAACAACGAGCTCTGGTACAAGGTTCGTTTAGATACTTCGAGTTCGCCGGCGCCGGCCGGATGGATTTACGGGAAGCAGGTTGAACTTTCGGTGCCAAGCGACATTATTTTTTATCGTACCGGTCGGGAGTTTGTGGCCTGGCAAAGACTTGATAGTGAACCAGTGGATTCTGATGGATCAAAGACTAAAGATGCCGCTAAAGATTCGAAGCCCGGTAGTTGGGTAATCCTCGAAAAAAGCAGCTCTAACCAACCACACAGCATAGGTGAACCAGACTTCGATCGCATTTATGTGCTCGGCTACGACAAGCGAGATCAGGAGCACTACACCGCATACCGCAGTCCGGACCTGAAGGGGTACCTCCCTTGCCGGGTTGAAGGAAGACCAGACAATAAGACCTTCACCATTCGAGTGCAGGACGAGAATGGCCAAATCAGCGACGTGCAATATGGAATCTATAAAGATGCCAGAGGTTATTTGAAAGTCAGCGCGCCAAATAGTGGCGTTAAAGAGAAGAAGAAAAAATAGGCGATTGTGGTTCGCGAGGTATCTTTGCGAGCAGTAGTTTCTGCGGAAGAAAATTTGAATCCAGTTTCATCAGGGTCGAATCCAGTAATCATAGCGATCGGTGGACTCACTTCCGAAGTGGGCAAGACCACGCTGTTGTGTGATCTGCTGCGCGCCTTTCCCGGATGGGAGGCGATAAAGACCACCCGAGGTCACTATCGCTCCTGCGGAAAGGATCCGCAGGCGTGTTGTGTTAGTCATCTCCTGGAGGATAGACCAGTAGTTAGATCTGGACGCGAGCTTACTTACACTTCTGGAAAAGATACGGGTCGATACTGGGACGCGGGGGCAGCGAATGTTCATTGGGTCATCGCCACCGACGGGCAGGTTGAAGAAGGAATCAAAGATGCGCTGGACCGGGTCGCGGCAAACGGAGTTTTTATTGAGGGAAACAGTTTTACTAAGTATGTCCCGCCCGATTACTTTGTCATGGTAGGGCGTTCGGACGATTTGAAAATTAAGGCGACCGCCAGAACAGTATTGCCAAACGTTTCTGCCTTCTACTTGTCTGGTGAAAGTGACGATGGTAAACGGCTGCTGAACGAATTCCTGCAGGGTGTTAATGCAGAAACGTTGGCAGTTCCGTCTCCGGTTTTTACGCCGAATGAGTTTCCAAATCTCGTTGCCGACATAACTAGAATAAATGCCCGGCGGGTTTAAATAGTTAGGCAAACCCGGGACGGGGCAATGCATCATAAGCCCCCACAACGCCAGGCCTCACGCTAAAACAGTGCGAGATGAGTGCGGCGTTTTAGTTTTTGAAATAGTATTTTGAGACGGAATTCAGCGTCGCTGGTTGGTATTCCGCTTTTGCAGGGATTGAAAGCAAGAAACCCCTTCCAGGGGTGCCGCTTTGCTCTTCGAAAAAGGGCCGAGCAGATCGCCATTTTGGCCCCGGGAAAGAAACTTTAAAGAAGTTCGCAAGCTCGCTTGACAGAGTTTACTTCCTGGGTTAAAGTCCTCGTTTGCTTGGGGCGAAATTATTCCGTCTGTAAGGCAAATCCAAAGACAATTTTGGAATTGATGTTTGAAAACTAGATAGAGCGTGTCCATATCAATGAACTTTGAGAGTCAAACGCCGAGCGATAAAGCTCGCGTGCAAAACTCTTAAGAAGAGTCATTATCGGATACTGAACAATGACCAGTACGATAATGTTCCAGAGAACAAATTCTAACGAGAGTTTGATCCTGGCTCAGAATCAACGCTGGCGGCGTGCCTCAGACATGCAAGTCGAACGCGAAAGTTCCCTTCGGGGAGCGAGTAGAGTGGCGTCCGGGTGAGTAACACGTAGGTAATCTACCTTTGGGTGGGGAATAACAACCGGAAACGGTTGCTAATACCGCATAATGCAGCGGCACCGCATGGTGACAGTTGTTAAAGCGGGGGATCGCAAGACCTCGCGCCTAGAGAGGAGCCTGTGGCGGATTAGCTAGTTGGCAGGGTAACGGCCTACCAAGGCAACGATCCGTAGCCGGCCTGAGAGGGCGGTCGGCCACACTGACACTGAAATACGGGTCAGACTCCTACGGGAGGCAGCAGTCGGGAATTTTGGGCAATGGGCGAAAGCCTGACCCAGCAACGCCGCGTGAAGGATGAAATCCCTCGGGATGTAAACTTCGCAAGAACGG
>Ga0070697_100000630_pt1 | contig 26714 bp, 22 predicted proteins | sample KBSK1501metaG_FD_65475 | JGI IMG/M metagenome (GOLD analysis project Ga0070697, IMG submission 65475) | Corn, switchgrass and miscanthus rhizosphere microbial communities from Kellogg Biological Station, Michigan, USA - KBS K1-50-1 metaG | ecosystem: Host-associated > Plants > Roots >...
TTCGTCTTGCAGGGAAATATCTAACTCGCCGCGAAGGACATACAGGAACTCCTCTCCTTCGTGGCTATATGATTCTCCGCTGCCTGCCTTGGGGGCAATCCGAAAAAGGTGGGGCTCCATGACGGTGTTTCCCCAGGCTAGTAATTCCATGCGGACGCCGGGACCGGCTTGCAGCACCTTGCGCCGCTCGGGACGGACCAGCCGGCTATTGGATTCCGAGGGATCAAAAAAATCAAGAATATTGGTCTTGAAGAAGCGAGCCAGCTTGCGTAGTGTGCCGACCGACGCGCTCATCTGCGAGCGCTCGAGTGCGCTTAAGAACCCTACTGAAATTCCGACGGCTTTGGCAACTCGGGCAAGAGAAAAGCGGCGGCTGGTGCGCAACTGGCGGAGATGTACGCCGATGGCCGCGCTTCCATTGCTGTCGTGCCGCACCAGGCCATCGCGTCTCAGCATCTGCACGATTGCGGGCGCATTGAGGCCGCGCACGCGCCGTAGGAAACGCGCGCGTTTGAGCAGTCGTACATCGTCCGGGCTGTAGAGGCGGTATTTGCTGGCGGTGCGCTCGGGGCGTGTCAGGCCGAGGCTTTCCCACGACCGGATGACTGAAGGGGAAACGCCCACCATGCGCGCAACATCTCCGATTTTCAAGTAAGCTTTTTGACCGGAGTTCATTTCCAAAACTGTAATTACGTTGTATCTTCCGGCTTCGGGAACCAGACCTTTTTTGCTTGACAGTAGGTAGCGAAGTCCTCTAACCTTGCGCGATTATAGCAAGGTTTGTTGCAGGCGCAAGACACTAGTTTCCGAACCCGAACAGATTTCCAATCGTAACCTGGAGGCAGCGATGTATCCGTCGACAACGCATCGCGCGGCAGCACTGTGGCTGACCGTGCTGGCTTTGCTGTCAGTCTTCGTCGTTGGAGCCATGGGGCAGAGCACCGGCGGCCGTGTGATCGGCAAGGTGTCGGACCCGACAGGGGCCGTGCTGGCTGGAGTGAAGGTCGATCTGGTGAACCAAGCCACGGGAGTGAGCCGGACGGCAGACACTAATACTGACGGTGACTATGTGTTCCTGCAAGTGCCGGTGGGCACGTACAGGTTGGAATTTGATCACGCAGGTTTCAAAACTAATGTGAAGCACGACGTCAACGTCGATCTGAACCAAGTGGTCACGCTTAACATGACTATGCAGGTCGGCGAGGCCAAGGAGACGGTGGAGGTTTCGTCCGAGGCGCCGATCGTCGACACCACGAGCACACAATTGGGCGCTGTTATGGACCAGCGCCAGGTAGCCAACCTGCCTTTGAATGCGCGCGACACGTACCAATTGCTGCAGTTGCAGCCCGGCGTGCAAGGTGTGGGCGGTTCCGATCTTTTTTACGGCAGCAACCAGTCGGGCGCAGTGTCGGTCAACGGTGGGCGGGGCCGATCGAATAATTTTAATGTTAACGGCGGCGACGGCAACGATCTGTTCGTCAATTCTCCGGCGATTCAGCCGACGCCGGATAGCATCGCTGAATTCCGCGTTCTCTCCAACACCTTTGACGCCGAATATGGCCGCAACTCCGGTGCAGTCATTAATGTTGTAACCAAGTCCGGAACAAACGCGTGGCACGGCAGCGTCTATGAGTTTCTCCGCAACCAGTTATTCAACGCGAAAGGCTATCTTGATCTGCGGCGTCCGGATGACAAGCAGAACCAGTTCGGCGGGACGTTCGGTGGCCCAATCAAGAAAGATCGGACGTTTTTCTTCGCCTCGTATGAAGGACGCCGGGTGGTGCATGGCATCACGTCCGATCCGGTGGTGGTGCCGACAGCGGCGGAGCGGGCGGGAGACTTCTCTGCGTCACCATTCGAATTTGATCCTACTAATCCTACGGATCCCACAGTGAACGCTTTGATCAGCGACCAGACCGTAGCCGACATCTTGAACGCGCGCTGTAATATTGGGGCCAGCGTCGGTTCGGCTTACGGTGCTCTATTTCCCGGCAGTCAAGTGCCGACCGCCTGTTTCGATCCGGTGGCGTTCGATATTCTGCAGCGCTTTGTGCCTTGTCCTAACTCTGATCCTACGTGCACCAATCTGACGCCCACGAGTATCGACAACATTTTCCGCTCTATCCCCAACGATAAATCGCACGCCAACCAGTTTACGGTGAAGTTGGATCACCGCATTAACGATAGGCAGAGTTTGACATTCTATTACTACTTCAACGATTCCACCGACGCGCAACCGTTCACCCGGTTCCAGGCGGCAACGCCGAACCTGTTACAGGGATTCGGCAATGACAATGCTTTTCGCTCTCAGCAAGCAAACCTCACGCATACCTGGACCCTAAGTCCCACAACGGTCAATGAATTCCGGTTCACCTATTTCCGTGAAGCCCAGGGGACATTCCTCCATCCACAACGCACAAATTTGGTGACCGATTCCTGCACGTCAGCGGCGTCCGCATTTTGCTTTACCGGAACCAGCGATACTCCGGGTGCGCTTCCGGTGCAGCCCGATCCAAAGCTGGGAATTACCCCGGGCCTTGGCCCTATGCGCGAAGGCGTCCCGTTTATCAGTATTTCTGGTGGCTTTTCCATCGGCAACGACTTTGAAGGGGAGCTGCCGCAAATTGGAAATACTTACCAGTTCAGTGACAGCTTGACCAAGGTCCTGGGCAGCCACACCGCCAAGTTTGGAGTCGATTTCAGAAATCAGCGATTCCTGCAAACGCTGTACTTCGATCCCAATGGCGATTTCAGCTATTTCGGAGGCGGCCCGAACGACACCATCGCCTTGGATACCAACGGAAACCAGAATCTGTTCCCTAATTACCTGCTGGGGCTTCCTGATTCGTATCTGCAAGGATCGGCACAAACCGAGGATGTGCGCGGCAACTCAATCTATCTATTTGCTCAAGACAGCTGGAAGATCCGGCCGAATCTGACTTTGAATTACGGGTTGCGTTGGGAGTACAACCAGCCCCTCTACGACGCCGGTTTGCGATATCAGACTTTCCGGCCAGGACAGACCACTACTACATATCCCTGCCAGCTCAGTGCGGGGAGTATTGCTAATTTCCAGAGTTTCGGAGTTACTAATCCGGATTGCAACAATACCGGCACCACGCCGGTGGGCCTGGTAGTCCCCGGAGACAAAGGCGTCCCGAAAGGACTCACTCAGAGCTATTTCAATGCTTTTGCGCCCCGTATTGGCATCGCCTGGGACCCTTTCAAGAATGGCAAGACTACAGTACGCGCGGGTTGGGGACTGTTCTACAACCCGATTGAGCAGCTTGTGCTCGAGCAGTTCCAGGCCGAGCCTCCGTTTGGCGGCAGCTCGCTGATTTCGGAAGGTCTGTTCAACACTCCATTCGTCGGCCAGGGCGGGACAGTGAGCCCGAATCCATTCAACGGCATTCTCAATCCGCCGCACGGTCAAGCGATCGATTGGGCTTCATTCCGCCCAATCCTCCTTTTCGGGGAACTGGAACCCAAGCTGCGTGCACAATACACCGCTCAATACAACTTCGGCATTCAGCGAGAGCTGAGCAGAACGACGGTGCTCTCGTTGGGCTACGTTGGATCGCAAGGCCACCGTCTGCTTGCGACGCATGACATCAACTTTGGGAATGCGCAGACCTGCCTCGACCTGGAGAATCTGTTTGAGACCGGCAATTCCGCCTATAGCGGCATCTCCTGCGGGCCCTTCTTTGCGGATGCTCCGTTTGGTTTTGTTCTGCAGCCTGGTGATAGGCTCACGCTTCCGAACAATCAGGTGGCAACCGGAGCTGCGGGAACGGGTACCCCAATCGGGCTGGTTGGCTTGCGCCGCTATTCTTCTCCCTCATGCAATCCTGTCGGCGGCTGGGACCCGGTCAACCAGGTATTCATCAACGGTTGCCCGCCGGACGGCGTACCGGTGTTCTCCAGCATTTTTGCCCAGGACACGGTGGCCAACTCAAGCTACAACTCGCTGCAAGCTTCTCTCGAGCAGAGGTTGAGCCATGGCCTGCAGTTCGAAGTCGCCTACACATTCAGCAAGTCGATTGATACAGCGTCGAGCTTTGAGAACATCCTGAAGCCGATCTGCGACCGCTGCAACCGGGCACTCTCGCTGTTCGATTCGCGACATCGGTTCGTCTTCAGTTACGTCTGGGACTTGCCCATACCGCAGTATCAGGGAGCAAAGGGCAAAGTGCTTAACGGATGGGCAGTCTCCGGGATCACGACGCTGCAGACCGGCTTCCCCATCCGCATCCAGTCGAGCAACGATTCGGAATTGGAAAACAGCTTCGACTTCGAATTGCCCGGTAAGCCGGACTTGATTGGTCCGTTCCGCACATTCGATCCCCGAAAGAATGGCGGCTATTACTTCAATGACCCAAACCTCCCTTCGCCTTTTGCGCTGCCGGTGCAGAGTGCGACCTCGACGCCGCTCCAGTTGCTCGGCAATGCGCCGCGGACCATCTGCTGCGGACCGGGAATTACCAATTTTGATTTCTCGATCCGGAAGGTCACATCGGTGGGCGAGGGCAAGCAGTTCGAATTCCGCGCTGAGTTCTTCAACCTATTCAACCACACGCAGTTCTTGAATCCGGACGGCAACATCAGCGACGGCGCGGACTTTGGAAAAGTGAAGCGGACGCGGGATCCGCGAAATATTCAGTTCGCCTTGAAGTTTGCGTTCTAAGACCTCGATATGCTGGGCGGTCCCGGCCGCCCAGCACAAATCTAATGGCCGCCCTGCGGCTTGAGTTCTTTGGAGAATCCTGTGCATCCCGAATTGCAACACGAGCTCGATATCTTCGAGCGCCGCACCCCTAAGTCCGCGGAAGCTCATAAGAAAAATTTGAAGCGCATTCCGTTGGGGGTTGCGAGCAACTATCGCGCGTATGATCCCTACCCTATCTTCGTGGAAGAAGCCCAGGGCAGCCGCTTCCGCGACCTTGATGGAAATGAATACATCGATCACAACCTTTGTTTCGGCGCGCTGATGGCGGGACATTGCCACCCCGCGGTAATGAAAGCGGTGGAAAAGCGGCTGCACACCGGGACCATGTTTGGCATGCCGCACAACATGGAGTGGGAGCTGGCGGAAGAAATTTGCAGCCGCTTTCGGGTGGAGAGTGTGCGCTTCGGATCGAGTGGAACTGAGGCGACCATGCACGCAGTACGGCTGGCTCGTGCCGCCACGGGCCGCGACAAGATCATTAAGTTCGAAGGCGGATATCACGGACTGCACGATTCGGCGTTGGTGAGCGTGAAGCCACACGCGCCGGACTTCGGCGATGTTCACGATCCCGCGCAGGTGCCAGGCGGGTTGGGAGTGCCAAAGGCAGCGGTCGCTAACGTTCAGGTCGCCACCTTCAATGACCTCGCAACCGTCGAGTTACGTTTCAAGCAGAACCCAGGAGAGATCGCGGCGATCATCCTTGAGCCCATCATGATGAATGTGGGCCTATGCATGCCACAACCCGGATTCCTCAAGGGCTTGCGCGAGCTTTGTACCAAGCATCGCACGCTGCTGATCTTTGATGAGGTAAAGACAGGAGCGAAGTTGGGCTGGGGCGGCGCATCGGAATATTTCGGTGTCACGCCCGACATGATCTGCCTGGCGAAGTCAATTGGCGGAGGATTTCCGCTGGCGGCCTTCGGCACACATAGATCCGTAATGGATCTGATCTCGCAACACAAGGTGTTCCACGGCGGAACCTACAACACCAATCCCGTCTCGATGGCTGCCGGGCTTGCAACCTTCCGCGAGGTGTTGACGCGCGATAACTACGCTCATGTGGACAAGCTCAGCAAGAAGCTGGTAGATGGCTATAAGAAGATTGTCGCCAAGAGCGGGTTACAAGCTTATGTGGCTAGCGCCGGCGCGAACGGCGCGTTGATGCTGTATCCGAAGGAAATTCTTAATTACCGCGACTGGATCACGGTCGACACCGACTTGTGGCGTCACTACTGGTTTGGCATGGTGAACCGCGGCGTGATGTGCCAACCCTACTGGTGGGACGAGCAGTGGACAATTTCTGTGCAGCATACCGAGGCGGACATTGACAAGCACCTAGCGGCGTTCGACGAAGTCGCACCAGGGCTGGCCAAAGCGCAGCAAGAGCGCGGGGCCGCAGTAGTAGCTGTGCACTAGGAAGCAGGTTTCAAGTTTAGGAGTCTGTATGAGCGCCTTTGTAGCCTCTAAGACCTTAAAACTTTGAAACGCTTCACGGAGCAGCTTTGCCGACCGAGACTCACGACCAACCCCACCTCAAGCGCGTCCTCGGTCGTTGGGACCTAGTTCTGCTGTTCGTGGTCGCGGTATTCAACCTGAACGTAGTACCGTCGATTGCGGCCAACGGCGGCGTCACGGTCTGGCTGTGGATTATCTCACTGCTGCTTTTCTTTTGGCCGCAGGGAATCGCGGTGATCGAACTGGCACATCGCTATCCCGGAGAAGGCGGCGTTTACCTTTGGGCCAAAGAAGTGTTCGGCGACTGGCACGGATTTTTCTCCGGCTGGTGTTATTGGACGAACAACATGCTCTATGTGCCGACGGTGATGCTGTACTTCGTCGGCGTGTCGGTGTTCGTGCTTGGACCGGGTCACCAGGGATTGGCGGACAACAAGGTCTTTGCCCTGGGGGCGTCTCTGGCATTGCTGACCTTCCTCACAGTTCTCAATATCCTGGGCCTCGGGGTTGGCAAATGGTTGAATAATCTCGGCGCGGTCGGGACATTCGTCGCGGCTGCCACTTTGATTGGGTTGGGATTGATTGTCTATTTTCGCTTCGGAACGACCGTGACTGCCGCCGATTTTCGGATTCCGGCCAATCCTAAGTTCATGCTGAACTCGTTTGGCGTGATCTGTTTTGGGCTGGTCGGGTTGGAACTGGCGTCGATCATGGGAGACGAGATTCGCGATCCGCAGCGCACACTTCCGGGAGCAGTGGCGTGGGGCGGCGTGATCTCCGGGATACTTTATATCGGCGCTACGTTGACGCTACTGATTGCGGTTGGAAAGAACGACATCAGCGTGCTGCAAGGCATTGTTCAGGCCGTGAATCAGATGGCGGGCAAAATCGGCGTCGCATGGGTGGTGATTCCATTCGCAATGATGCTGAGCGTTTCAATTGCGGGAATTGGCTCGGCGTGGATGGGTGGCTCGGCACGCATCCCTTTCGTCGCTGGCCTCGATTCCTACATGCCCTCGTGGTTAGGCAAGGTGCATCCCAGGTATGCGACGCCGCATGCTGCTCTGCTTGTGCAACTTGTCGTATCCGCGGTTCTGGTGACGGTTAATTTTCTGGGCTGGTGGTTTTGGAACAAGTTCATCAGTTGGTCGGCAATAGCCTCAATTTTTCGGACACTGCAACTTAGTGCGAACGGCCTTTTGCTGACTCCTCAAGGTGTGCAGGAAGCTTTTCAAAAAATGTTATCGCTCGCGGTGGTCCTGCAATTGGTGCCATTTCTATATATGTTTGGCGCCCTGGTGAAATTTGGTTTTGGCAGAGATTCGAGGAGAGGGCATTACAGCAGAGCAACACTGATGTTTGCAGGAACTAGCGGTTTGGTAACAACGTTTCTCGGCATAGCACTGGCTTTCTTCCCTGCCCAACAGATCACCTCGCTCTGGTCATACGAGGTCTGGATGTGCGGCGGAACTTTGTTTTTCGTTGCGTTGGCAGCGTTCTTCTTTTTTGTATACGGACGGCGGAAGGCGCCGCAGGTCGTGTTTGCGGATACTGTCAATGATGAGCCGAGCGTTGCTCGGCCAGGCAGGTGAGGACACCTGCCGCTACGCGGATCGTGCCACTACTTGCGTAGGAACAGCCGCGCTCGGTGTCAGCCGGCAAAGCTTTGCACAATAACGTAGGCCCGGACGTCCTCGTCCGGGCGGGTGAGCGAAGCTCGCCGGAATTGATAGGAGGTTCTTATGCCCGCCGGAGTCAAAACCGAAGTTCGCACTTACCAGAATTACGTTAATGGTGAGTGGGTTGACAGCAAGTCGCACGAGCATTTCGACATCTATGACCCTGCCAGCGAAGAAGTCATCGCGCGTGTCCCTAACGGAAATGCCGAGGATGTAAACCGCGCCGTGGCGGCGGCGAAAACCGCGTTTGAAGACGGTCCCTGGGCGCAAACCACAGCTCAGGAGCGCGGACGGGTGCTGTTCCGCTTGTCGGAGAAGATCCGGCAGAATGCCGCGATGCTGGCCGAGTTGGAAGCGCGAAACTGCGGCAAGCCGATCGTCGAGGCGGAGTTCGACATCACCGACGTTGCGACCTGCTTTGAGTACTACGGCGGGCTGGCCACGAAGATTCTCGGCTACGTGAATCCGGTGCCAGACAATGCCATGAGCCTTACTTTGAAAGAACCGATCGGTGTGGCGGGACAGATCATTCCCTGGAATTATCCGCTGCTGATGGCGGCGTGGAAGCTGGCGCCCGCGTTAGCGGCAGGTTGCACTTGCGTGTTGAAGCCGGCCGAGCAGACTCCGCTTACTGCACTCGAGATGGCGAACTGGCTTTCTGAGGTCGGGCTTCCGCCCGGAGTTGTCAACGTGATCACCGGCTACGGCGAGAGTTGCGGCGCGCCGCTGGTGCAGCATCCCGATGTCAACAAGATTGCCTTTACCGGCAGCGCTGCGGTCGGCAAGATGATCGTCAAGATGGCAGCCGATACCGTGAAGCGAGTCACTTTGGAGCTGGGAGGAAAGTCCCCCAACGTCTTTTTCGCCGATGCAGATTTCGAAGCTGCCATCGATGGTGCGCTGTTCGGAGTGTTCATTAATCAGGGGGAGGTCTGCTCGGCAGGCAGCCGCATCCTGGTGCAGAAACCCATCTACAAGAAATTTGTCGATGCCATGGCCGAAAAGGCCCGAAAGATCAAACTCGGTCCGCCGTTGGAACGTGACACGAAAATGGGTCCCTTGGTCAGCAAAGAGCAGTACGACCGGGTGCGATCCTACCAGGAGGTTGGGAAAAAAGAGGCGAAGATTGCATTTGGCGGTGGCCGCGCTGAGAAGTTTGCCAAGGGCTACTACGTTGAGCCGACAATCTTTTATGACGTCGACAACAACGCTCGGATTGCCCGCGAAGAGATCTTTGGTCCGGTGGCGGCGGTCATTCCGTTTGAAGACGAGAAAGATGCGGTGAAGATCGCGAATGATACGCCTTATGGGCTGGCGGCGGCGGTCTGGACTCGCGACATCTTCAAGGCATTCCGCACAGTTAAAGCGCTGCGCGCGGGCATCGTGTGGGTGAACCACATGCAGCCTACCTACGTCGAAGCACCTTGGGGCGGGTACAAGCAGTCGGGCTTCGGCCGCGAGCTCGGGCCTTGGGGAATCGAAGAGTATCTCGAGACAAAGCAGGTGCACATCAACCTGAACGAGCAACCAGTCGGTTGGTACTGACATGGCTACGATTCAACTTCGCACTTCCATTCCCGGTCCCCGCTCGCAGGAGCTGATGCGGCGCCGCAATGCCGCTGTCGTCCAAGGCGCATTTCACGCCACGCCGGTATTTGTTGCGAAGTCAGAAGGCGCAGTGATCGAAGACGTGGACGGCAATCGCATGATTGATTTCGCCGGCGGAATTGGATGCTTAAATACCGGGCATCGGGCTCCGGCCGTGATGGAAGCTATCCGACGACAATTGGATCGCTTTCTGCACACTAGCTTCAACGTGCTCCCCTACGAGAGTTACGTCAAATTGGCGGAGCGATTGAATGCAATTACACCGGGCAATTTTACGAAGAAGACTCTTCTGGTGAACTCCGGCGCGGAGGCGGTGGAGAACGCCGTCAAAATTGCGCGCTGCTACACCAAGCGTCCGGCCATCCTCTGCTTTGAAGATGCTTTCCACGGCCGCACCTACATGGCGATGGCGCTAACCAGCAAGACCCATCCCTACAAGGCAGGGTTTGAGCCGTTCCCTGGGGACGTGTACCGCGTTCCGTTTGCGTATTGTTACCGCTGCTCGTATTCATTGCAGTATCCTTCCTGCGAAGTCCATTGTGCGCGGCATATCGAAGACACGTTCAAGCGCGTAGTGGCCGCGGAATCGGTCGCGGCGATAATTTTCGAACCTATCATGGGCGAAGGCGGATTTATTACGCCACCAGCGGAGTTCTTTCCGATCCTGGCGGAAATCTGCCGCAAGCATGGCATCCTAATGATTGCCGATGAGGTGCAGACCGGTTTTGCCCGCACTGGTGCAATGTTCGCCTGCGACCGCTTCGCTCTGGAACCCGATATTATTGTTACCGCCAAATCCCTGAGCGGAGGACTGCCGCTGGCGGCCATTACCGGCCGCGACGAAGTCATGGACTCCCCCAGTGTCGGGCAGCTTGGCGGCACGTTTGGCGGCAACCCGCTGGCTTGTGAAGCGGGACTCGCCGTTCTTGAGATGATCGAGAAAGAACATCTGTGTGAGCGCGCCGACGCACTCGGCGAGCGTTTCCGCCGACGGGCTGCCCAGTGGCAGTTACGCTGGGAGTTGGTCGGTGAAGTCCGCGGGCTAGGCGCGATGCAGGCTTTGGAACTGGTTCGTTCGCGCGCGACTCGCCAACCGGCCGATGAAGAAACCAAGCAGGTTTCGCAGTACTGCTATGAGCACGGGTTAATCACGATCACGGCCGGCTCGTATGGGAACGTGATTCGATTGTTAATGCCGCTGGTGATCACGGACGGGCAAATGGACGAGGCCCTCGACGTGATGGAAGCGGCACTGGCCCATGTCGCCGAGAAGAAAGGCGCTTTGGCGGTGCAGCCCGCATGAGTATCCGTGCTGGGAGAGAAAACAAGACAGCAGATCCTTCGCTTCGCTCAGGATGACAACACTAAGTTAGGGTGGCAAATCATGACAGTCGCAGCTCCCAGCGTCACCAAGCTCTCCAACTACATCAACGGACAGTGGACTGAGTCGAGAGCGAGCGAATGGCTCGACATCACTAACCCAGCCACGGCTGAGGTGCTGGCGCGCGTTCCGTTATCCGATCCGCCCGAAGTAACGGCTGCGATTGAAGCCGCAGCCGCGGCCTATCCGGAATGGCGGCGCACGCCTCCGGAAGACCGCATACAGCCACTGTTCAAGCTGAAGCACCTTCTGGAAGATCACGTTGACGAGCTAGCTCGCATCATCACGTTGGAAAATGGCAAGACGTTTACCGAGGCAAAAGCGGAGTTGCGCAGGGCCATCGAGAACGTGGAGGTTGCCTGTGGCATTCCCATGATGATGCAGGGTTACAATCTCGAAGACGTCGCTCGCGGGATCGACGAAATTATGATCCGCCAGCCGCTGGGAGTGGTCGCGGCGATCACGCCCTTCAATTTTCCGGGCATGATCTCGTTCTGGTTTTTGCCATACGCGATTGCAACCGGAAACACCTTTGTCTTGAAACCTTCCGAACGCGTTCCCCTGACCATGACGCGGGTTTTCGAGTTGCTGGAGCAAACGGGATTGCCAAAGGGCGTGGTTAATCTGGTGAATGGCGGAAAAGCGGCAGTCGACACGGTGCTCGACCATCCCAAGGTTCGGGCCATCAGCTTTGTCGGTTCGACTCCGGTAGCAAAATACGTGTACGCGCGAGCGGGAGCGAATGGAAAACGGGCGCAGTGCCAGGGCGGGGCGAAGAATCACGTGATTGTGCTGCCCGACGCCGACATGCAGATGGCTACTCAGATTATCAACGACAGCGCTTTCGGATGCGCCGGGCAGCGATGCCTTGCGGTATCGGTGGCGGTGACCATCGGAGAGGCGCAGAAAACATTCCGCGATTCGATTTCCCAGGCTGCTGCTTCTTTGCGCGTGGGCAACGGCCTTGACGAGGGCGTGCAGATGGGTCCGGTGATCACGGCGCAGAGCAAGTCGCGAGTCGAGGCGCTAATCGGCGTCGGGGAAAAGCAGGGCGCCAAGGTCGTGCTCGACGGACGCAATGCGAAGATTCCGAGATACGAATCCGGGAATTTCGTGAACCCTACTATTCTGGACGGCCTGCCCGCATCCAGCGAATTAGCCCACACGGAAATCTTCGGTCCCGTGCTCAGCTTGATTCACGCCAAGGACATGGATGAAGCGCTGGATTTTCTGGAACGCAATCCCTACGGCAATCAAGCTTCGCTTTTCACTTCCAGCGGCGCAGCGGCGCGCAAGTTCCGCTATGAAGCCCCTGCCGGCAATATCGGGATTAATATTGGAGTGGCGGCTCCCATGGCCTACTTCCCGTTCAGTGGATGGAAAGACAGCTTCTTCGGAATCATGCACGGACAGGGTCGCGACTCGGTTGAGTTCTACACGGAAAAGAAGGTCGTAATCGAGCGCTGGGCGAAAGAGCACTCGAGGAAATTCTAGAAAACCTTGGCCACGGATTTTCACGGATTGGCACGGATCGTTTATCGGTTGCCCCTGTTGATCCGTGTGAATCCGTGGTGTCTTTATAGAGGAATGCAATGACTACTACTACTGCGATCCCAGCCATGACTGGCCAGGAAATCGTCGATCTTAGCAAGAAGCACACGCTGTTTGAATGGTCGGCACAATCCAAGGTTGATCCCATCCCGGTGGCTCGGGCGAAGGGAATTTATTTTTGGACTCCGGAAGGCGAGCGCTTCATCGATTTCAACAGCCAGTTGATGAGCGTCAACATCGGCCACGGAGATGAGCGCGTCATCCAGGCGATCAACGAGCAGGCTTCGACCCTGGCCTATGCCAATCCGTTCATGGCGACGGAGCCGCGCGCGCGGCTGGGCGCAAAGCTGGCGGAGATTACGCCTGGTGATATCGATACTTTCTTCTTTACCAATGGCGGCGCAGAAGCCAACGAGAACGCCATCAAGATCGCGCGCTTCTTTACCGGCCGGCACAAGATCGTGGCCCGCTATCGGTCGTATCACGGGGCCACGGCCGGCGCCATCACGCTCACCGGCGATCCGCGGCGATGGGCGGCCGAACCGGGCATTCCAGGCGTGGTGCGGATCCTTGATCCTTACCACGGAATCGAACGCGGATGGGAGTCGGCGGAATCTTCGTTGAGGATGATTGACGAGGTCATTCAGCTTGAGGGCCCGCAGACCATTGCTGCCTTCATTCTGGAGACGGTGGTCGGAACCAACGGCATCCTCATTCCGCCCAACGGCTACATGCAGGGCGTCCGCAAGCTGTGCGACAAGTACGGAATTCTCATGATCGCCGACGAGGTCATGGCCGGCTTCGGACGCACCGGTGAGTGGTTCGCTGTCGATCATTGGAAGGTTGTGCCCGACCTGATCTGCATGGCGAAAGGCTTGACCAGCAGCTATCTTCCGCTGGGCGCAGTCGGCATGCGCCATCACATCGCGCAGCATTTCCAGGATAAAGTTTTCTACGGGGGACTCACCTACAACAGCCACCCCATGGGATGCGCCGCGGCGTTGGCAACGATTCGGGTTTACGAAGAAGATGGCTTGCTCGACAACGCGAAGAAGATGGGCAAGGTGATGAAGCAACTGGGCGCGGAGTTACAGAAGAAGCATCCGTCGGTTGGGGAAGTGCGGTCAATCGGATTATTCGGAATTATGGAACTGATTCGCAATCGCCGCACCCGCGAGCCGATGGCGCCTTTCAACGGCACATCGGAAGAAATGGCTGCCCTGGGGCGCTTCTTCCGCGAGCAAGGGCTCTACACCATCGTGCGCTGGAATTCGTTCTACACCAATCCGCCGCTTTGTATTAACGAAGGTCAGTTGCGGGAGGCGTTTGCGATTATTGATAAGGGTCTGGAGATTACGGATAAAGCGGTGAAAGAATAGCAGTCAGCCTCGTCTCACACTGACCGTTAGGAGCGATTAATCATGTACGGGCCGTGAGATGAGGTGGCCACTGCCGATAATTGTGTAGTACGCCTCAACACGATCACGATCTCCGGCAAAGGATGAGTACATACCCGCCGATCCGTAACAGTTGACAATATAAAAACCCGGAATCACCCGCAGCGTTCCTTCTAAACAGCCGATTTCCTCAGCAGCGGTGTGCAGCCGGCGTACACGCTGAAGCTCACCGTCTTTAACAAACATCTGCTGCTCTAGCGCTAGAACACGATTCAGAACAACCTGTCGCCTGGGAGCACTTTCGGAAATGGAGATGGTTGAAAGCTTCTTAATTCATAACGGAGCATCCACGAGAACTGCGTCTGAGGGATTTGACATTTCAACGAACCACCGGAGCGGAACGACGTACACACTACGGGAAAGCTTTAGCTGGTTGCGATGTGCAACGTGCCAACCTACTTGCCGACTCCGCATCACCAACGGCGGCCCCCACCAGTACGCGGCGGCGGCGATCACAATGCAAATGGCCCAACGCCGCACCTTGCTCTTGAGGTCAGGGCTCATAACTGAGGAGTTTATGCCGTTGTACGCCGATTAGAAACGTAAGCGTGTCTGATCCTCTCTCATTTCACCAGTCGATTGTACTTCTTCAGCACCTCTAGCAACCGATCATGAGGCAAGGCAATCACCGTGTGATTGTTAATTCCCGTCATAGTTTCCGCCGCGACCATAGCGTTGATGACCGCTTCTTCCGTGGCCTGAACCGTGGCAAGGAATATCGGATCGAGCTGATCGTTCGGCATCATCGTGAGCTGATGAAGCCCCTTCGGGCCGGCGGCTCCGGGATTCGCCGTCGAAAACGCAATGAAAATATCTCCTGACCCGTCTCCCGAATAGCTCCCGTCGCGTCCGAGTCCCAGCGTCACGCGTTTCGCCAAGCGCTTCAGCTGTGTTGGAATCAGCGGAGCATCGGTCGCGACTACGACAATAATTGAGCCCACATCGTCTTTGTAGACCGTGTGCTCGGGAATCTCTTGTCCCACCGGCACACCCGCGATTCGCAATTGGCTGAGGCGGCCGTAGTTGCACTGCACCAGCACGCCCATAGTGTAGCCGCCGTACTTGGCGTCGAGCACGCGCGACGAAGTGCCAATTCCTCCCTTAAATTCATTGCATACCGTGCCGGTCCCGCCGCCCACGTTGCCTTCTTCAACTGCGCCTCCGTGGGCGGAATCCAAGGAATGAAACGCGTGCTCCGGCTTCACGTGGAATCCGTTTACGTCATTCAGTTCTCCGTCCCAGGTTTCGGCCACTACAGGCAGCGACCACCAATAACCTTGTTCATCGGGTGCATCGCGCTTCACCCGCCATGCGATTACCGCGTCTCGCACTACACCGACGCTGTGCGTATTCGTGATCATTACCGGTCCATCGAGAAAGCCGGACTCTTCCACCCACGTTGTGCCCGTCATTTCGCCGTTGCCATTCAGTGTGAACCATCCGGCAAATACGGGATCATCCGATGACCTGCCCCGCGGCAGCACCGCTGTCACGCCAGTGCGCACCGGTCCTACTCCCACCTTCAGCGGACCCTCGCCTGAAATCAGCGTGGTGTGCCCGACCTCTACTCCCTTTACATCGGTAATGGCGTTCAGCGGCCCGGGCGTTCCGTCAAACGGGACTCCCAAGTCTCTGGCGCGCGGCTTGGTTTGTGCGGACAATCCTCCTCCCAGCAAAATAACCATCACAGAAACCAGCGCTGTACAGCGGCATTTCAGCATCCAAGTCCTCCGGAGTGGAATGGGCAGTATAGAACATCGATTCACACGAACTCTCATTTAGAATCATTCGTGCTGGAGGACGCGCATGGAAAACTGGAAGCGGGCGTTAGTATTTGGCGCAGCCGGAGCTAGCGTCATCATGTTATTGCAGGGCAAGAAGACCGCAGGGATGATCCTGGCTGGCGTCAGCCTGGCGGGACTAGCATCGGAATATCCGGAAAAATTCGAGGAGATTCGCGAGCGCATTCCCGAATTTGTCGAGCGAGGGACCACATTTCTCGATGTTGTCTCCCGCGTAGGTGAGCGGCTGGCCGATTTGGCAGAGAGCCGGGGAGCGGCTTGGTACGACGCGCTGTTGCGAGCCTGATTAGATTGACAACCTCATACTAGGCCGTTGAAGTGGGGCGGAAGCCTAATCAATTCCCAGTTGCTTGCGGGCATCCGGGCTCAAACGCTCCGGCGTCCACGGCGGTTCCCAGACCACGTTCACGCTGGCATTGCGGATACCGGGCAGTTGCTCGAGCCGTGATTTCACCTGTTCGCCGATCATTACGTGGGAGGGGCAGCCTTGGGCCGTGAGCGTCATGTTAATCGTGACATCCTGCTGCTCCTCAGAAGCCGGCGCGAAGTTGACCTCGTAAATCAGGCCCAAATCCACGATGTTCACTGGGATTTCCGGGTCGTAGCATTCTTTCAGCGCGCTGATGACGTCTTCTTGGGTCACGGCCTGCATTTGGGTCTCCTCACGATTCGCAGCAGAGCGGATTGCCCCACCTTCTAAGTTTACCTCACCAACCACCCGTGGCGCGCAGGCTCAGGCTTTCCCTGCGGGGCTTTTCCCTGCTACCCTACGCGAGCGGATGAGCCCTGATCTAAAGCAGAAAATCCAGATCGCATTGGCTCTGGCGATGGTTGTGGCCGGAGTGCGGACGGCCTATATCTTGTACGAGCGCCATGCCGCGAAAGCGGAAGAAGCGAGGGTGCAAACAGCCGAGTCGCTGAATGCCGATTACTACGTCATTCCCAAGAAACTTTATCCCCATGATTTAAAGTCGGCACGAGAACTGACCAAGCAGCCGGTCTGGGCGAAAGAAGGATATCGCTACAGGTTTTACAACTATGATGCCGCCGGCAACCATGCTGATTTCTCCCGCGAGGCGGGATTGCTATTGCCGATAGAACAGCTCCAGATTAAGGACGTAGTCACGGGTGCCACGCCCGGCGCGCCCGATCAGCGGCAAATTCTCGCCGTGTTCGAGAAAGAAGGGACGAGCTACGCTGTACCCATCGGATCGGTCAAGGGAGACACCTACCAGATTTATTCGGATGAGATGTTTTACATTCAGGACCCGCGCGAGCTCTACAAGCATTGGCCGGTTGATGTTTGGGAGACAGTCGCCAGGCCTGAAGTCAAGCCAGGAATGAACGAACTGCAAGCAGACTTTGCCATTGGCATGGGTATTCCCGAACGATCAAGTGATCCCGAGCTAAAGACGGTGAATTATCCAAACGGCGGAAAGCCTGTGAGAATCACCTACAAAAGCGGGAGAGCGGCTGAGATCAGCGCAGGACCGCCAACGTCGTAAAGCCAACCATTCGTCGAGGTCATTTCACCACCGGTGATTTCTCGTCTGCCGGTTTCTCTTCATCCGCGTGGATCATCCCATCTTCATCAGCGTAGAAAGAACGATGCTGGGCATCCATCTGTTTGGGGGTAAGAGTGAGCTGAAAGGCATCTTTTTTCGAACGGAAGGACACGCTGTAGTCGCCGCGATCGGGGTTGGTCATACGCCGCGTGAACGAACCGGTGTGGACCAAGTCCGCCAGCGACTTTGCGTAGTGGCCGTTTTTCTTGTTGTACTGGCGCTGCGCCCGTAGCACGGTGCGCATGTATCCCAAGGCGGCAGCTTCAGAATCTGACCGCGCTGGGTCTCCGGGAAACCTGGGCTGATAAGCGGTCTGGGCCGCTGCGGTTACAGTGAAAGCCAAAATTCCTGCCAAAATGCATGTCACAGCCTGCCTGAAGCCTGCTTTCATGAGGTTTTTCCCCTTCGGAATGGGATGCATTTCCATGTTACCGCCGTAATTGCTAAACCGTTACCGGCATCTTTGCAAGCACCTCAATTGCAGCTATGCTAGCGCTAGTTAACCCATATAGGCCAAACACGATGAAATCTGCAGCTGCTGCACCAGCCAAGAAACCGGTCATCCGCATTGCCGTGGTTGAGAGCGACCCACTCCGATTCGTGGGTTTTCGCGCGTTGTTTGACAGTGAGTCTGATTTCGAACTAGTGTCGGCGTCACTATCGGACATCGCCTCGCTGCAGAATATCGAACTGATCCTGTTGGGCAACCGCAACGGCCAGAACCTTTTTGACCTGATGGCCAGCCTGAAGGCCAGCCGCCCCGATCTGCGCATTATCGTCACCGGCGCCGGCATGGACGAGGAGACCATCCTCAAGGCCATTGCTTCTGGCGCTAAAGGCTATGTGGACGAAGCCGCCTCGGCCGCAGAGTTTGTACAGGCCATCCGGATCGTACACCAAGGCTCCGTTTGGGCCCCTCGCCGCGTGCTTTCTATGTTCATTGAAAGGGTCAGCTCGGCGCCGGGGCGTATCTTTCCCGCCGGGCGCGTGACGTTTACCGACCGCGAGAAGGAAGTGCTCGAAATGCTGGTGGCCGGACGCTCGAACAAAGAAATCGGCGCCGCGCTGGGCATCGAGGAACGCACCGTTAAGGCCCATGTCGCCAAACTGATGCGCAAAGTGGGCGTGCAGAACCGCATCGCTCTTTCGGTGCACGCCATCACGCACTCACTGGTTACAGCGAAATAGCCTGCTAGTTACCTTGGGACAGTGACCTGGGTAATCTTGTCTGAATTGTGCCCCTAACGCATACTCCACTCACCTACCACAGAACCTGGGAGACGGGGTTGGGAGTGGAGATTTAGGGTCACCATTGCCAACCCCGATTTTTTTGTCCCTCCGTCACGTTCCTTGTTGATCACTAGCTGGTCCGAGCGCTTCCTCACAACCGTTTTTTCCTCAGTCGAATCCATTACAATCAGCGGCATTGGTTCCCGAACATAATTTTGTTGCAGGAAAGCTGAGAACAGATGAAACAATTTCTGGTTCTGTGGATCGTTGTCTGCCTAGCGGCAACCGCGTTTGCGGCTGACGCGAATGAAAGCAAAGCGGAGGACCGCATAAAGTCCGCGGGTACAGTACTGGAGGAAATCCAGTCAGCTCCGGATCAGGGTATCCCGGAAGACGTGATGGGATCGGCGGAGTGCGTTGCCGTAGTGCCGACCATGCTGAAGGGTGGATTCATTCTGGGCGCCCGCTACGGCCGCGGTGTGGCCAGTTGCCGTACCGCCAAGGGTTGGAGTGCCCCTGCATTCTTCACGGTCAAAGGTGGCAGCTTTGGGTTGCAGATTGGTGGGCAAGCGGTAGATCTCGTCATGCTGGTCATGAACAACGATGGCATGAAGAATCTGCTCTCCAGCAAGTTCAAACTCGGTGCCGACGCCAGTGTGGCCGCGGGCCCGGTCGGCCGCCATGCTGCAGCGGATACGGACTGGAAGCTGAAGGCCCAAGTGCTCAGCTATTCCCGCGCACGGGGTGCGTTTGCCGGCCTGGAACTGAGCGGCGCGCAGATTGAGCAGGACAAAGACAGCACTCGCGAGTTCTACGGACGCATGGTTCCGTTCAGCACGTCTCTGAGCGGTACCATCGATGCCCCGCAGGGAGCATATCCTTTCCTGAATACGCTGGCGAAGTGGGCGAAGACCGCATCGGATAAGTAGTCTTTGAAGTCAGCCACGGATTTCCGCGGATCTACACGGATCATGAAACAAGATTTGTCCGTATAATCTGCGTCAATCTGTGGCTGGTTTTTCTGCCGGTTGCTTTCACATCGACCTGCCAGGATGCTACCCTCTCCAGTTCATCTCAATGCGTCAGCGTCTCGAGTACGCGCTGGTCTGGGTTATCGGTAAAAGCATTGGCGCCATGCCGCGTGCGCTGGCCCGGGCTGCCGGGATTACGCTGGCATGGACGGTTTATCTGCTACACGCGCGGCTGCGCCGCGTTGGTATGCACAATCTGGAAATGGCATTTCCTGAGAGAAGCCGGCGCGAACGTGGCCGCATTCTGCGCGGGGTTTTCATTTCCCTGGGACGCCAGCTTGCGGAAGTATGTCTTTTCCCCAAATACACAGTGGAGAATGTCAGCCAGGCAGTTGTCTATGACGGCTTCGAAAACTTCGACCGTGCCTACGCTCGGGGCAAGGGAGTGATGTATCTCACCGCACACCTGGGCGGGTGGGAACTGTCCTCATTTGCGCATTCGCTCCACGGACATCCGTTGCATATCGTGATGCGGCCTTTGGATAATGAACGTCTCGATGACCTAATGCGGCACTATCGCACGATGCACGGAAACTCCACAGTAGACAAAGATAATTTTGTCCGCGGACTCCTCTCTGCAATGAAGGCTGGGGAGTGCGTGGGCATATTGATGGACACGAATATGACTCCACCGCAAGGCGTGTTCGTGGACTTTTTTGGCGTGTCCGCCTGTACCGCGAGTGGTCTTGCCAGGATTGCGCTCCGCACGGATGCCGCCGTAGTGCCCACTTTCACGATCTGGGACAATACCCTGCGAAAATACCGTCTGCGCTTCGATCCCGCCTTGAACCTGGTCAAGACCGGAGACGATGAAGCTGACACGATCGCTAATACAGCGTTGTTTACCAAGCTCATCGAGGGGTATGTGCGCCACTATCCGGATCAATGGCTGTGGGTGCACCGGCGCTGGAAAACAAGACCGGAAGGAGAGAAGCCGCTGTATTGACCGTTAGCTGCTGGCTGCGAGTCACGCGGGCATTTGGCGGCTATTGGTGGCTCAAAACCAATCGCTCCGATACGCTACCCACCAGCTCACAAATACTATCGGGACGGTTGCTGCCAATGCCCACCCAAATGACAGCACAAAGTCTGCGATCAGGCCCAGCAGGATGAACACAATCCAGAAAATCTTGCGTTCCATTAGTGCATTCTAGTCCACCCAGCTTTTCTTTCCCGCTGCGAACGTATACAAAGGTGCCATGAAGCTCAAAGATCTGGCTTCACGGCTCGATGTGCATGTCATTGGGAACGCCGAGACCGAGGTAACCGGGATTGCAAGCCTTCGGTCAGCCGGTCCCACGGACCTGGTCTTTATTGAAGAGGAAAAGAATCTTCAGCTAGCACTGCAGAGCAAAGCAGCCGCCGTTATTGTCGGTAAATTCCGCAATATACCCTCACAATCGAAACCATTGCTGGTCAGTGCCCAGCCGCGGCTGGCATTCGCGCGTGCGGCATCGATCTTGTTTCGAAATGCTCGTCCTGCCGTCGGTATTCATGAGAGTGCGGTTGTACATTCTTCAGCGCAGCTCGGTAACAATGTGCATGTTGCAGAGCGGGCGGTCATTGCCGATTCTGTCGAACTTGGAGAAAGTACCAGCATCGGCGCGGGCTGCGTAATCGGTTCAGACGTCATGATCGGCAAGAATTGCCAGCTTTACCCCAATGTGACGATCTATCCGGGGGTGCGGCTGGGTGATCGCGTGATCGTACACGCCGGCGCGGTGCTGGGAAGCGATGGCTTTGGCTACGTTCGTGACAAGGCTAGCGGACACTACGAGAAATTTCCCCAAGTGGGTCGGCTTGAAATTGAAGACGATGTGGAGATCGGCGCAAATTCCACCGTGGATCGCGGCGCGCTGGACGTGACTCGCATCCGCCGCGGAACAAAAATCGATAACCTCGTGCATGTGGGGCATAACGTGCAGATTGGCGAAGACGTGGTCATCGCGGCACAAAGCGGATTGTCTGGAAGCGCCGTTGTTGAAAAGGATGTGATTATCGGCGGTCAGGTAGGCATTGCGGATCACGTGCGCATCGAAGAAGGAGCGATCCTGGGCGCCCAGAGCGGTATTCCGACCAAGAAGGTGATTCGCGGGAAAGGAATCGTTTTTTGGGGAACGCCGGCGCGGCCCATTCGCGATTATCTAAAGGAGTTGGCCGTGCTGGCTCGGCTGGCAAGGACAAAGAAGAGCTAGAACTCCCGGTAATATCGAAGGCATAGGCAGAATCCTCGCGAGGCGACGCCGCAGAACCTTCGAATTCCTGAGCATGTGGCTGGTGCTACTTTCAAATATGGCAATCGTCATTGTCGGCGGACATTCGCGGAACGTAGGCAAGACCAGCGTGGTGGCTGGGCTTATAGCCGCACTTCCACAATTTCACTGGACTGCCCTCAAAATTACGCAATATGGTCACAGCGTCTGCGCTCGCGACGGGCAACCGTGCGACTGCGCGACCGATGATCATAGTTGGGCCATTGCCGAAGAGAACGATCGTTCCGCCGAGTCGGATACATCCCGCTTTCTTGTCTCTGGAGCGGAGCGCGCATGGTGGGTGCGAACCCAGCAGGGACGCCTGGCAGAGGCCATGGATGCGGTTCGACGGCGGCTTGCAGAATCGCAGAACGCAATTGTCGAATCGAACAGCATTCTGAAATTCGTGCGCCCCGATCTGTATCTCACAGTGCTTGACCCTGCGACTGTGGACTTCAAGAAATCGGCTCAGGAATTCCTGGATCGCGCCGACGCCATGATCCTGCACGATCAGCCGGGCGAGGCTGCATGGGATCGCGTTTCGCTGAAGCCGGTGGCGGCCCGGCCAATTTTCCGGATTCATCCGCCGCAATACGTTACGCTGGAGATTACTGAATTCGTACAGGACAGGCTTGCGCTGGCAAACCAAATCTAACAATTAGCAAGCACAAAATTCGCCACAATCTCCCGTGTGTCCTTCGTGTTCTCTGGATCCAAATCACTTGCTCGCGTACATGCCTACAATCATTTCGATGGCCCGCCTGCACACCGCGCAAAAAACCGTTTGCCGCGTAAACATGATGCAGTTCACCTGCGGGCGATAATATCCGTGAGCTTCGTAGTCGGCACCTTCGAAGGCTCCCACTTTGTTCGCATATGGACTCGATGCCAACAGTGCCTCTTCCCGGCGCCGTTCCTCCTGGAATAGCTTATTCATCTCCGACTCGGGACGATTCTGGGCGCGCAGTTCGCGGCGCTGCTGCTGGATTCCGCGTTCATAGGCTTCGTACTGCTCTTTCGGCCAAGGAGTAGGAATGGGTGTTCCGGGTGTGCCCAAGTCCTCCCATTTTAGATTCGCCGGATCGATTAAAGCGGTGACGTTCGGCTCCCAAGGCTCAATCTTCCCGGTCTGTGGGGCATATGCCACTTGCGATGTGTAGTACTCGTCAGCCAGACCGGCGAAGTGATGTCCGAACTCATGCACGAAGACGTAAGGGGCCCATTCGCTGTCGGCAGCAACGGTAGCGTAAAGATTGAAGATTCCGCCCCCGCCGTACGTCTGCCCGTTCACCAGAATTTCGATGAACTCGTAAGGAGCGTAGGACGCGATATCGCGCAGGGCACGATTGTCGGTAGTCAGAATGTAACGCTCGGTATCGAAGGTATCGTACATCGTGCCCAGAGGAGATCGGTGGTGGATGGCACCCGAAGGCCGAGAGACGCCTGATTCGTCTGCTGATGGACACAAACCCCATACGTTGAAGTCGTGGCGGTGCTCACGAAAGGGCGAAGTCGAAAACAGAATTTCAGTGAAGCGCTTGGCGTCTTTTTCGAACTCCCCACGCTCCGCGGCGGTGTATCCATCTCCAACAATCAGCAAGTCCACCTTGGTTCGTGGCTCTCCACTCTTCTGAAATGTGAGCAATGTGCCAGGGGACGGAGGATGAGAAGTATCGATGAACTTGTCTTTCGGATCGACGGCCGTCGTCCAGACCTCGCGAAAGACGCCTTCTTTGCGCTCTTTCAAAACGATTCTTACCGGCGCGGTGGGAGCAGGGAAGCGCAGCGACTCGGAAAAGGTGCGGTTCGCATTCTTGGCCTCATCCGTCGTTACCCATTCTCCAAAGATCGAACTGTATCCGCGTGAGTAGAACAGTTTTCCGCTGGCCTGGTCGCGTACCTCGAAAAAACAATTGCCCAAGTTCGTTTCGTCAATCGTTTTGGCTAAATCTCCCGGCCAAGGCAGTGGTTCGATGACGATCCGATCCAGAGCAAACATCTCCTGGGTAGTGTTGCCGGTGTGGTAGTAATCCACACGCATGGTGGCTGGCTGCTGCGGTGAAGCAGAGGACAGAATGGACGATAGAAGAAAAAAGCACAGCAGCAGCTTGGATCTCATGGACAGGATTGTACAAGCGCAGCCGTTCACATCCGAGTCCCTGCTGAAAGCCAGAATGAAGGCCGCGGCTCGCGGGTTAAGAGTGGGCATTCACGGGCTAGCGATGGGCGGACTGGGCGGACCCTCGTCACCTTTGTCGGAAACAGATTTCCCCTTCGGGCCATCGGGTTTGGGTGGAGAGAGGGGCGAAACCGGGGCGTGATCGCCGTCTCCTCCCATGGATCGAGTGATGATGGGCTTTCCTGTCGTCTTGCGTAATTCTTTCAAGATGTCCTGCCGGTCGCGGCCAGCATAGTCGCGGGCGAAACGCGTGAGGGCCTCGGTAAGAATGTCGTGATGATGGAGCCTGTCCAGACCCGGCTCGCGCGTGATGTTGAGCCACAGGCGATGAACCAGGTGAACATCCTCGGTTTTAAGCGACGGCGAATGCGGTCCGATGTGGAAAGTGTCTACCCTGAAATCGGGATGCACGATCTGCAGCACAAACTGTCGCTTGGGTCCCGGCATAGCTTCCCATGCCCGTCCTAACTGGAATGCCTGCTCCTCGGGAGTCATCTTGCTCGACAACCCGAGGACAACCGCCGACGACTCGAGGTTGGTTGCGGTCTGCACGATGGCAGACCACACATCCGCCGCAGGCACGACCAGCAGAGAGATATGTTTGCCGTAGCTCTCGGCCATAGAAACGGCACGGGTAAACAATGTCTGTTCGTAATCGCTGAAGATCTGTTCAGTGGAAAGATCGTAGGCAGCCGCCCCGAAGGGGCTGATCCGCGCTGACATCACTACGATGTCCTGCTCGTCTGTATCGATCCGTTCCAGAGCCCACTTCAGATGACTTAGGGTATTGTAATCGCGAACGGCCACTAGAACGTTTCCGGGACGAATGCCCAGAGCACTCCGATCCACCGTGTCACGCTGCAGCAACTGGAAATGCTCCTTCATCTGCTGCTGGGCCAGCGCGTGTTTGCGCTGGTTGACGCGCTCGGAGATCGCAAATACCGCGAAGAACGCCGTGGAAAATGCCACGCCAGCCACAGTAGCAACTGATTTGGTAAGTAGATTTACGATGGCGATCGAGAACAGAACTAGAAAAACCGAAGCGAGTCCGATAGGAACCTCATGGCCGGCAATGCGCAGATTCGGCGGTACTTTCCAGCCGCGTTCGCCGTGATACTTGAAACGCAGTACCAGCATAGCCAGGGAGTTGAAGGTAAAACTCCAAATAACGCCAAACGCGTAGGCCTCGCCCAGGACGTATACGTTGCCCCTGCTCCAGATAATCGTGAAAAGCTGGAGAAAAACTACCAGGTTGATGATCCGATGAGTGGTTCCAAACCGTGGGTGAGGATAGCGAAACCAGTCTGCCAGTACGCCATCCTCCGACACCCGATTCAATACTCCATTGGAGCCGATGATGGCGGTGTTGACTGCGCCGGAAAGGATCAAAAAGCCGACCACCACTACGAACGCACGGAACAGTAGTCGCAGAACTTGCGGTCCGACCAGGTACATGGCAAGGCCGGCGATCAGATTGTCTTTGTAAACCGGCACCCGAACCGAGTCGGGGATGATCATCACGAACAGCAGGGCTGTGAGGCCGGTGAATACGAAGCTGTAAATGGCGATGATGATAGCCGCGCGTTTCAGGTTCTTCAGCTTGGGATGTGCCAGTTCACGATTGACCTGGGCAAGCGATTCCTCGCCACTCATCGCCAGCACGGAGTGGCCGAAGGCGATCATGATTCCAAATAGGCCAAAGAGCTGGGGCAAGTTTTCGGCAAAGCTGGTGTGCTTCAGAAATCCCAGTGACTCCGGGCTGAAGTGCAGGTTACCGGGAGAGGGCCATGGCACCGGCTGAAAACCATTCTTCGCCAGCGTGATAGCCGACCATGCCAGCAGTATCACTACCATGACGGTGGTGATCTGCATCACTCGCAGAGCTTTCTCGCTCGATTCGTGAATTCCCTTGGTGTTTTGCCACCAGAAGTAGATCGTCACGACCACCGCAAACGCGACCGAGGTCCAGTTGACATCAAGGTGCGGCGTGCCATGAAAGATGTTATGCAGCGCGGATGGGATCCAGCCGTGGGCGTCAGCGGTAGCAAATAGGTCGTTAATGAGGCCCGCAATGTACTGTCCAGCGGACACCCCCGAAATCGGGCCCGTGAGGATGTAATCGAACATCAGGGCAGAGACGCTGATCTTGGCCAGCGTGCCACCCAGCGCCTCTTTCACGACGCGGTAGACGCCGCCGCGCACGAACATCGAACAACTCTCCACGTAGACGGCGCGTACAGCGAATGAGAAAAGCATTACCGCGAGAATGAACCAGGGAGCGGTCTTTCCGATGGCCTGCTCGGCAATGCCAGCGGCGTAAAAAGCGGATGAGCCCAGGTCATTAAGAACAATGGCGGCGGCACGCCAATAGGAGATGAAAGTCAGCATGACCGAAGTCGCGACCACGATTCGTACGCGGTCCCCGGTAGTGCCGCCGGGTTGAAAGGGAGATCCCATGGAAAGTTACGACGTCAGTGCTGCTCAGCTTCGTCAGATCCGAGCAGTGTGCCAATGTCCTCAATCCCGCTTAGGATGATCACCAGCAAGGAGCCGATGCCACCAACGACAAACATGGCCTCGAGGAGCCGGATCGCAATGGTAATAAGCATTTCCATCTGCTCAATGTTAGCCGATACCAAGATTGCGGCATAGGGCACAAGGGTGGCCCTGACGGGGTACCTGTGATCTATCAAGACGTTGTACCCGGCGGAATAGCCCGGCTGATGGGCGGAGCGTAACCGAGACTACCATGCGGACGGTGGAAGTTGTAATGCTCTAGCCAGGGCGAGAGATGCTGA
>Ga0070697_100000631_pt1 | contig 26713 bp, 23 predicted proteins | sample KBSK1501metaG_FD_65475 | JGI IMG/M metagenome (GOLD analysis project Ga0070697, IMG submission 65475) | Corn, switchgrass and miscanthus rhizosphere microbial communities from Kellogg Biological Station, Michigan, USA - KBS K1-50-1 metaG | ecosystem: Host-associated > Plants > Roots >...
AAATAGGAAAGGAACCAAAGCTCAGTGTTAATGATTCGTCTATCGCGCACGGGTGCGCGAAAACAGCCGCAGTATCGAGTGGTGGTCATCGAGAAGGAGCGGGCACGCAATGGCCGGCCGGTCGAGGTGGTGGGAACGTATAATCCCCGCACTACTCCTGCCAGCATTGATCTGAAGCGCGAGCGCATTGATTATTGGGTGTCGAAGGGCGCCAGGATGTCGGACCGGGTAAGCAAAATCTATTCCAAACCGGCCTCTCCGAGTGCTCAGCCCGCCGCCTGATCCGCAAAATCGCAATCTTATCCCGTCGGGAATCCGCTATGAACGAGCAAAGTGGAGATATGCGCGCGTTGATCGAGCAGATCGCGAAAGCGCTGGTCGATGAGCCGGAGCAAGTCTCGGTCAACCAAATTGACGCTAGCCAGGGTAGCGTGCTCGAACTGAAGGTGGCGCCTAACGATTTAGGCAAGGTCATCGGCAAGCAGGGACGCACTGCCCGCGCCATGCGCAATCTGTTGGGCGCGACGGGGATGAAGTTCAATAAGCGCTTCACGCTGGAGATTCTGGAATAGCCGACGAGTTCATTACTCTCGCTCGCGTGCTTAAGACGCAAGGTCGTCGTGGTGAAGTTGCTGTCGAAGTTCACAGTGACGTGCCAGATCGTTTTTCCCAAGGCATGAACCTTTGGGCCCTCAAGGAAGTTGGCAGCCGGCGCGAACTGAAGATTGAAGAACTCTGGCCACATAAAGGGCACTTGGTTCTGAAGTTCGCAGGGGTGGATTCGATTTCGGAGGCGGAAACCCTTGTGGATTGTGAATTACAAGTTCCAGCAACTGAGCGTGCCGCGCTTGAGCCGGGTTGGAATTACGTCAGCGATCTGATCGGATGTGTTGTTTTTTCCGGAGATCGTGAAGTGGGCACGATTCAGAATGTTCAGTTCGGGGCGGGCGAAGCGCCGCTGCTGATCGTAGGCGCAGGATCGAAAGAATACGAGATTCCCTACGCTGAAGCTTATCTTCAAAGCGTGGATCTCAAGAATCGACGGATTCAGATGCTCTTGCCCGAAGGGATGCTGGAGTTGAATTCACCTCTGACAGCGGAGGAAAAGCAAGAGCAGGCTGGTGAGGCTAGAGAAGGGCGAAAGCATTAACCACAGAGGACACTGAGGGACACGGAGGAAGGAAAATCTCGCGATCTCCGGCCCGTTTGGTTAGCGAGTTTTTAGATCCGCGATGAAGGTCGACATCTTAACGATCTTTCCCGATTTCTTTCGCGGACTTTTGGATTACGGCATTATCCGGCGGGCGGGGGAAGCTGGATTGGTAGATGTCGAAATCCACGATTTGCGCGCTTTTGCGCATGACCGGCATCGCACCGTGGATGACCGCCCATTTGGCGGCGGCGAGGGCATGGTACTCAAGCCGGAGCCGATCTTTGAATGTTTGGAAGCGCTTAAAGTAAGTTCGTGGGAAGATCGCATTGCCGGCGGAACGGAGCAGAGTGTGGTGCTGCTTTCGGCGCAAGGTAAACGTTTCGACCAGGCCGCGGCAAAAGAGTTTGCGGGGCTGCAACGGGTTGTCCTGATTTGCGGGCGGTATGAGGGAGTCGACGAGCGAGTCGGGGAATATCTGGCTGACCGTGAGTTGTCTATCGGAGACTATGTGCTCAGCGGCGGCGAACTGGGGGCAGCGGTGATTCTGGACACGATGACGCGGCTCATTCCCGGAGCATTGGGAAATGAAGCTTCGTCGCAGCAGGAGTCATTTACTGCGCGGGATGATTCGCAGGTGGCGGATGGCCCGACTTCCACTTGCGGTTCAGGCGGATTGCTGGACTACCCGCATTATACGCGCCCGGCGGATTTTCGGGGGATGACCGTGCCGGAAGTGTTGGTTTCAGGCAACCACGAAGATATCCGGCGTTGGCGGCGGCGTACGGCGCTAGAAAAGACGGTGCGGAATCGCCCCGATCTTCTTCAACGGATCGTGCTCAGCGAGGAAGATAAAGAATTGCTGGCCCAGATTATGGGCAAAGACATATAGAAACGAAGGGACATCATCATGTCGAATCTGATCATCGAAAAACTTCTGGCTAAGACTCTACGTACCGATCTTCCTGCCTTTGTTCCCGGCGATAGCGTTCGGGTGCATGTGAAAATCAAAGAAGGTGACAAGGAGCGATTGCAGGCATTTGAAGGTGTTGTGATTGCCCGCACGCGCGGCCCGCAAGCCAGCTTCACGGTGAGAAAGATAAGCTTTGGCCACGGCGTGGAGCGCATATTTCCCATCAATTCCAAAGTAATTGATCGGATCGAACTGCTGCGTTCTTCGAAGGTCCGCCGCGCCAAGCTCTACTATCTGCGCACTCTCAGGGGTAAAGCGGCTCGCCTGAAGGATGTCGAGCGCGAGCATCTCGTCGCGGAAGCTGTCGGGAAGTCTTAGAATTTTAGAACGAGATTACGGCAGACTTGGCTTTAGGTTTCTCTTCTTCTTCCCTCGACAGCTTGCGCAATAGATATTGCAGGACTTCCCGGTCGCCTTTGCGAATTTCGCGGAACTCGACGCCCAGTCCCACCTCAGCGGCGTGCCGGACTTGTCCCTTCACGCTTAGATCGTAATTGGAGACATTCAACACCAGCTTCAGGTCCGTGCCTGGCAGCACAGCTTGCTTGGTCTTAATGAGGCAGCCGGTCTCAGACAGATTTTTCAAGTCCGCTTCGCTATGGGTTGCGTCTGGGCCGCGCTTCAGCAACTCCGCCACACCTTGGGCTGGAAAGCGTTGCTGACGCCTGCGGTTGCCGCTTCCCATCGGCAAACTGTAATTCATGCGCAAAATTCCATTATCCCTTTGAAGCGGATCGTAGATTTCCTCCATATCACGCAGTTCGGTCTCCCACATCAGACGTTCGGATTCGACGCACTGGATTCCAACTTGGCCATGCAATTCGGAGTTCGCTTCGCCTACCCAGATAACGCGACAGAAAGCACGGTTACGTCCACGCTCGACAGCCACTATTTCTCCGGTCGCCTTGACGCAGCGCAGCCCGGTGATCCTGGCCCCACGCGAGGAAATATCGTAAGTGCAGGCCATTTCCAGGGATGGTTTGTTCTCGCTATCCCAATATGTAACACGAATGGGCAGAGCGACATGGATGCGCTTGCCACTGCGATCCGGCGGGTTGTTGGAGAGATTGTCTGGCACGATGCACGTCCGCGGATGGGCAAATCCTTGGGTGAAAATAACAAGTGAGGGAATTGCGGTCAATTTACGGTAGTAACCGCACCAGTTGTTACCTTGTGCGGAGAATTCCAAGCTGACGATCGCGCAAGAAACACATCTTCAGTGAGATTTCGCCATTTTCCACAGTTGCATCGCAAACTGGACTGGGCGAAGATGCAGTGATCTCCGGTTCGTGGCCACCAAGACAAAACTCGCGCCCGAGAAAGCAGTTTCAGCCGCAACAGCGAAACTTCGTCTGTTGAAAAGGCTGCGATGTACCCTTCGATACGAAAATAAAGCATGGGCGTGCGGAGCTCGTTTGGTGGCAGGAGTAGATGAAGTAGGACGTGGCTCTCTGTTTGGACCAGTTGTCGCCGCTGCGGTGATTCTCGATCCAGCATATAGAGTCCGCGGACTGCGTGATTCGAAGCTGCTGCTGCCGGAGCGGCGGGAAATATTGGCTGAGCGCATCCGCCAGCATGCGATTGCGTGGGCCATTGCTGCGGTGGACGCTGCCCGTATTGATCAGATCAATATTTATCAGGCCTCGCGGGTCGCCATGTTGGACGCGGTGACCCAGCTAAAACCTGGCGCCGACCATCTGCTGATCGACGCCTTGCGGTTGGACAGCGATCTGCCGCAAAGGGCTATCATTCACGGTGACGCGCTTTCCGCCTCGATCGCCGCAGCCTCCATTTTGGCCAAGGTTGAACGCGATCGCATGGTCAGGGAATGGGATCCTGTGTTTCCGGTTTACAGGTTGGCTTCCAACAAGGGATACAGCACTCCTCACCATCTGGCTGCCCTGCGCCAGCACGGGCCTTCTCCTTTGCACCGGCAATCGTTTGCTCCGGTTTGGAATGCTCCAGTGCCACAGGAGGTGCTGGCATTTATGCTCGGAGAGGATCCGGAAGAATCTGTTCGCGAACTTGAGGCGGTTTAGAGCTGTCCTAGTCTCTCCGTTACAATCGCTGCATGCCTCTGCGGCTGATGGTCATCACGGCACATCCTGACGACGAAGCCGGCGGCTTCGGCGGCGTGCTGCGCCTGTATCGTGGGCGCCAAGTGGAGACTTGCGTTGTATGTCTCACACCGGGACAGGCGGCCAGCAATCGCGGCGGGGCGAAGAGCGATCAGGAACTGGCGGCCATTCGCCGAAAAGAATTTGCTGCGTCGTGCGCAATTCTGAAAGTCAATCGCGGGATTGTGCTTGACTATCCCGACGGCCAGCTTCATCGCCAGGATTCGTATAAGGTGGTTTGCGATCTGAGCCGGCACCTGCGGGAATTTCGTCCACAAGTACTGCTCACCTTTGGACCGGAAGGAGGCCTTACCGGTCACACCGACCATGCCATGGTTTCAGTATTCGCGACCCTGGGTTTTCATTGGGCAAGCCGCGCGAATCGTTATCCCGATCAATTGCAAGGCGGGATCACTCCGCACCGCACGCAAAAACTGTATTACGCTACCGCCAACTTTACTCTTTCTGACAGACAGCCAATTCTGCTCTCTATTCCCACGGCCTGCATCGATATTGGGGACTTCCTGGAAGCTAAGATGGCAGCCTTCAAGGCGCATGCCAGCCAGGCGCCTCTCTGGACTCGTTTTCAAGAGAATATACGCAAGGGTGCGCGGCAGGAAATGTTTCACCTGGCGGCCTCGAGTTCCAAGCCAAGTGGACAGGAAACGGATCTGTTTGACGGCGTTAGCGAAACGTAGTGCGACGGCTCTCAACGTGGCTTGATGATCTCGCTCAACATATCCGGCTTCGAATCATCGCGGACCAAGTGCGGATATTTTTCCCCACCGTGATAGTCGAGCTTGTAAGTCTTGTAATAATCCGTATTCTCAACCAGCAGCTCAAGAGGGTGCGAATCGGTTTTTCCTGCTTTTAGCGCATCCCGCAGGACTTCCGCTGTGAAACGACGCCCATTGACTGCGACGACCTTCATCGCCGGGCCAATACCGGCCGTGGCTGCCGGCATGCCTTCAATTGTGTCAATGATGGAGCCATCATCATGCAAGAGCAGCCCGATCGAATAAGAAGCATCCATGTTGTTGTGTTCTTCTTCGCTGGTCTTCATAGTACTTGAACGGGTATCGTCGTAAACGACCTTCCAGCCGCTGTTCGCGACACCTCCTAACGGTGCTCCCGGTCCATGATTAGTCAGGCGCTCGGTCCAAAAACCGCGCCAGTCGTAGGCAGCCACCTGGTTAAGCGCATTTACGACATCATCGAAGGTGTAGGTTTTGACCTCGGGTGGGCCGCTCTGTCCGCCGTGAAAGAGATGGCAGAAATCGTCGATCGATTTCTTGCCTTGAGTCTGCTGACGAATGATCGTATCCACCCACAGCCAATTCAGGACATCTTCGTCGTAGTAATCCAAAGGACGCCGCCAGGAATCCCATTGGCGAGGCGCTCCCTGCATAGCGGGCACACCGTCGGCAGTATCTTGCAGATTGCGCCAGACGCGGCCTGACCTGTGATCCAAATCGGCTGCGATTGATGCCAACTCGTCCCGAGCTTCTTCCGGGGTGCGCAGTCCACTGCGCGCCGTCAGCACATCTCCCAGATAGGAAGTTAAGCCTTCGTACACCCAGAGCAGATCAGTCTGCATCGGCTTCTCGTAATCAGGCGTCGTCAGGTCTGCCGGCCGACGATATTTTCCATTCCACGAATGCACGTATTCATGGGGTAGAAGCCCCGCGAAAAGAAGGCGCTTCCCCGGATTTACCATGCCCCGTTCGTCCACCCGGCTGTCATTCGATTCATGATGTTCGAGGCCGAAGTGAGCAACGTGGTCGCTGAGGCTGTATACGAAGTGATATTCTCGATAGTGATGAGCGCCAAATAACTTTTCAGCCTGGTCGATCAGGTTCTTATAGTGATCGAGGACTTCTTGCGGCGCATCGAGAGCGGCAGCACTGTCCGCGGCAATATCCATCTCGCGAAGCGGGTTCTGTGCCAGCGGCACTACTCGCATGTATTGTCCGGTGATTACGGGGGAGTCCACCAGCGTGGTCAGTAAAACAGTTTTGAACTTAATCTCGCCTGCTGTCTGGGACGCAACCGGCAGCGGCGTGCCGAATTTCCAGCCTGCGGGAAGGCGAAGCGTTGCATCGTAGGTCAGTTCATCCGAAGTCCAGCCCGCAGGATAGAGCAGCATGGTGTTCCAACTTATTACCGACATCTTGTCTGTGGCCGACCGCCCGCCGGTGTAGAGGCCTTCGGCCCCCGCGGGGGAAAGGAAATCTAGCGATGCATCCACACTGGCGGCACCGCCGGGGACTTCTACGTGGATGGTCCACCCGTCGAGCAGATCACGACGCCATTTCAGAATCTGACCGTTGGCGGTGAACTTCAGTCCCGCAAGATCCTGAATGGGCCCGGTCGGCCCATGCTCGCCAGGAATCCATTTCGGGTAATAGAGAGTCAGCGGGCCGCCGGTGACAGGAATCGTCATGCGCGCGTGAAAGATCTTGCGAGGCGCCTCGGTGGCATCGAGCGCGATGGTGATGTGCGGAGCAGGTCCGGCGGCGAAGATCGGGATCGTTAGTATGAGGAAAAGCAGAAGCCAGCACAGCACACGACAGCGGAAAGTAGTCATCGAAGATGCTCCTGCAGAGATTCATCGCACAAGATGCAGGCGAGGCTCACGAATATATCAGCAGCAAGCGATTGCAGTCACGCGGGAGAAAATCAGCACTTGGCACTTGGCACTTAGCACTTGGCACTTGGCACTTGGCACTTAGCAACTTCTCCACCCGTCGACGGGCTAAATGCTAATGGCCAAGTGCCAGTTGTTGTCTTTTCCAGTGCTATCATTTCCCCATGCCTGCCCATCTCCATCGCGGCAAATTCATCACCTTCGAAGGGCTTGATGGATGCGGCAAGAGCACGCAGGCGGAGAGGCTCGCGGCAGTAGTGCGCGAACAAGGATTCGAGGTGCTCGTAACTCGTGAGCCGGGAGGGACCGCGACCGGCGAGAAGATCCGCCACTTGCTGCTTGATACTTCCACTTCGGGGCTCTCACCATTTGCGGAGTTGGCGCTGATGTTCGCCTCGCGCGCGCAGCACATCGAGGAAGTGATTCAGCCTGCCCTCGCTCAAGGTCAGCTAGTGCTCTGCGATCGCTTTACTGATTCCACCGAGGCGTACCAGGGAGGCGGACGCAAGCTGGGCAGCGAACCAGTTTTGGCTCTCCATCGTATTTTGTGTGGCAATCTGAAACCGGAGCTCACGATCCTGATGGATTCCGACGTTGCCGCCAGTGTTGAACGGGCTCGCCGCCGCAATCGGCGGCGAGACCCGACTGGCAGCGGAGAAAATGAAAATCGCTTCGAACAAGAGAGCCGCGCCTTCTTTGGCCGAGTGCGAAACACATATCTGGCGATTGCCGCCCGGGAACCGGGACGTGTCGCAGTGGTAGACGCGCGCGGGAGCGCCGACGAGACTCACGCACAAATCGTGAAGCTAGTCAGACGCAAATTGAAGCTGGCCGCGAAGACGGCGTGAGGCGAGCAGTCAGCATTCAGCACTCAGCATTCGGCCAATCACGGGTCAGCTGGCGGGACGCTACTTCTCGATTTGCTTGCGAGTATGCTGATGTGGACTCAGATTTGATCGAATTGCTGTGGCTGAATGCTGAGTGCTGATTGCTGAGTGCTTTGCTTATGGGCTTCTCCGACTTCTACGGCAACTCCGACGTTATTCATCGCCTGCGCGATATGTTGGCGCGGAATCGTTTTCCCCATGCGGTGATCCTGGCTGGTCCTGCGGGTTCCGGGAAATATACGCTTTCGCTGATGTTGGCCAAGGCGATGAATTGCCTGTCGCCCATCCTTACTGACAATCTGCCGGATTTCTGCGGCAACTGTTCGAATTGTGTTCGCATCGCCCAGGCTGAGGATCTCGAAACTCGGTTTACGGAAGCCGTTGAAGCCCGCGAAGCGTTGCGTGAAACCGACAAGAAAGAAACGCGTCTCTTTGTACAGACTCATCCCGACGTACTTGTGATTCCGCCCGATCCGCCGCAGATGATGATAAAGGTGGACCAGGTGCGCCGCGTGATTGAGACCATTTACTTTCGTCCCGGAGAGGCGAGGGAACGGGTTTATATCTTCACGGATTCTTCCTTCATGAAGGAAGCAGCGAACTCGCTGCTCAAGGTTCTAGAGGAGCCACCAGAGTTCGCCACGATTTTCCTGTTGGCGGATAATCCCGGTGAACTGCTACCCACAATCCGCTCGCGTTCGATGATTTGTTTACTGGCTGCTCTCCCGACTCAGGAGGTCGAGGAGTATCTGGCCAAACATCGCCCTGATTGGAACTCCAAAGAACGCGCCCTGGTGGCGCGTCTCTGCGAGGGGGCCGTGGGACGCGCGCGCAGTTTTGACCTCGCTGCCTACACTGCGGCCCGGGCTCATGCGCTGACGATTCTTGGCTCTGCGTTGCGCACCACCGATCACAGCGAACTGTTTAGAGTGACCGAGACCTATCGTGCGGGAGCGGAAGGCCGGGAGAAAACCGAGAAATTACTACGAACTCTTTATTCTCTATTGCAGGACCTGACATTCTTGCATAGCGGCACTCCGGAGCTGGTTCGAAACACCGATATCCAAGCCGATTTGAAGAAGTTTGCGGAATCTTCGGATTTCAACTGGATTAGTTCTGCGTCCGATCGCCTGGCTGAGGTGGAGCGGGGCATGCGACGCAATCTCTTACGTTCGCTATCTTTGGACGCATTTGCCACGGCGGTGGAGCGGGGTTGAGGACTCTGGACCCCATCAACAGCAATCAGCATTCAGCGGTCAGCATTCAGCACTTTTCGGGCAGTTAGGTGGCATGCGAGGGCTCAGTGAAACAGCTACTTTGCTAAATCCTTCCCTCCCTACTAGTTGAGGATTGTCACAGCTCGATTCCTGTGCTACGGTAATGCCACGTTTCACACCTTCAGCACCCACAATCACAGCAGCGACGTATTGTGGCCCGCTAAAAAACATGTCGAATGGTGGTGCCATGAAAGATGCTATTGATGCCTTGCCAGCCGGGCGGGCGCTCGAACCAGAAGGCTTTGCCAATCGTAAGCTCATCCGGCCTTCGTTGAGCCGCGCCGAGCACAACCATACGCAACTCTCTATCAGTGATCGCCGCGACCGGCCGGAGCGCGTGGAACGTACTGATCGCAACGACCGCGATCGAAACGATCGCGGTGGGGGTGGCAGCAGTGGCCCTGGCAGGAAGACGTCGCCTCCGGAACAGACCAACGCCGAAAATTTTTACTACCAGAAGCAAATGCAATCTCGGACGCCGATGGTGGTGGTGCTCAAGGATGGTGAAGAGATTCATGGCGTCATCGAGTGGTATGACAAGTCTTGCATTAAGGTGAATCGCAACGGCCAGCCTAATTTGATGATTTACAAGCCCTCGATTAAATACATGTACAAGGAAGCAGAGCGGAAGGGATAGTCAGTGGTCAGTTGCCAGTGGTCAGTACTGACCAGCCCACTTCCTTCTGCCGTTGACAATCTCGGTTATGTCCCTTAGCATCAACCACTTGGTACATCGTAGTGAGCCCGCCTCCGGGAGCCGCCTGTGATTAAGCTGGACATCATCAACGAAGTGGTCAACAAGACCGGCATCACCAAGACCAAGGCCGAGACGGCCGTGGAAACTGTTTTTGAAAGCATGAAGCGAGCGCTCGCCAAGGGCGATCGCATTGAGCTGCGGGGCTTTGGCGTGTTCAATGTCCGGCCGCGCAAGACCGGCATCGGACGGAATCCGCGCACCGGGGCGGAAGTTTCCATCCCTCCCGGCAAAGCTGTACGCTTCAAGCCAGGAAAGGAGTTGCAGTCTATTGACTGAGCCTGGCTGACGACGTCGCTTTTCGACCGCGGAGTTCGCGTCCGGTTGGCGTTCCGAACGTTGATCAAGTCCTATCCTGAGATCGTCATGTCTGATCCCATTCCCTCACTGCCTCCCACCATTGATTATTACCGTCCGTCCGAAATTTATCTGCCACGTCCCAAAGAGCGGCATTACTGGCTGCACATCTTGCTATTTCTGGCCACTGTCTTCAGCACGCTAGTGGTCGGGGCGCGTATGGAGTTCAATTTTCAGCACAATCTTCCCGTGTTCGCAATGAATGACGACGCACTGCCGTTCTTCCCCGCGCGCTGGGCGCTGGCCGAGCCCTCGCGTCTGTTGCTGGGATTGCCATTCGCCTCCACGCTGATGCTGATTCTGCTGGCGCACGAAATGGGTCACTATCTTTATTGCCGCTATTACGGGGTGTACGCGACGCTGCCATTCTTCATTCCCGCCCCGACATTGATTGGCACACTGGGAGCTTTCATTCGGATTCGATCTCCAATCCGCTCACGCAGTGCGTTGTTTGATATCGGAATCGCCGGGCCGATCGCGGGATTCGTAGTGGCGCTTACGGTTTTGGTCTTCGCGTTGCCACATTCGAAAATAATGGCGTCTAACGGTGTTGCTTCAGAGATCCAGCTTGGCTATCCAATTATTTTTCACCTGGCTTGGGCGGTAATTCCACCGGCGGGCGCGCGTGGCGGTTCGTTACAGGGGATTTATTTGCATCCCACTGCAATTGCGGCCTGGGTGGGAATGTTTGCCACGGCGTTGAATCTGCTTCCCGGGGGCCAACTCGACGGCGGACACATAGTTTTTGCTATGGCTCCGCGGGCTCACAAGATCGTGTCTCGGGTTACGATTCTCACGCTGATTCCGCTGGCGTTCTACTTCTGGGTCGGCTGGATAATCTGGGCGATTCTGCTGCGGATCAGCGGGATGCGGCATCCTGTCGTTCCGGAATGGCCAGGGGTAACCGGGGCACGACGATGGGCCGCGCTGTTTGGTTTAGTAATGCTCATCCTGACGTTGACGCCAGCTCCGTTCGCACACAGCTCCTTGCTCGATGTCGTGCGCGAGATGAGATCAGGACAGTAGGGCGTAAAATCTTTATCCAAAGTTCGCAGTCCCATCCCAATCAAATCTTTCACGACGGTTCGCCACCGTCTACAGTCTGTTGCACGATCAACTGGCGCGCCTCCACCCGTATCTTCGGCAAGTACATGCCGAACCAGATAGCGCCGCCGATACAAGCTGCAGCTCCGATTGAAACCGTAACTGGCGCACCCAGACGATCTGCTAGCGCGCCACCGATCAATGCTCCAAATGGCGCCATGCCCATGAACATCATGGAGTACATCGCCATCACTCGCCCTCGCAGGTGATCGGGGACCATGGCTTGAATCAGTGTGTTGGAAGAAGACATTTCCAGCATCATGGAAAACCCCACCGGTAACAACAACGCTACAGAGAGCCAGAAATGGCGAGACCAGGAGAACAGAAACAAGCTGACGCCGAACCCGGCACAGGAAAGCGCCACCCAGCGACCTAAGCCACGCACGCCAGTTCTGGAAGCCAGCGTCAATGCTCCAAGCAACGCTCCTACTCCAGTGGCACCCATCAGAATTCCCAAGCCGCGAGCTCCGCCATGCAGGATCCTGTCTGCGAATATCGGCATCAGCACCGTGTACGGCATACCCACCAGACTGACGAGGCCCAACAACAGCAATATTGCGCGGATCGGTCCGGTTTCGCGTGCGAAGCGAAAGCCTTCGATAATGTGCGCCATTGGTGAAGCAGATGATGTCTGATAGGCGCGAGGCGGAAGTTGCATCATTACCAGGCCGATGATCACTGCGATGTAACTGACGGCATTAGCGAAGAAGCACCAGCCTTCGCCAATCTTTGCGACCAGAACGCCGGCGATGGCTGGACCGATAATTCGCGCGCCGTTGAACATGGACGAGTTCAAGGCAATGGCGTTCATCAGGTCTTCCTTGCCCACCATGTCCACCAGGAAAGCCTGGCGTGCTGGGATATCAAACGCATTCACGACGCCGAGCAAACTCGCCAAAACGAAGACGTGCCACACCTGTACCACTCCGAACAGGGTTATGGCCGCTAGAACACCGGCCAGTAACATGGCTGCGGTCTGGGTCCCGACAATCACCCGGTGACGACTGTGCCGGTCGGCCACGATGCCACCAAGGGGAGCTACCAGGAAGACCGGAATCTGGCTGGCAAAGCCCACCAAACCGAGCAACAGTGAGGAACCGGTCAGGCGGTAAACCAGCCATGACTGGGCTACGGTCTGCATCCATGTACCGACCAGGGAGATGAGTTGTCCGCTGATGAAGAGCTGGAAATTACGATGCCGCAGGGCACGCAACGTCACTTGCACCCGGCCCTGTTTCGGCTGCAACGGCTTGGAATCTTGAGGTAATTGATTTGTGAGTGAGTTCGAAATAGACGAATCCGCCACGTTCAATGCGCTCTTTATGGATGCTCCCTGGCCGCGAGCTGGTGCGGGAATTTCACGTTTTTTGATTTAGCGCTTCCTTCCTGTCCCAAGCTGCGGTAAAGTTTGCAAGCGCCTTAACCCGCGATGAAGGCGAGTTACAGGCCGGGTCATTCAGTATAGTAATCGTAAACGATTTCACAGTTTCCAGAGCTATGAGTACCCTCCAAGGTCATCTCGAGCGCCGAGCGGCACAGCGCTTTGGCTATTCCCTTCCCGTGTCCGTCCGATCGGGCATTCCACATGGTGAAGGACAAGGAGTCACGCAGAATTTGAGCGCTCGGGGAGCACTCTTCTGCACCGATTTTTCTTTGGCCCAAGGAGACGCGATCGAGTTGACCCTGGTGATGCCGTCTGAAATTACACTAGCTGAGAACATGAAAGTCCGGTGCCGGGGCACCGTAATGCGGGTGGTCCCGCCCTTAAGTGGGACGAGGTCTGAGGTTGCCGTCCACCTGCAGGGATACGAATTCCTCGCTGAGGCCGAAACTGTGACGGGGACTTCCCGAGCTTACGATCGCTTGTCAGGGCTGCACGACCATTAGCCAAGTACCGCCGGCATTCCCCGCCAGCACAACCAACTGTTTGCCCAATATTTACCCAGGTATTTGACCTTACACTCAGCTTGTTGGGCGCGGATTTTGGCTTGTTTTGGTCCTTCCCAAGCGGACCGGTTTCGCATAGAATACGAGTTCCAAAGGAGATACTCTTTCGTTTGAGTCTCCTGCTCCTGAACTTGTTCTTAGTTCCAGTTGCTTTGAGAATTCGCGGAGAGGGACTTTGCGTTGGCGGACACGCGGGGATTACTTAAGTCACTTGGCGCTGCCTTCGTCCATTCATAACATGCTGATAGTCGTGGTACGCGTGAGGCCCCAGGGATGCACGGCATAGCAGTCACCCTTCTAACCGAAGACAAAGAGCGCGTGTCGGTGCTCCAGCATCGTCTGGAGGCGACCCACATGGGGAGAAATGTTTTCACCCATGTCGGCTTTCCGGCCAGCGCCATCGATCCGGTGGTGCGCCAGATCCAGGATGTCCGAACCGAAGTCGTGCTGGTTGATATTGATTCTTACAACGTGCAACGTGCGATCAGCGCTATTGAGCTGATTCATTCGACTACCAGCGACATCGCTATTTTCGCGATCGGCCCCATGAATGACCCGTCCACGATTGTGTCCACCATGCGTGCGGGTGCTCGTGAATATCTTGAACTGCATGCTGGTTCCGAGGCTCTGGTTGAGGCTTTCACTCGCTTCGCGACTTCGCGAGGCAAGACGCGTACTTCTTCCGGCCGGGCGCGGGTATTCACCGTCACCAACGCTAAGGGCGGAGCGGGTGCAACCACGGTTGCGGTCAATACAGCTATTGCACTTCAGGAATCTCATGGTGGGGTGCTGCTGGTGGATTTTGCGCCGCTAGGACATGCAGCTCTTCACCTTAACGCGCGGCCCGCTTTCGGGATCGTTGACGCATTGCAGAACCTACACCGCATGGATTCTTCCCTGCTTGAGGGGCTGATGACTCACTGCAAGGGAGGCTTACAGCTGTTGGCTGGTCCACAGCAGCCCCACTCGCTGGTGCCGACGGTGGCGGAAATGGCACGGCTCTTCGATCTTCTGGTGGCGCATTTCCGGTACGTGATTGTGGATTGCTCGGGCCGGCTTGATCAGACCTCGCGGATGCTTTGTGACTTATCCAATGCAGTCTTGCTGGTGGCTCAAACCGACGTGGTTTCGCTGTGGAGCGCTAGCAAAATACGTGCTTTCCTGGAAGAGGGGTCGGGCCGGGATCGAGTACGCCTGGTACTCAATCGCTACAAGAAAATTCCTGGATTCAGCGATGAGGATGTGGCGAAGGCTACGAATTGCGCGCTACTTTGGAAGCTGCCCAACAATTATCAATCGATAGCACCCGCGATCGACAAGGGTGCTCCTGTGGCATTGCACGATAGCCACGATATTGGTCGTTCATTCCGCTCTCTGGCGGCTACCTTGGCCGATGCTTCAGCCACTGCCGAAGGTTCGCTGGACTTGACCTACCGGCACGACAAGGCCGATGGCAAGAAGAAAGCCGCCGGCCGATTGCTGATTTCGCCGTTACGCGCTGGACAATAACCAGTTGTCAGTGGCCAGTTGCCAGTGCTCAGTAGCTACGGAAATCCCTTCCAGATAGATCTAGCGACCTGTGGCCGCTTGCTGTTCAGCGTGATTCATTCGTATCCACAGAGACGCGGCTGCGCCCCAGATCAGGAATAATGGAATCAAGCTAGGCAAACCATGCATTCCTATAAGTTCTCCAAGGTTGAATGCACCGTGGGCTTGTCCGCTAGCATTTTCTGAGAGTGTGAGCATTGACGCCCGGTTAAGCGACATTTGACCGGCCCAAAAGGAAGGCGCCAGCAGCTGGAAAAGTGCGCAACGGAATCGATCCGGCGGCTGCGCGGTGGTAGAAACTGCCATCAACGAAAACAAGCCACTGCAAACGGCCAGAGCGACCAGTAGTCGGCGCCAAAGCCGATTTGAGTAGTCCCAGATTGGCGCTAATCCCAGACACAGTAGCGGCAGGGCAGCGGCCATGTAACGCGGCCCGTAGGACCAGCCTCCATCCCAGGCGGAGAACGAAGCGTTAAAGAAAAGGTAATAAACGGCGACGGCCGACGCAGCAACAGCAGCGCCGTGAGTTGCGCGATTTTTCCATAGCAGTCTCAATCCGAAAGGAGCTGCAACTAGGATGGGGGAAACTATAAAAAGTCCGCGGCGGCAGCCGAACAACAGCTTCAGCATGACTTCGATATGCGGATAAGTAACCCCCATATAGCCACGCTTCATCCAAGGGAATGCTCCGTTCTGGTAATACGCATAGCTGGGATGGAAAGCCGATCCGAAGGCGCGATACTGATAGACCATCAACACCGAAATACATGCAATCGCGCCAACCGATATACCGGCCGCATTGCGCACCCGGCGTGCCCATCCTCCCGGCCAAACTTGCGCCAGCGCGAACAGAGCAAGAATCATCGATGCCGGCGCAGCAGGATATTCCGACACCGTCGCCCACCCTGCGCTTAACCCCAGTGCAACTGCCCAGAGGAAATCACTCCGGGCACGCTCACTGTTCCGTAGCATGATGCCGGCCGCGAACGCGAATAGGAGACACGCTCCGGTGAGTGCATGTCCCCAGAAAAGTGTTGCGTATGCCCAGATTGGCGTAGCGAGTCCCATGGATAACGCGGCAAATGCAGCAGCACCTTCGCTGCCGCCGAGCCTCAACGCGATCAAGAACAAACAGCCACAAGCCAAAGCACTGGGCAGAGCTACGGCAAATAAAGTCACAAAGTAGGATGTAGCAACCAAGGCGCTGGGCGATGCGGGATCGATTCCAATTACGTGCAGCAAAGGTCGCGCTATCGTCGCTGCTGGCAGCGCGAGCAGCGCCAGTCCTGGCGCCTTGTCAGAGTAGTAGTGGCCCTGGTCGTAGGCCTTGTCGAGCGTGTTTTCATGATAGGCATCGATGCGCAACGTGCGCTGTTCCACGATGGCGCGCACTAGATCGAAGCGCGAGTTTTGATTCCAGCCGCCACCTTGGTAAAAGTAGGCGTACGAAATGAATGTCACAGCGGATATCAGCAATGCGCGACGTTTGATTTGCGAATTGGTTCGCTCCTCGCTCATCGAGTCTTTGCCTGGGCGTCGAATTGTGAAGCAAGGCGCAGAGCTGTCGCGCGGCCTTCGGGTGAATCGATCAAATTATTGGATTCTTTTGGATCATGCGTCCAGTCATAAAGCTGGTGGCCGAATTTTTCATGTGTGATCAGGTGCCATCGCGGCATGACCAGCGATCTCATCCAACCGTTAGTGGCGATGGGTATCTTCCCTTCCACGACGCGATCCGCCGGGACGATGATGTCAGTCTGCGCCAGCTCGGAAACCGGATATGGCCAATTGGCTTGCTGTTTTGGCGCTTGCCATAGCGCGCTCAAGGAAGACACGGGGAACGCGCCTGCTTCACCATCCGCCAGCAGATCCACGATTGTGGCAGGTATGCCCGTAATAGTAACGGGTACCGCGACGCGTAGACCCCTCGGAATCTTCGGAGGATAGGAAATTATCAGGGGCACCTGAATCAACTCGCGGTACAACGCAGCACCGTGATAACTCAGGCCATGTGCGCCGAGTGATTCGCCATGGTCCGAGGTAATAATCACGATGGTATTTCTTGCTCCACGCTGTTCTAATTCCCGCAACAACCGCCCGATGTAATCGTCAACATATTTCAAGCCAGCGTCGTATTCGTCAATCGTAGTTCCGCGATCCCAGTCGGGCTTCGGATAACCTCGGGGGCCGCCATAGGAATAATGCACATCCAAATAATTGAGGAAGGCGAAAAAAGGACGTTGGCGGTCACGGTCAATCCATTGCAACAGTTCCTGATTCACCGCATCCGCACGCTTTCGCACGCCATACGCGCCGCCAAAATCGCCCGAGCCCTCGGAATCCTTGTCCAGCCAGGACTCTAGGCCCAGGTAGCGAAGCGCTCGCGTCGCTTTGCTCTTCTCCGTTCGATTGAGATAGAGGCGCGCGAATTCCCTTCCGTAAACCGTTCGGACGAAGGAATCACCGACGGAATCGAAGTAGTCTTCGAAGTGAATGAAGCCTCGCCCCAATCCCACATTGCTAGTGAAGTAAATGCGGTTCGCGGAGAAAGCGCCGGTCCGATATCCCCTATGTCTCAGCACTTCTCCCAAGGTGGGATAGCCGCCAAGACCGTTTTTCCCCCAGCCCAGCCAGGGCATGGGTTGGACATTTTGCATTCCGTGGTCCGATGGAGCACGTCCAGTCAGCAGAGAAGCATGAGAAGGCAGACTCCACGAGCAAGGCGCAATCGCATTTTCAAATAGCACTCCCTGGCTGGCGATCCGGTCAATTTCCGGGCTGGTGGTGCGGAAATACCCGTACGAGGAAAGATGGTCGGCGCGCAACGTGTCCAGCACAATCACCAACACGTTAGGCGCGGACCGCGGCGCGGCGGGCAGTTTGGCAACTGCGATTTTTTCATGCGCCCATTTGCCTCCTTGAAGCACCAACAATGCCAACAAGAAAACCGATACCAACCATGGTGTCGACCTCTTCCAGAATGTAAGGCTTGACGCTTCCCTCTTTGCTGTCCACCGCAAAAATGCTGCCGCGACTCCCAGTGCCAAAATCAGGCATGCGCGATGGTAGAGACGGTTGGTCAGAGTGAGCCAGTCATAAATGCTCAAGAACGTCAGCAGAAACACAAGCACTTGAATGGTGGGAATGCGCGGTGAAAAACGCGATATCAGCCAGACTAATAGGGAGACCATGAGAAAAAAGATCAGATCGACGAGGGGGGATATCCAAAGGATTTCCTTGGACACATGCATCAGCCGTCCCCACTGGGTCCAATTAATTCTCTGGAAAAGCAGCAGTCCGGCGCCTTCCGTCAGCCCGGCAAAAATCCCGAACCACGTGGCAATTAGCAGGAGCGTCCCGATGGGGACCGAAAATCCGCGCGGGATTTGGGATCGGAGAACGGAATGGCGGTCGCTCATTCGGTGTGCCCGCACAAATCTAACATGCTCTGATTCCGGGACTTCGATTGAGCACTGTTCTTCTTGGCCTCACCGGAGCGTTGGCGGTTGTGTTTGCAGCTAACCCAGATAGGATAGATTCTCCAAACGGATACATGACATTTTCCAGAGCATTCATGAAGCCGCAAACGCGGACAGTGTCCGATTCGGGAGCGCTTCCACTATTATTTCTCCTAGCTGGCGGCTTGGCCGCACGTTTGGTGCTCGCGCAGTTCACCTTTCTGAATCCAGACGAAGTCTTACATTATTTGTTGTCCGCAGAGCCTTCGCTCGCTCTGGCTTACAAAGCCAGTCTGACTACGGCGCATCCTCCGTTATTGATCGGGTTTCTGCACTACTGGCGTTGGTTAGGCCACTCCGAATTTGTATTGCGCCTTCCGTCGGTGCTGGCGGGAACCGCGTTCTGCTGGATCGTGTTCCTATGGTTACGAAGAGCCACCGACGGGACCACCGCTCTAATCGGTGTTGCTCTTCTTTCGTTCTCTCCTTCTCTAATCTCGCTTTCGGCAGAGAACCGGCAGTATTCGTTGTTGATGTTTTTCTGCGCACTCAGCCTGTACTTTCTGGAACGCGCAATCGAAGAAAATTCTCCCGGCATGCTGCTGCTGTCTTCCCTGTCACTCTATCTGGCACTGCTAACCCATTATTCATCTTTCATTTTCGCGCTCACGCTCGGGATTTACGCACTAATCCGCCTGCGCAAAAGCAAGCCACAGACCAGAGTAGTTGTGACATGGATCGTCGGCCAACTCGGAGCCTTGGAACTGTGCACGTTCTTATATGTCGATCACATATCCAGGCTGAAGACTAGAGGGCTTCCTAGTGAAATTGCGGATACCTGGTTACGCGCTTCTATTTTCCACTCCGGCCAGGATCATGTTGCTGCTTTCTGTGTGCGGAATACCGTTCGCCTGTTCCGATACTTTTTCAGTCACGGCACCGTCGGAGTTTTGGGTCTGTTGCTTTTCGTACTAGGCATCGTTTCGCTGTCGCGGGATAACACATCGTCTCAGGATCCCCGGAATCCTACATCGCGGCAATTGGCGCTGCTGTTGGGATTGCCATTCTTGATCGCGCTCACCGCAGCGCTAGCCGGACTGTATCCCTACGGAGGAACGCGCCATGACGCTTTGCTCGCCGGATTTGCGATGGCAGGCGTGAGCATTGGACTGACACGTCTGGAGGTTTGGAAGAAATGGTTAACGCCGACGGCGGTCGCCGGGGCACTCCTGATTTGCAATCTCTTTCCATCTCCAACTCCGCCCTTCATCCCGCCAAAGAATCAGAATCGGAAGCTGATGAATGATGCTACGAACTTTCTCCGACGGTCCGCGCCTCCGGGATCAGTGTTCTTCACGGATTATCAGGGAGCTCTCGTGCTCAGCTATTATTTCTGTCCGGCCAGGCTAGTCCCATTCGAGCAGCCACAGCAATCATTCCTCAAATCCGATTGTGGCAGCTATCAGGTTGTCACCTTTACCGGGGCAATTTGGAGTTTCGACCCAACAAGCTTCCCTAATACGCTTCGCGAGATGCAACAAACATATGGCTTAAGTTCCGATGCAACGGTCTGGTTGTTTCAGGCTGGATGGATTAATGAAAATGAAGATAAGTGGATCGCCGAACTAGAGCAGCGCGGTTGCCATGAGCCACGGAATTTCGGAGCGAATATTTTAATTTGCCAAATGACGCTACGCTGACGGAACCAGCATTGGCACTTAGCACTTAGCATTTGGCCATGAGGGGTTCGTGCTGCCCCAGACGCATGCGCATCGGAAGCAGGTTCTCTAAAACGTCAATTTCGCTCCTAGTTGGAAAGCCCTCGGACCGCCTGATCCAAATACTCCGCCGGCCGTCGAAACTGGTGTGCCGAATCTGGAGGAGTGGGTTGGATCAGTGCTATCGGGTACCAGGACGTTGAAAAATCCGGAATAGTCTGCATTGTTCACGCCAAGTATGTTGGCTTTGTTAAATAAATTGAACGCTTCGGCCAAGGCTTGCAGGGTATAGCGCTCGGTCAAGTGGAACTCTTTGGAGAGACGTAGGTCGAGCGAATTGAAAGTGTCATTGAACCGTGCATTGGGAGAAACCAGCGGCAGTTGAACCCCATTCGCTGTTCCACCATTCGCATTGATATTCGCAATGGCCGCATTCAAGTCGGCTCCGCTGTGAAACTCTCTGCCGCCCGCATTGCGTGCCAATTCAGGGACGCGGGCATTTCCGTTGGGACCGGGATACAGGATATCCATGGGAACTCCTGAGCCATAAGTCCACAGCGGAGACATTCGCAACCCGAAAGGCAAATCAACTACTCCCTGCAGCACCAGCCGATGGCGCTGATCGTTAGGCGTGGGTCCGTATTCGCGATGCAGATCGGTAGGATCCACAGGCGGATAACCGAACGGGATCTGATCGTAGTTGGCATAATTCAACGCCTTCGAAAGTGTATAGGCACCATGAAACTGCATGCGTTGTGCGAAGCGATGATCCACCGTCAACCAGAGCGCGTCGTAGTGGGTGTTGGCACTTGATTGCAACGATGTGACTGTCACCGGTCCGCCGGAGTCCGGATTGAACACGGCGCCCTGCGGCACGCCGATGATGAAGTGCGTCCCCAGGTTATGAATCCCGTCCGCGCGCACAACCCAGTTCTTGGCAAACTGATACTGCACACCCAAGTTGAACTGCTGGACCATGGGGTTCTGCATGTTGTTATCGATGATGTTGATGCCCTCGGACGCGCCGCCCGCTCCCGGAATGATGAAACCAGTGAAGGGATCAGAAAAAGTTGGGGCGCCGGGAACGAAATGCCCATTCGAATCCAAATAGTTAACGCTGCCCAGGCGTACATCGATGGGTAGAGCTCGGCCGTCGAGCCCGCGCTCTAGCGAGACAATCTCCAGCGTGACCCGATCGTAATAAATGCCGTAGCCGCCGTGCAGACTGAGCTGCCCGCCCTTGGTGGCCAAGTTGAAGCCGACGCGCGGACCAAAATTGTTAGTGTCCTTGTGACGGTTGCCGTGCAGGAATGGAAGCAGGATGGGATTGATCTGATTGTAATGTCCGACATTATTTACGTCGGTGTCGAGTTCATAACGTAAACCCAGATTTAAAGTGAACTGCGGATGCACGCGCCAGTCGTCCTGCACGTATGTAGCGAAGTGATTATTGTTGGCGTCCGGGATAATCAGCGGCACTGAAGGCTTGCCGCTGCGGATAGTTACGGCAAAGAGCAGATCCTGGTCATTGGTCAGGCCGTCGTTGTTGTGATCGAAGTCGGCGAAATCCTGAATAAATTCGATCGCGCCGCCCTGAAATACTCCCAGGTTGAAATCGGCGCCAATGTGCTGCACCTGGCCGCCGAAGCGAAGGTTGTGCTGACCATGAGTCCAATCCATTCCGTCGTCCCACTGTAGCCGCTTCTGGCGAGTCTGCTGTGGGACGCGGTAGGAGGCTCCATCGGCGATGCTGGGAAAGTCGAGCTCGATCCCGGGCGCAACCGGATTGGTGCTATTGATAAAGTTGTTGAAGCTGAAGCTGGCCCGGTTGAGCAACGTGGGACTGAGCACGCGCGTCCACGAAGTTTGAAAGGTTTGGAAATTGTTGCGGGCATCCTGCCGCTCTGACGCTGAACCGATGGGAGCGCCCGACAGGAAACTGGCACCGCCGGTGACGCTCTGGCGTTCAATCGAATAGTGCATGGCCAGCAGATCCTTGCTCGAGATCTGCCAATCCCCACGGACAGTTCCCATGGGGTCGGTCAAAGGCGTGGACGCGAAGCTATTGGTGATGGTCTGATTCGCGGGGTCGCGCGTTCCCACCAGGACACCGCCCAATTCGTCCCGATACTCGAAGGCTCCGAACCACCACGCTTTGTCTTTAACCAGCGGACCTCCCAGTGTCCCGGCATATTGCTGCCGGCGGAACGGCGGGGTCTCACCAGCGGCGGCTGTGGCGTTAAACGTGGCAGGAAGAGCTTGGAGAGCCTTGTCCCGCTCATAGAATGACGCCGAACCGTGAAAGATATTGCTTCCGGACTTGGTTACCACGTTTACGACAGAGGATCCCGAGCGTCCGACCTCGGCGGAAAAACGGTTGGTGGCAATCTGAAATTCCTGCACTCCATCTTCCGGGATATTGACGAGCATTCCGCCGACGACGTCGTCGTTGTTGTCCATGCCGTCGATGCTCACGTTGCCGCCGCGCCCCAACTGCCCGGCGGAAGAAATCACAACAGTGCTAGATTTGGTGGGATCGAAATTGGGCGCGATCGTATTGCCCGGGATGAGTAGCGCCAGTTCCAGGAAATTACGGCCATTCAGCGGTAGATTGTCGATCTGCTGCGCGTTTATTACGCCATCCACCACAGAGGTCACAGTATTAACGAGTGGGATAGAGTCGCGGTCGTCAATCACAATCGTGGTCTTCTCTTGCTCGATGGTTAAAGGAAACTTCACGCTGGCCTGCTGTCCAACTTCTAAATGGACGGTTGACTGAGCGGGCGCGAATCCCGCGGCCTCGATTCGTACTTCATACGCGCCGGGTGCGAGGTTGTTAAATGCGAAGAGCCCGACGCGGTTGGTTACGGTGGTACGCTGAAGGCCCGTGGACAGGCTTCGCGCAGTCACATGAGCGCCAAGCACGACCGCGCCTTGCGGGTCCGTGACCTCGCCGTTCACTACAGCGGTTCCCAACTCTTGTGCTCCGGTAGCAACACTGAGCAGCAACAAGCTGGATAGAATCGTGACTGCTACCAACACCGAGCAACGGATCGACGATACAGGCACGGGAATACTCCTTAACCGAAATGTGAATCAGGGGGCCCTAATCGAACAGTTGGTAATTATTTGCCGTTGGAAAGCGGCTCCAGTTTGTCAATAACCATGGCGCTTGATCCGCCTCGTTGAAAGACTTTCCCACTGGCTGTCACTTTCTGACCGGCGTACGGCAGCAATTTATCGTTTTGTCCGCTGGAAGGCGTGGTCTCCGCGATAGGCCAGTAGATGGTCCCGTCATCTGACAGAATCACCAACGGCGAACCTGCCTTCGCGCATGCCTCCGCACAGTTTTTGCTGATTGGCTTACTCAGGCCTTTGGTAAATGCACAGGCCGAGTCGAGGACATAGCCCTTCACCGTTACCGGTTTGCCGTCGCTCTTACCAAGCGCCAGAACAGCTACAAGCAACAGGCACGGCAATGTGAGTCTGATAACCGCGTTGCGAGATTTCATGTGAAGCCTCCAGACCTTGGTCGAGATAGAGCCGAAAAAGCTTCTGCAATATTTAGATATAAGAGAGGCCGCCATTTTGGCGGCCTAACTTAGTTGTGGGTTTAAACGCCTCAAGGCTGCGGGCCGGAGGGCGCCGCGGATGAGGACATGAAAATTGTCCACACCTTAGTCCGGTCAATGGAGAGGCGCAATACTAGAAAAATACTAGAAGGGGTTGAGCGGCTTAATTCCCTTTTCTTCGACACATTCATAGCTCCGGCCAGTTGCGAGATCTTTGTATTCCTCAGTCCGACCATTGGGCCACTGAATTACCAAACGATCGACGCGATCGCGTTTACCCACACCGAAGGTGACGGGAAGTTCCGATTGCGAAAGATAACTGGATCCACCTTTGACCAAGCGCGATTGACTCGACCCGCCGTGAAAAATTCGTAATGAGGCACCGATCGCGTCGCGGTTTGACTTTGTCCCCACTAAACGAACTCTCATGCTGCGATTGCCGGCAAGCTGGTCATTTCGAAACAGGAATGCAGGGCCGTTATTAGTGGTCATCAGGATATCGAGATCTCCGTCGCGATCGAAGTCGCCATAAGCCAATCCACGCCCCACTTTGGGCTGAATGAATTCGCTGCCGACTTCTGAGGCCACGTCATGAAACACTCCCTTGCCGTTGTTTAGAAAAAGCTGCGGGGGCTGCGCGTAGCCGACGTTACGAACATTGCGCACGGTATCGTCGATATGTCCGTTCACCGATACCAGGTCAAGCGCGCCCTCCAGATCGGCATCGAGAAACACGCAACCGAAACCTAGCTTGTCTTTTGACGGTAGGCCGACTCCGCTCTGCGCGGCCACGTCGGCATAAGTTCCGTTCGCAGAAGGTCGATAGAGGCCGATCATTTCGTTATCAAAATTGGTGATCGCAACCCCCGCGTTACCCGAGTTGTCGAAGTCTGCTACATCCACTCCCATGCCAGCTCGCGCCTTTCCCTCGGCGCTGAAGGCGATGCCGGCATCGACGGCAACATCTTTAAAAGTTCCGTTACGCAGGTTCCGATAGAGTTTGTTTGGCTGCGTGTCATTCGCGACCAGCAGGTCAGGCCAGCCGTCCTGATCGTAGTCAAGCAGGGCCACGCCCAGCGACTTTGAACTGCTGTCGAAAATTCCGCTGGTCGCGGTGACATCTTCGAATGTCCCATTTCCGCGATTGTGAAATAGCCAACAGGTTTCGCCGCGGTAGGCCTCGGGCGTGCAATAGGATTTATGCTTCCCATCGAGACTGCAGAACACGTCGTGTTCGGCGGACCACTTCACATAGTTGCAGATGAAAAGATCGAGCAACCCATCACGATCGAAATCGAACCACAGTGCTGACGTGCTGAAGCCCGCGCGACCGCCTAACCCACTGGTCTTGGTGACATCCACAAAAGTCCCTTTGCCCGTATTTCTGAACAAGCGGTTCTGTCCAACACAGGTAATGAGAATGTCGGGATAACCATCGTTGTTATAGTCCCCGACCGCAACACCCATTCCGTACATCTCGATATCAAGGCCGGCGCTGCGGGTTACATCAGAGAACGTGCCATTACGATTATTCCGGTACAAGCGGAGCGTGCTGCGTTGCCGCTTGTGTCCAGGCCAGTCCATTCCGTTGAGCAACAGAATGTCCTGCCAGCCATCGCGGTCATAGTCGAGGAAGGCACAGCCTGCGCCCAAGGTCTCGGGTAGAAGCTTTCCCCCATAGGCCCCGCTGTTGTGACGGAATTGCAGGCCGGCACAAGAAGTTACATCCACCAGCCTGAAGCTGGGGTTGGACGCTTGTGAAAATGCGTCTAGGGAACCCAGACTGGAAGCCGTCGCCAGTCCTGCCAGCCCCTGGAGAAAAGACCGGCGGTTCACGGAAGATTCACCAGCCCGTTGCGAATAGCATAGACGACGAGTTCGGCGGTCTTGTGAATGCCGAGCGCGTCCATCATGTTGGCGCGATGAACGGCTACCGTATTGGCGCTGAGCTTGAGCTGTGTGGCAATTTCTTTATTGGATTTTCCGTCTACGATCAGCTGCAGGATTTCCAACTCGCGGGTGGTGAGTCCATAATCGCGCTCACCTTTCAATCCGGCGGGCTGTGAAAGTTGGGGATCGAGCACGATCTCGCCCGCCACGACTTTGCGGATAGCCGTTCCCAGTTCTAAGTCGATGGCGTTTTTCAACATGTATCCGCGCGCACCGGCCTCGAGCGCCTGGCGCACCAGGGTCTCTTCAGGATGCATGCTGAGCATCAGAACGATGGTGTCCGGTAATTTCTCGAGAATACGGCGAGTCGCATCCAGGCCACTCATGCCAGGCAGGGCGCAGTCCATCAAGATGACACGTGGCCGAAGCTTCTCGGATAGACGAATGGCCTCTTCGCCATCGCCTGCCTCTCCCGCGACCGCGATGTCGGGCTCATCTTCCAGCATGCGACGAAAGCCCCGCCTCACCAGGCTGTGGTCGTCCACTAACAACACGGAAATCTTATTCGGCATGCGTGTCCGATTTCTCTCTTGGAACCTTCAGGCGCACTAGCGATCCACCTAAGTTCGATTTCAAAAACTCAATAGTACCGCCCAGCAATTCTGCGCGTTCGCGCATTGCAACCAGGCCTATTCCCTGCTTGACCGCTTGAGGTTCAAATCCCGAACCGTGATCTTCCACTTCGAGTTGTAAACTCTCCGGTAAGAATTCTAGGCGAACCCAAGCCTCGCGAGCTCCTGAATGCCGCGTGACATTATTCAGAGCTTCCTGCAGAACGCGATAGACATGAATGGCGGCGTGACCATCCACCAAAAAAGGTGTTCCCGATTTCTCATAGGATATGTCAATACCGGCTTGCCTTTCCACCGTGGGGATATACCAATCGAGAGTACTCTCCAGCCCGGATTCATCGAGCATCACAGGATGCAGCGCCTGCGAAAGACTGCGGACATTATCCAGCGTAGTCTGGGCAATTTCGCAGACTTCGCGCAATTCGGCCCGGAGCGGCGAACCTTCCGGCGCTTGATTGCCCGCCCGGCCCAGCATTGCGCCCACGGCGGTGAGGATTTGTCCGAACTCGTCGTGCAGCTCCCGCGAAATGTAGCGGAGGGTGGATTCCTGCGTGGAAATTAACTCCTGAGCCAGCTCGCTGCGTTGTTCAGATAGCGCCGCGAGTTGAGCAAACAAATGCCGATTCGACCGAATCAGATAGAGGCTCGTAAGCACAATCGCGATCAGAGTGGCACCGAGAAA